>Ga0315904_10001068_pt1 | contig 43533 bp, 34 predicted proteins | sample LakEriMetagenome_6_FD_203529 | JGI IMG/M metagenome (GOLD analysis project Ga0315904, IMG submission 203529) | Freshwater fungal communities from buoy surface, Lake Erie, Ohio, United States - Buoy 12 MA120 | ecosystem: Environmental > Aquatic > Freshwater > Lake | place: USA: Lake Erie, Ohio... | reverse complement strand
GACGGCATGCACTGCGCCGCGTGCGCATCGAAGGTCGAGCGTGCGGCAGGTGCCGTGCATGGCGTGCGCGAGGCAAGCGTCTCGTTCGCGACCAAGCGCGCGCGCATCGCCTTCGATCCGGCGGCGACCGATCTTGATGCGATCGCGCGTGCGGTGCTCCGCGCCGGCTTCGCGCTCGACATCGAACGCGACCCTGCCGTGCGCGCCGTGCGGGAACAGTCGGCGGCGCGGAGTCTCCGTCTGCGCGTCTTGGTTGGCTTCGCGCTGTCGCTCCCGCTGGTCGTGATCGCGATGTCGCATGGCGCGATCTCCGTGCTCGACGGGCCATCGATGCCGTGGGTGCAGCTTGCGCTCGCGACACCCGTGTACCTCTGGTGCGGTTGGCCGATCCACGCGGCGGCGCTCGTGCGTCTCCGAACTCTTGGCGCCGACATGAACACGCTCGTCTCGCTTGGGACGGGCGTTGCGTTCTTCTCGAGCCTCTGGACGCTGCTTGCGGGCCACGCCGCGCACGCGGGGCACGCACTGACCTTCGAGGCGGCCGCCGTCATCATCGCGTTCGTCCTGCTCGGCCGCTGGCTCGAGGCGAAGGCCACGGCCCGGGCCGGCGAATCGATTCGCGCGCTCGCAACCGCGTCGGTGCCATCCGCGCGCGTGATCGTCGAGGGCGTCGAGCGTGAGATTTCCGCAGCGGAGATCACTGCTGGAGCGCATGTGGTCGTCCGGCCAGGCGAGCGGATCGCCATCGATGGAACGGTGCGGCGGGGCGAGAGCGAGGTCGATGAGTCGCTGCTGACAGGCGAGCCGATGCCGCGCCTGCGCCGTGTGGGCGATCGCGTCTATGCAGGCACGCTGAACATGCTCGGCGCGCTCGACATCGAGGCATCATGCGCGGCCGATGAGACGACGCTCGCGCGGATCGCCGGGCTCGTCGACGAGGCGCAGGCGACGAAGGCGCGCATCGCGCGGCTCGCCGACCGGGTCGCCGCCGTGTTCGTCCCGATCGTGGTCGCGATTGCCGTTGCCGCCTTCGCCTCGTGGCTGCTGCTCGCGCCGGAGGAGATCCGCAGCGCGCGCGCAGTCGAGGCACTCGTGAGCATCTTGGTCGTCGCCTGTCCGTGCGCGCTTGGGCTCGCGACGCCGGTTGCGATCATGGTGGCGTCGGGCCGCGCGGCGACAAGAGGCGTTCTCTTCCGCCACGCCGCTGCGTTCGAGCATCTCGCCGGCACCCGGCGGATCGCCTTCGACAAGACCGGCACGCTTACCGAAGGGCGACCTGCGGTGACGGCGCTCCTCCCGGCCCGCGGTTGGAGCGAAGACGGGCTGCTTGGGCTTGCGGCGGCGGCTGAATCCCGCAGCGAGCACGCCGTCGCGCGTGGAATCGTCGCAGCCGCGAAGTCTCGCGGCGTGCACGTCGAGGAGCCGGGCGCCTTCGCGGCCTTCGCCGGAAAGGGCGTCTACGCAACGGTCCTCGCGCACAAGGTCGAGGTTGGAAGCGAGGCCTGGATGCGCGAGTGCGGCGTTGCCGTTTCGTTGCCGCATTCGCATGCAACGCGCGTGTGCGTGGCGGTCGACGGCGCGTTTGCCGGTGCGATCGAGCTTTCCGACCGCGTTCGCGAGCACGCGCGTGACGCCCTCGACGCGTTGCGTGCGCAGGGGATAGGCGCGATGCTTGTCACTGGCGATGGCCGCGCAGCAGCAGAGGCGGTCGGCGAACGACTTTCGATCCCTCCCGACTGCATCTACGCGGAGATCTCGCCGGTTGGGAAGGCGGAACTTGTCGCGCGGCTCGCAGCGGAGCGCGGTGACATCGCCTTCATCGGAGACGGTCTCAATGACGCGGCTGCGCTGGCCGCAGCGCGCGCCGGCATTGCGATGTCGGGCGGCACGGATCTTGCGAAGACGAGTTCGGACATCCTGCTCGTGACCGATGACTTGCGCCGCGTCCCCGAGGCCATCGCGCTCTCGCGGGCGACGCTCCGCGTGATCCGGCAGAATCTCGCATGGGCGTTCGGTTACAACGTCGTCCTCATTCCGCTCGCGGCAGGCGCGCTCTTCCCGTGGACGGGCTGGATGCTGCCGCCGATTCTCGCAAGCGCGGCGATGGCGCTCTCGAGCATCAGCGTCGTCGCGAACAGCCTGCGCCTGCGCGGCATGCCGCTTTCCTCGCATCGATAGCGGATCCGTCAGATGGCTCGAGTGATCCGAGTCGATCACGCAAGCAGCGCGCCCGCGGGCTGCGTCGGAACGCCCTCGTACCGGGTTTCCGCCACGAGCACCTCGCGTTTCATCACGACCGAATGCGGCTCGACGATCGCGCCAGGTCCGATGTCGGCGCCGTAGAGAAGCACGGTGTTCGCGCCGACAGTCGCGCCGTCGCGGATATCGACATGGTCGACCTTGAGCACGCGGTCCTCGAAGGTGTGCGCCTGGAAGAGCGCCTGCACGGTTACGTCGTCGCCGAAGCGGAGCATGTCGGGATCGACCACATGCGCGAAACCGGTGCCGAGGAGCGCGCGCCGCCCAATGCGGCAGCCCATCGCGCGCAGGTATGCGACGAGCATGAGCGTGCCCTCGAGGAATGAGAGCGGGACGGCCGCCCACATGCCCCAGGCGACATAGAGGAAATCCCAGCGGCTGCACCAGCAGCTCCAGAGTGGATGCATGGCAGGCTTCACCCGACCGATGAGAAGCCACTTCATCGCAAGAACCGCAGCGGCGAGCGCCGCGAGCGCCACAAGCACGCTGACAGGAAGCGTGACGAGGCGGAAGAGCGCAGCCGACTGCGAGGCTGCGGCAATCTCCATGACGCGGAACCACAGGAGCGCGACCAGCATGGGGCCGATCGGCAATGCAAAGCGCGCGATTTCCCACGCCCAGCGGTTGATGCGACGGATGAGGGGCGGATCGTGCGTGAGTTCGCGCGGCGCAGCGACGACTTCGCGGCGAGGCAGCTTGAAGACGGGATGTCCGAACCACGAGGCGCCGGCCTCGAAGGGGAGTCCGCCTCCACGTGTCGAGATGCCGACGAGCGTCTCGCGCGCGAGCAGCGTTCCCGACGGCAGCACCGCATGGTTTCCCACGAAGCAAGATTCTTCGAGCACGATCGGCTCGATGGTGGCGGTCCCCGCATGCAGCGTCGGTCCGCCGAGGTAGATGCCGTCCGCGAAGAAGGTCTCGTTGCCGATGGTGACGGTCGAAGGCACCACGTCGGTGATCGTCGAGATCTCGCAGCCCCGGCCGATGCGCGCGCCGGCGAGGTTCAGCCAGATCGGCCACATGATCGTGCCGGAGAGCCACTTCCCCGCGGCTTCGACGAGGAATGACTGGAGCGACATGCGGAGCGCCGCGAAACCGCCGAGCGAGTAGGCGCCTCGCGGCGCACGTCCGAGCGCGCGCACGAGAAGGGCCTGCGCAAGCACCGTTCCGACGGCGCCGATGAACGTGGCGCATGCGATGCGGGCGAGCGCACTTGCATCGGGAAGAAGGCTTTCCGCGCGTGGGAAGAGCGCGGCGTGGAACGAGTCGGGCGAGAGCCCGAGCGCCCAGCACGCGATGAGCCAAGGAACCGCGATTCCCGCTGCGATGAGCGAGACCAGGAGGAACGCGACCGCAATGCGAAGGGCGACATGCGGAGCAGGCGCCACCGCTGGCGGAGGCGGCGCTGGAGCGATCGGCCGTGCAGGGACGCCGTCGAGAATCGCATGGTCGTGGCGTGCACCTTGCTGCAAGTTCGAGAGCGCGCGCAGGATGCTGCCTTCGCCGAGTTCAGCGCCCGGCGAGAGGCCGGCGCGTGTCTCGAGAGTTGCGTTTCGACGGACGGTGACGGGGCCAACCACGACGGTTCCGGATTCGAGTTCGACCGCACGAAGGCACGCGTCCTGCCCGATCGTGGCGCCGTCTTCAAGCGTGATGAGGTCCCATCCGCCTTCAGTCAGACGGACGCCTCTGTGGATGTGAACTCCGCGACCGACCTTCGCACCGAGGAGCGACAGCACGACAGGCGCAAGGCCGATCGCCTCGATCAGCTCCCATGGCATGAGCGCGACGCAGCGAACCGCGGTCCAGTGGCGCAGGTGCGCGAACGACCAAGCGCGGATTCGCGCGGGCCGGACCCGTCCGAGCAGGATCCACTTCGCAGCCACGCCGAAGGCGATCGACGCGCATGCATAGCCGGCGACGGCGAGGGTGGCGATCGCCGCGACAAGCAGGGGCCCGAGAGGTCCGTCGCCGAGCGCGCGCGTGAGCGTGGTGCCGGCGTTTGGAATCCAGAGGATTTGCGAGAGCCCGAGCAGAAGCCCGACGAGGAAGAGCGCCTGCAGCAGCGAGACGAGAAGCGGGCGCTGCGTGCCGCGCGGCGTCGCCCGAGGCGGGCGCTGCGATGACGCCGCTTCGGACTCGGCCGCGTTCCTGCGGGCGTCGATCGCGCGCGCGATCGCGCGCGCAGTGCGGTGCTCGTAGGCGGTCCGCACCGTTGCGGCGCGCGTGGCGTCGTGCGCGCGGAGGCGCGAGATGGCGATCGCGATCGTCAGCGAGTCGAGGCCGAGATCGTCGAAGAGATCCGCTTCGACGGAGACCGCGTCGTCTTGCCGGAGCGCGGCGGCCAGCGCGCGCGCGACGACGAGCTCGGTCTCGGTCGCGGGCGCGACGTGGCGCGTGTCGGAAGCGCTCGTGCGCGCGGCGGCGATCGCGGGAAGGGCGCGGCGATCGATCTTTCCGCCCACGGTGCGGGGAACGCGGGCGATCGCGGCGATTGCGGCGGGCACCATGTACGGCGGCAAGTCGCGGGCAAGCGCGTGGCGTAGTTCCTCGGCGACGATGGCAGAGTTCGCGCGCGGCACCACATGCGCGACGAGCACGCGTTGCGCACCCTCTCCCTCGACGGTGCATACGGCCTCCAGCACGGTCGAGTGCGCGGCGAGCTTGGCCTCGATCGCCCCGAGTTCGATCCGGTATCCGCGCAACTTCACCTGCGCATCGATTCGGCCGTGATAGTGGAAGTCGCCGCGGCCATCGCGGTGGACCAGGTCGCCCGTGCGATAGACGCGGCCAAGCGTTGGATGATCGATGAACCGCGCCGCCGTCGTCTCAGGTTGGCCGCGGTATCCGCGTGCGAGCGAGAGTCCGCCGACGACGAGTTCGCCCTGCGATTGATCGCGGATCTCGCGGAGTTCGGCGTGGTCTGGATCAATGACCGCCGCGAACGACCCTGGGATCGCGCGCCCGATCGTGACGGGCTCGCCTGCGTGGACTGTCCCGCGAAGACACGTAACCGTGCATTCTGTCGGGCCATATCCGTTCTCGAGCCTCCGGCCGCGCGACCAGAGCTCGGCGAGATCGGGCGCGAGTGCTTCACCGCCCACGTAGAGGAATCGGATGCGCGGCAACGCGTGCTCGGGGTCGTCGCATCCGAGCGTTCGGAGCAGTGTCGGTGGTGGACAGAGCACCGTGATTCGCTGCCGCTCGAGCCACGGGATGAGATCGGGCCCAAGCCTCGCGGCATCGTCATCCATCACGACGACCGCGCCGCCGACCGCCCAAGCGAGCCACATCTCCTCGACGCTCGAGTCGTAGCTTGCGCTCGAACCTTGCGCGACGCGGTCGTCCGGTCCAAGCCCGAAGTCGGCAACGTCGCCCGCGACAAGGTTGAGGAGCGATCGATGCTCGATCTCGACGCCCTTCGGGCGGCCGGTCGTCCCCGACGTGTAGATGACGTAGGCGAGGTTGTTCGGGGTGGCGCGCGAGGTGCCGGTGGCGCTGTCGTCTGTGTCCGCAAGATCGGCGGGAGCGATGCAGTGGACACGCGCTCCTTCCGAGGCGATCGCAGCGGCGCGCTCCGGCGTTGCAATCAGCGCGATGGCGCCGGCGTCGGCGAGGATCGCGGCCGCCTGCCGCGCTGGGAACGAGGGATCGATCGCGACATACGCGGCGCCCGCACGCATGACTCCGAGGATCGATGCATAGAGCCACGGATCGGTGCGTGGCAGCGCGATGGCGACGACGGCGTCGCGCGCCGACTCCGGGCGCGTTGCGGACGCCCGTCGCGCCACGCAATTCGCAACCTTGCGCGAGAGTCCATCGAGTTCCGCATAGGTGATCGAACGCGCGTCCGGCACCGCGAGTGCGCATCGTTGCGCATTCGTCGCGCATGAGCGCTCGAAGAGGTCGAGGACCGTCCTCGCGTCCGATCCTCCGGTCATGCGGTGGACTTCGGCAGGAACGATTTCAGGTGCGGCGCCACGAACGCTGCGCGGGCGTGCTGCTCGCCAGCCGTGAGGGCGAGGAAGCCACTGACGTGGCCGAGGCACTTCGCTGCGCCGCAACGGCAGCCGAAGGGCTCGGCCATCGTGGCTTCGGTCGTGGTGTAGTCAAACGTGACCTGCTCGCCCGCGCGGATCGCCTGGCGCGCGACAAGCGTTCGTCCGACGATCGATGCATTCGGCTCGCAGCAGTGGTTGAGGAAGCGCCACGGGAAGCGCGCGCGCATCTCCTCGGTGGAGAGCGATTCGTGGCACTCGATGTGCTCGTCGAGGGTCACCTGAATCGAGTAGCGGGTGGGGTGGCGCTGCACCGTGCCGTTGATGTCGAGCACGCGTTCGCCCGCGTCGATGTCGCGGGTTGCGAAGACGCCGACGCCAGTCGTCGTCTCGCGGACAGAGCAAGGAAACGGATGGATTGTTGCTGGCATGACGGACTCGGTCGATCGGAGGATGTGCAGCGAACCGGATCGGTGTCAGAGATCCGAGTCGCGTGCATGCCATGGGCCATGGCAGTGAAGCAGCGTAACGCGAACCGCTTGCATCTGTCGATGGTCAAGCAGAGAGAGCGACGGATTGAACGGACCTCTGGACAGCCATCGGCTCCTTCGAACGGAACCTCGTGGTCGCTTCGCGAACACCGACTGGGAGCGGGTTGGGAGTCGAGGCTGGCCGCATCACCGGGAGATCCGGGGGAATTCCAAAGGTCTTGCCAGAACTCCTGCCGAAACACGGGACTACAACACGGAGTCAGGAACGCATGTTGACCGGCCGCGCCCATTCCCTGATCGTTCAGTCGCGCCTTGCGATATCCCTTGCGTGGGTCGCGGGATACGTCAATACCTCCGCGGTCCTGACCTGTGGCGTGGTCACCAGCCATGTCACAGGCCATGCCAGCAACCTTGGCCGCGACGTGGCGCAGGGCTCGTGGCTTGACGCCGGGCTCATGGCCACGCTCATCGGGGCCTTCTTCCTTGGAGCGCTGCTCTCCGGGTTTGCCCTCGAGATCGGCCGGCTTCGCGGATGGGCGTCGATCTACGTCTTGCCGGCCGCGCTCGAACTGATCCTCTTGGTTGCCTTTGCGATCGGGGTTCGGACTCATGCCGGGGCGTCCGCCGACCTTGGGGGGAGCCTTTGGTGGATCACGGTCATGGCGGCGCTGGCGATGGGCGTCCAGAACGCCACCATCACCCGGATCTCGAGCGGCGTTGTCCGCACGACCCACCTGACGGGGATCGTGACCGACCTCGGCCACGAGATGGCGCAACTCGCCGTCTTCCGAAAGCTGCTTGGGCGTGGCGCCGCCCCGGTGGGTGGCGAGACGCGCGGCCCGAGCCCGCAGCGGCTCCTACTGCTTGCGGCCATCCTTGGCTCGTTCATTGTCGGCAGCGCCTCCGGAGCGTGGGTGTACTTCGAGCTTCCCCGCTGGAGCATGCTCGCGCCGATCCTCCTCCTCTGCTGGATCATCCTGGCTGATCTCCAGACGCCGATCTGCGAGATCGAGGAGGCGATCGTCGCCGAGGTCGGAGCACCGGGTCGGGCTGGCGACGGAATCGCGCTCTTTCGGGCCATTCCCAGAGGCGGCAATTCGTCGGGCGAAGCACAACTGCCCGATCTCACGCGGCTGCTTGAGCGTGCGGGGCAGACGCGCCGCATCGTGATCGTCGATCTATCCGGCGCGCGCGTGCTTGGTCCGCTCGCGGCCACGGCGATCCACGCCCTCGTCTGCGCATCCGAGCGCTCGGGGCACCGCGTCATCTTCGCCGGACTCGACGACGACGAGCGCGCGACGGTGAACGCGCTCTCTCGCGCGGGGCTCCTGAGCGACGCGAACTGCGCGCGCATCGTCGACGACGCGGTTCGGCTTGCGGCCGCCGTGCATCGCCCGAGGTGAGATGTCGCGCGGTTGGCACCGGCCCTATCGCTCCGCCATCGCTCGGGCGGCAAGCCCAGCGCCAAGCGCGCAGAGAAGCGCAAGTGCCGCCGTAGCGAGGAGGCCGGCAACCACGCCGCCAGCTGCGGAAATCTGCACGTAGACGGCCGCGAGAATCAAGAGCAACGTCGCCAGCGTCAGGATGATCGCGAGCATGATGAGGGTGACAGACCACGCGATGCGCAGCACGCGCAGCCGGAGCATTCTGCCCTCCCACTCGATCATCGAGGCGATGTCGGCCACCAGGCGCTGCATGAACTCCATTGCGGTCTCCATGTTCGTTGCGTGCCCGCCCTCGGATCACACGCGCGGCGGCTCAGTCGCGGCGGTTCAGTCGCATGCCAAGCAGCAGGCCGATCGCGAAGCATGCCGCGATCGATAGGAACGGATGGGCCGTGATCTGCTTCTCGGCGAGTTCCGCCGCAGCCTTTCCCTTGGTGGCTGCGTTGCGCGCGCTCTCCGCGATCCCGGCACGTGCCGCGCGGATGCCGTCGGCGCCGAGGCCTGAAAGGTCGGTCCGCAGCTGACGCAGATCGGTGCGCAGCCGATCGATCTCGCGGTGCAGGTCAAGAGTCTCGTCGATTCCAGTCGGGCTGTTGCGATCCATGAAGATCTCTCTTTCTCTTCGCGTTGAGGCGCGAGTCCGCGTGGCGGCCGAGCCGGTCCGTCGTTCCGTCGGCCAAAGCCGAGTCAGGCGCCGTCCTGCGCACACGCGCCGAACGGGACTGCGAAAGCAATCATGGCGGTGGATACGGCGATGCCTACGGGGAAGCGTTCCCGAACCACGTGCTCGATCCGGTGCATTTCCCGCTGGCGGCGGCGGTACCTCGAGGCAAGGCTCCTCCCTGCGCGGGAACACATCGGGTGCGCGGTCGGTCGCGCAGGTCGATGTCCGCGATCCGCAGCAACGCGGGCGCCGAGTCTCCATCGGCGTCGCGGCTGCACGAGGAGGACACGATGGAGCGGACAGCGCCACATTCGATCGTTTCAGCGAAACAGCCGTCAGACAGCCCCGTCAACTTCATCGTGCCGATCGACTTCTCGAAGCCATCGCTGGCCGCGCTCCGCTGGGCCGAGGAGCTCGCGCGACGCGGTCCTTCACGGTTGATCGCCGTGCATGCGGTCGAGCCCACCCCACTTGGCGAGAGCGATGATCTCGTCGCCATGCTCGAGGCCCGCGGGCTCGAGCGGCTGCATGACGCGTGTGGCCGCGCGGTGGCAGCGGGAATCGAGGTGGTGCGCGAGTGTCGGATCGGCGAGCCTTCCTTGGTGATCGAGGATGTGGCGCGTCGGACGCCGGGTGCCTTCATCGTCATGGGCAACCGCGGGCTTGGCCCGATTCGCCGGGTGTTCCTTGGAAGCGTCGCCGACCGCGTGCTCCGTCATGCCGAGTGTCCTGTGCTGGTGGTTCGAGAGAGCGACGAACCTCCCGCGAGGCCGCGGATTCTTGTCGCGACGGATTTCGCGCGCGATGCGCAGGCCGCGGTCGCCGCAGCGCTCATGCTCACGCGACGGGCGCGCGAGCAGCCGCGCGTGGCGCTGCTGCATGTCGTGCTTCCGCCACAGGTGATCGAGGCGGGCGAGACTGCGTTCGTACCGGCGTCCGAGATCGAAGGCGACGAGCAGGAGGCGCGCGAGCGGCTCGGACCGATCGCCGCAGAGTTCAAGCGGCTGGATGCGGAGACGACCGTCGAGATCGCGCGGGGCGACGTATTCCGTGCGGTCGCCGAGCGCGCCGACATACTGCATGCGGACGTGGTGGCGCTCGGTCGGCATGGGGCGTCGATCCTCGAGCGAATCCTCGTCGGTTCGACCGCGGAGCGTGTTCTCCACCGTGCGCGCTGCGCGGTGCTTACGGCCCGTTCGAGCGCCGTCCCGGCGACGCGCGAAGTGCGCGAGGTCATCATCACATGACGAGATGGCTGCGACGAGACGCTGCGCGTCGCGCTGACGAACGAGGATTCCTTCCTGTGGAGCGGGCCGACGCGCGCGGGCCTAATCAGGTCCTCGGAGCGCGGCTCCGGAGACACGCACCATCACCCGGATTCGGAGGACTGGCATGACGACTGCAATCATGAAGAGCGACTCGCAGATCAAGACCGACGTGCTGAACGAGTTGAAGTGGGATTCCCGCGTGGACGAGACCGAGATCGGCGTTCAAGTGAAGGAGGGCATCATCACACTCGTCGGGAGCGTCGATGTCTACGCCAAGAAGATCGCTGCTCGCGAGGCAGCACATCGAGTGCACGGCGTGCTCGACGTGGTCGACGAACTGCAGGTGAAGGTCGCGAGTGTCGGCGCGCCTGGCGACACGCAGGTCGCGCGCGCGGTTCGCGACGCGCTCGAGTGGGATGCGTTCGTGCCGGACGAGAAGATCACCTCGACGGTCTCGCTCGGGATCGTCACCCTCGAAGGCGTCGTTCCAACGTGGTCGCAGCGCGCCGACGCGGAGCGTGTCGTGCGCGGGCTCGCCGGCGTGCGTGGCGTGATCAACCAGATCACCGTCATGGCGAAGGCCGTCGACTCGAGCCGCATCAAGGCGGACATCGAGGAGGCGCTCGAGCGCCAGGCCGAGCGCGAGGCGCGTCGTATCGGCATCTCGGTCAAGGATGGCGTCGTCATGCTCACCGGCCGGGTCCGCTCGTGGGTCGAGAAGGACACCATCGATCGGGTCGTCGGTTTCGCGACGGGCGTGCGCCGCGTCGATGATCGCCTGATCGTCGATCCCTACACCTGATCGACGTCGGAGGGCAAAATTCGCTGTTGAACGCGAGGTGGCGGAGTTCCGCGGATGTTCCGCGGAGCACACGGTGCATGGCCCTGCGTGTCGGGGGCGTGCCTGGCTTGGAAAGGAAAGCTCTATGAACATCAACCTGTTTCGAAGGACCCCGATTCTCGATGAATTCAACCGGACCCGGGACGAGATGGACCGGCTTCTCGGCCGCGTGTTCGGCTCGTCCATGCCGATGCTGGAGAATGGAGCCACCCGCATTGAAGGCTGGATTCCACCGATCGATGTGAGCGAGACCGATGACGAGATTCTGATCCGCAGCGAGCTGCCCGGCGTCGCCGCGCGCGATCTCGAGATCACGATCACCGGCAGCACGCTCACCATCTCCGGCAAGAAAGAAGAGAAGGAGGAGACGGAGCAAGAGGACTTCTACCGCTGCGAACGTCGCTTTGGCGCATTCCGGCGCGTCGTCGACTTGCCGGAGTCTACGGACCAGGAGCGAATCTCCGCAGACAGCGACAATGGCGTCGTGACCATCCATGTTGCGAAAAAGCCTGGCCAGCGGGCGAAGCGCATCGAGGTGAAGCCGACGACTCGTCGCGTGCCCGTGCCGGGCTGATGGCCACGCGTACCCCGTCGGGCGTGCGGCTCTGTGCCACCCGCTCGACGGGGCGCTTTCCTCGCGCGACCGCGCGCGAGCGGCAGGACGAAGCCTGGGTTCGAGGGACGGGGCGCCCGTGGCACGGGCGCCACTTGGAAGAAACCAAAGCGAAAGGAAATGACATGGCACCGATTGCCACGATGGCGATGCACTCGTTGAAGGATCTGCTCGTCGAGCAGCTGAATGAGCTCTATGCGGCGGAGACCCACTCGCACGCGGTGCTGACGAAGCTCGCCTTCGCGGCGTCGTCGCCGAAGCTTGTCGAGGCGCTTCGGAGCCACGCCGACGAGACCAAGCAGCACACCGCTCGGCTCGAGCGCGTATTCGGAGAGATCGGAGGCAAGCCGCGTAAGCTCGAGACGCACGGCTGCAGGGGCCTGCTCGAGGACTGCACCGAACTCGCGGGTCGAACGAAGATCGACCCGGGTGTCCGGGATGCGGCTTTGATCGCCGTCGTGCAGAGGCTTGAGCACGATGAACTTGCGGGCTACGGCTGTGCACGCACCTGGGCTGGCTTGCTTGGCCATACGGCGGCGGCTTCTGAGCTGCTCAAGACGCTGACCGAAGAGCGCCGTTTCGACGAGAACCTCAGCAAGATCGCCGAGAGTTTGAACAAACTGGCGCTTGAGCCGGTCGGATCCGCCCGCTGATTCGTCTTGCGGGGATACGCCGATGGACCTGGACAGTCGTCTTGCGCCGATTGGCGGGGGCGGCGTCCGGTCCGTCGGTCGTTTTCGTCTCCTTGCGATGCAGCCGGCGTCGATGCCGGAGTTTCGCTGGAGGGTGTGGCGTTGGAACGTCCACCGTGGAACATCCTGCGTGGAACATCCTGCGTGGAACATCCGGGCGTGGAACATCCGGCGTGGAACATCCGGGCGTGGAACATCCGGCGTGGAACATCTGGCGTGGAACATCTGGGCGTGGAACATCGCCGTGGAACATCCGGCGTGGAACATCCGGCGCGGAACATCCGCCGTGGAACATCCGGCGTGGAACATCTGGGCGTGGAACATCCACCGTGGAACATCGCCGTGGAACATCCGGCGTGGAACATCCGGCGTGGAACATCCGGGCGTGGAACATCCGGCGTGGAACATCCGGGCGTGGAACATCGCCGTGGAACATCCGGCGTGGAACATCCGGCGTGGAACATCCGGCGTGGAACATCCGGCGTGGAACATCCGGCGTGGAACATCTGGGCGTGGAACATCTGGGCGTGGAACATCCACCGTGGAACATCCGGCGCGGAACATCCGGCGTGGAACATCCGGCGTGGAACATGTGGCCCCGTCATGTGTCGATCTGCAGATCGGTAGACGGTCTGCGGAGCCTTCGGGATGGGGTCGAGTCATGCCGTGGCTACACCCCAAACGGATAGGTATCCGGGTCGCCCAGCGTCTGAGCCGACTCAAGCGCCTCCACCGCAGTCGACTCGTCGACCCAGATGAACTCATCGAATTGGGCTGGGAGCGTGGCTTGGAAGTAGTGACTGACGAGCTCAGTCTCCGGGCGATAGATCACGCCGATCGCGCGCTCAAGATGCGGCGTCAGCAATGCATTTCGCAGCCCGATCGAGTGCGCGACGCGCAGTGGCAGCATGAAGTTGCCAATCTTCGCCTGCGTGCATGCATCGTGGCACAGGCGCTCATAGCTGTCGGGATGCGATGGTCGCACGGCCATGATCTGCATGGGCGCATCCCAGTTCGACGCCGCTGCAACCGTGCCGCGGTCGGTCCCGAAGCCGATGGCGTAGCAGCTGTCGCCAAAGCGCTCGCGTACGAGCTGTCCGATGTTGATCTCGCCGTGCATGCCGAGCTCGGTCGCGGTCGCGTTACCGACGTGCGAGTTGTGTGCCCACACCACGGCTTTCGAGTTCGGGCCTCGGTGCTCGAGGAGCGCCAGCAGTGTCTCGAACATGTGGCGGTCGCGGATGTTCCACGACTCCCGTGCGCCACGGTACATGGCGCGGTAGTACTTCTCGGCCGCGCCGACCACTGTCGCGTTCCGCGCGGCATCGAAGAAGCTGTCACCGTCGAACTTCGAGTACCGCAGCCGCTCCTCGAGCAGCGAACGGAGCGTCACCAGCGCCTGCTGCTCGCAGTTTGCGAGGGCGCCGCTGGCCGCGCCGCGACCATAGGTCGCCGGATCGCGTTCCCACGGCGTGAAGCATGCGTACAGCTCACGGGCGACGAAAGCCGCGTGGGGATCCACGCGGTCGAGGTAGTCAAGGACGGCGCCAATCGAGTTGTTCAGGCTGTAGATGTCGAGCCCATGCACGCTGACCTGGTGTCCGTCCGCGGCACGCGAGGCGTTGTTGCGCGTGAGCCAGTCGACGAAGCGCTGCATTTCGGCGTTCCGCCACATCCATGTCGGAAAGCGGGAGAACATCGGCTCACGCAACGGACTCGCGGGCCGCTTCCGGACGACGCGGTCGATCGCCGCGCTGTCCGGCCAGTCGGCCTCCAGCGCCACGATGTTGAACCCAGCCCGGGCGATCAGGGCCTCGGTAATGCGGGCGCGCAGTTGGTAGAACTCGCTTGTTCCATGCGTCGACTCGCCGATGAGTACGATGCGTGACGCGCCGATCCGGCCGATGAGCGCGTCGAGATTCGCCCGCTCGACCGATTCGAACGGCTCGCAGTTGCGCGCGATCAGATCCGCGGTCCGCACGCCTTCGATGCCGCCGACGCGCAGCGGTCGATCGGCGCGGTGCATCCCAATCGGCGCACCGTCGCTCGACCAGCCCTCGGCGCCCACGAGCGGAACGAACTGCACGCGCCCGAGCGAGGATCGCACGTAGGTGTGATCCCCCGTACGCTCGACGAGCAGCAGCTCCTGCGACTTCAGCTCGCTTCCGACCGGGATGACGAGCCTTCCCCCGACCCGCAGCTGTTCAAGAAGACTGTGCGGCACGTCGGGACCGCCCGCCGAGACGATGATCACATCGAACGGTGCGGCATCGGGCCATCCCAGCGTTCCGTCGCCTTGTCGGATCTGGACATTCGTCGCCCTGAGCGCTCGCAGCCGCGCCTTCGCCAGCGCTGCAAGCGGCTCATGCCACTCGATGGCGTGAACTTGTGCGGCAAGCCGCCCGAGGAGCGCTGACGCATAGCCGCTGCCCGCTCCAACCTCAAGCACATGGTCGGTCTCGCGGACCTTCCCCGCCTCGAGCATGAGCGCCACGATGTATGGCTGCGAAATCGTCTGTCCTTCCTCGATGGGGAGCGGCGCGTCTTCGTAGGCAAGCTCGTGGTAGCGGGCCGAGACGAAGCGCTCGCGCGGCACGGCCGCGAACGCCTGCAGGACCCTGGGGTCCTTGATTCCGCGGGCCTTCAACTGCGTCTCGACCATCGCGGTCCTGCGATCCATCAATGTGGTCATCGTCTCTCCCTCTGCACTGTTGAGCACGTCTCTGCGCCGCGTCCGGCGACTCCCATTGCTTCTGAAACCCTCTTCTCCTCCGTGCGCCCGCGCCGGCGGCCATCTGCGGCCACGCGCGCTGAGACATCGACCCGGACACCCTCAGCCTGCGGTCGCCATGCGGGCCCGCGCGGCCTCGAACGCCTCTCGGATCGTCGGGTGTGCGCCGAGTTCCGCAGGACGCATCCAGGAGAACTCACCTCGCTCGATGCTTGCCTCGAGCCGGATCGCCTCAACGGCCCTGCGGAGATGACCAAGAAAGCGCGGGTCTGCGAACACGACCTTCGCAGCCTCCGGCGCTGCACCTGCGCGCGACTCGATCCATGCGGCGACGTTCGCCGCGAAGCGTCGTTCGAGTTCACCTCGCTCGTGACCCTCGCTCGCGAAGTGTTGCACCGACTTCGCCGACGGTCCGCGCCCGAGTGCAGCCGGACGCCCATGCTCGTGGAAATCGGTCCACGGGCTCGTGATGCGCTCCGCAAGCTCAAGGCGCAGGCGTGGTAGCCCTGCGGCCGATGCGCTCGAAAGCGAGCCTCGGTAGAGGCTGGCCTTCCTGCTGTCGCTCAGAAACAAGAGTGCGGGAATCGTGTCGTTCATCGATCAACTCCTCGAGGTCAAGATCTGTGTCGTCGGCCGTACCGTCGCCGGCGAGTCGAGCGGCCGCATCCGCCATCGCCGGGACTTCGCGCATCCGACCGCTTCTCGCGCCGTGCACGCGCAGTGCTCCCGACTGGTTCCGGAGCAGCGACTCGAGATGGGCCGCAGCTTCGAGCCGGTTGAGCACGTCGTTTCCGCCGAACGCCAAGGCAAGCCGCCGAGCGACGGCATCGATGACGGCATCGGTCACGTCGAGCACCGAATCTGGATCCTGCAATGGACGGACAATGAACCGCATTCGGTGAACCTCCAGACCCATCGTGGCGGGTCGCCTCTGGGTGCATTCTTCCAGCGAAGGCTGCGGAATCCACGGGAAAGCCTCCCGTAGGGCGAGGAAAGCGCGTAGAGATGGCCGCTCTTTCGCAAGGCTCGGTGAATCGAGCCGAAACCGCCGCAATCGCTGGGCCACCACCCCATTCTGGATCGGCGGCACTCGGGAACGCGCCCTCATTCTGGAGAGGTGCGACGTAAAAGTGCCATCGGCAAGGTGACGCGGAGCGGCAGGGGGTCGCGAAACCGGGGAATTCTCCTCTGTCGCGCGGCCTTGGCATACGGCTGGCGGTGACTACCTTGCATGCATGTCTGCAGCACGAACAGCGCTGGCTTCCAACGGCAGGAATCTTGCGGCCTCGGCCACCGAGGCACTTTCCGTGCTGCGGCGGGCGGATTCCGACGCACATCTCCTGATTCGAGGATCCGACATCGTCGCCACCGCAGAGTTAGACCCATTGATCGCGACGTGGCGAGAGACATGCGAGCGGCTCGATGAACTCGATGCGATCGCCGGAATCGGAGAGGCACTCTTCGAGTGGATCCAAATCGCGGGAGAGTCGCTTGGTGCCGCGGCTGGAGTCTGCGAGCTTCGAGTCGAGCGCGGCTCCGACGGACTGGAGACGTTGCGGACCACCTTCGGACTCGATGATCGCGTTGCCTCCATGCTCGCCGCAGGCGATGCCCGTGATCTTTGGGGGCCGGACCAGCGTCAGCGACCGTCGGTGGGCGCTGTGGAGGTCATCGATGCACTCGATCGAGACGAGCGATTCGTCGGAACACTCGTCGGCACCGTTCTCGAGACAGCGGGTGTTCGCGCGCTCGTGACGCTGCACGTGCATCGCCGCGGTGAGTTCGGTGGATCCCTAACCTACGCCTTTCCGGTGACGGACCCGCTCTCGTTCGGGCAGCGATGGCTCGCATCGATGCTTGTCGACCGCCTGTCGACGATGCTGCGTGTCCGCGGTCTTACCCAGCGACTGCAGCGAAACGACGTACGGCTGCACGCGATTCTCGAGGGTGCGGGCGACGCCATCGTGACCGTCGGTCCGGATAAGCGGGTGCTCGACGCAAACCATGCCGCATCGCTGATGTTTGGATACTCCCGCGACGAGGCGCTTGGCTTGCAGCTCTCCGAGATGCTCCCGAACCTGCCCCGCGAGGCGCCGGTTCCGTGGACGCTTGGACTCGCGGGAATGCAACCGGGGCGGCAGCCGCGCGAGGCCATCGCGCGGCGTCGTGATGGATCCGAGTTCCTCGCCGAAGTCGTCTCTGGATCGGGCGCGCGCCAGCATGGCCACACGCTCCTCATCCGCGATGCCGGCGTCCGGCGCGCCGCCGAGCTTCATTCGCGCCAGTGCGAGCGCCTCGCCTGCATGGGCACGCTGGTCGCCGGCCTGAGCCACGACCTCAACAACGCGCTGCTCCCGATTCGCGCCCATGTCGGAGCGCTTGCCAAGTCGCGTATCCGCAACGACAAGTCCGAGCGCGAGCGGCACCACCGCGCGATCGCCGACGGACTCGCTTCGCTGCAGGCCCTTGCGGATGGCCTGCATCTCCTCGCAAGCGAGGAGCGTCCCGCGGTGGACGCCTCGACGGACATCGCGCAGTGGTGGGAACTGGTGGGGCCGCTGCTCTCGAAGGCACTGCATGGTCGCGCCGCGATCGAGTCGGCGATCGCCCAAGGCGTCGCGCGCGCGCTTGTGGACGAGCAGTCGCTCACTCGCGCGGTGCTCGCGCTGATCGCAAACGCGGGCGACGCCATGCCTGCCCAGCGACCAAGCGACCTCGGCCGGGTCGTGCTGCGCTCCTACACGCGCAGTGCGCGCGAGGTCGTGGTCGAGGTGGCTGACAACGGCATGGGCATGAGCGAGGATGTGCATCGCCGCGCCTTCGATGCGTACTTCACCACGAAGCCCCGGGGAATCGGGACCGGCCTCGGTCTGCCGATCGTCCGGATGATCGTCGAGCGAAGCGGCGGTCATGTCGAGCTCGAGACTCACCTCGGAGCGGGGACGCTCGTCCGGCTCGTATTCCGGTCCACGCCTCCGTCGGATGCCTTGATCCAGTCGATTTCAGTCGCGGTTCTCCCGAAAGACGGGCGGTTGGCGACGATGTTCGCGACGCTCCTCCGGGCGCGCGGAGTGGAGCCAGAGTTCCTCGAGGATCCGTGGCAAAGCGACATCTGCGTGGCAGCGGAGAGCGTGGTCGATCCGGCCATGGCGGACCGGTGGATGGCGCGGCGGCCTGCGCACCAACTCATCGTGATCGGCGTGCCGCTGGGCGCGCAGCGCTCCGCCCTCGGCGCGCGCGGCGTCACGCTGATCGACAGGCCAGTACAGATTTCCAACATCGAGGCGGCGATTCGTCATGTTCTTGGCGATCCCGCGAGCGAGCAAGAGGAGTTGCAACATGGGTGAATCACAGGGAATGATCGGTCAGGGATCAGTCGGTATCGTGGACATCGAGGCTCCGCGGGCGGTTGCGCGCAAGCGGTTGACCGACCCGACGGCAGGAATTCCGGCGGGCACGCCGCGCGAGCAGCAGCGTGCGCTGGTGCGCGTGATCTGCGTCGACGACCACGTCGTGCTTGTCGAGGGACTCAAGGCGCAGTTTGCCGTCGATGGCCAGATTCGCTGCGTGGCGAGCCTGGACAGCGCCGAGGATTTGATCGACGCAGTTGCCGAGCATCGTCCCGATGTCGTGCTGCTCGATATCGAGATGCCCGGCCCAGATGTGTTCGAGGTCGCCGACCGCCTGCATCACCTGCACCCGGAGACCCGATTTGCGTTCCTCAGTGCGCACATCCGCGACGGCTTCCTCGCATCGGCCTTCAGCTGCGGCGCATCTGGCTACTTCGCGAAGGGAGACGACCTCGAGGAGATCGTCGATGGCCTCAAGCGCATCGCCCGATGCGCCGAGGGAACATTCATCATGGGCTCGAAGGTCCGTACGCGCTGCCAGCCGCCGAAGACACGAAATGGCCGAGTTGTCGGCAAGACGAACGGACGCAGTGCGCAGACGGGCGGGCCGCCGGCGACGCTGCTTGACTCGCTGACGCAGCGTGAACTGGAGGTCTTGCGGCTGATCGGGAAAGGGCTCTCGCGCGGCGAGATCGGCAACGAACTCGCGCGAAGCCCGAAGACGATCGATGGACACCAGGAGCGCATCATGAAGAAGCTGCGCGTATTCACGCGGGCAGAGCTGATGCGGTTTGCGATTCGAGAAGGACTCGCGCAGGTATAAGCGCGTCGACTTCCGGAGGGAAGGCTTCCCGAAGCTCGCATTCGCCGATGCTGGCTTGGCGCGTCACTTGTCTTGACGCCGCCAGGCTCTAGGATCCGTCAGACTGGGTCGGCGACTGTAACCGGCGCACGTGCCGCAGCGCGCGGACGATGGCGATGCGTCTCGCATCGCGAGATTTCTCGTTGATGCGAGCCCTTCGGTCGCGGTCGGCAGAGGTCGGCGAAGGTCGGTCAACGCGGCTTCAGTCACGCCGTCAGTCAATCAGGACTTCATTCAATCTGGGTTGGGAACGGAAACAGGAGTCGAATCATGCAGGATTTCATGCAGCGTGCGGCAACCGCCGCCTTCATCGGCACTCTCATCTGCGGCGGTCTCGCCGCCCTGGCATGGCAGCCCGCCGCTGCCGCCGCGCAGGAATCCCGGAAGGAGCAGGACAGGCCGGAGAAGTCCGTCGACAAGAGTCGCGAGGTCACGCAGGAGTTCGAAGCGGCGAACGGGAAGACGGGAAAGACGGGTGGAGATATCGATCTGACGGCGCTGGATCGAATCGGCGAGACCTGCTGGGCCGACCTTCGCACGAAGCGTGTGTACTTCGCGCACGAGGTGCTCGGCGCCGAGATCGCCACGGGCATCGAGACGGTGCTTGCGCGCAAGCCCGAGCTGGGGTTGACCGTGATCTCCTACCGGCGCGAAGAGCGGGAAGCCCGCCAGCGGGAGCGCCAGCGCGATCGTCAGGGCGTGCGTCAGGCGACGTCGATCGATCGCCCCGGAATCTTCCAGTCGGGCATCGGACATAACGGCGAACCCGAGGACAAGATCGATGCCTTCCAGGAGTTCCTGCTGTCGCCCGAGGGCAGCACGATCGACGTTGCGGTCCTGAAGCTCTCGTGCAGCGACATCGGCCGCTCGACGGATGTCGTGCGCGTCCTTGATCGCTACACGCAGGCCGTCGACGCGATTCGCGCCGCGCGGCCGAATCTGCTGGTCGTGCACTGCACTGCACCGTTGCGTGAGCCCGACCACGGTGCCAAGCTCGCGATCAAGAAGATGGTCGGAACCGGTCCCGACGCGGCCAACGCGAATCGCGGTCGCTACAACGAATTGCTGCGAAAGCACTTTGCCGGCGAGCTCATCTTCGACGTCGCCCGTGTGCAGTCGCGTCGTCTCGACGGCACCGAGGAGACGGTCATCGTCCGAAACGAGCGCTGGCCGGCGCTGGCGTCGGAGTTCGGTTCAGGAGGTCATGAACTGACCGAGGCTGGACGCATCGTGCTGGGGCGTGAGTTCCTGCTGACCCTCTCGCACTGCTGCGCAGAGGCGCGGACGAAGGCGACCGCCGCGAAGTCGACGGCGACGGCCGCGCCGACCGGCGATGCCTCTTCCGACGAGTGACGCGAGTTGGATCCCGTCACGGCCCCCGCGGCGAGGACGCGTGCCTGCTCGGCACGCGGCCTTGTCGCGGGGTTTGCCGTCAGGAGACAGACAGCGCCGGATAGTCGGTGTACCCCTGTGCGCCGCCTGCGTAGAACGTCGAGCGATCGGGCGCGTTCAGCGGCGATTTCGCCTGGATGCGCGCCGGCAGGTCGGGATTCGCCAGGAAGAGCGTGCCGAATGCGATGGCGTCGACCGCGCCCGACTCGACGGCTTGCACCGCTTCGTCGGGCGTGTAGCCCATGTTGGCAACGAGCGGGCCCTTGAAAGCGCGGCGCGCCACCGACAGCACATCGCCACGCTGCTGGCCGAGGAAATCGGCGCGCATGACATGCAGATAGGAGAGCCCGCGCGGCGAGAGCTGTTCGCACACGTATCGGGTCAGTTCGATCGGTGCGCTGTCCTTCATGCCGTTGTAGCCGTTGAGTGGCGAGATGCGGAGGCCGACGCGGCCATGGCCGAAGACCCCAGCCGCTGCATCGACGACCTCGAGCATGAGGCGCGCCCGGTTGGCCAGGCTGCCACCATACGGACCGCTGCGCGTGTTGCTGCCATCGCGCAGGAACTGGTCGAGGAGATAGCCGTTCGCGCCATGGATCTCGACGCCGTCAAAGCCCGCGCGCTTTGCGTTCTCGGCTGCGCGGCGGAAACCCTCGACGACTCCTGGGATCTCGTCATCTCGAAGCGCGCGCGGCGTCTCGTAGGGCTTGGGCCCTTCCGGCGTATAGATCTCGCCGACGCCTATGGCGATCGGGCTCGGTGCCACCGGCTGCGCACCGCCGTTGAGAAGTGAGTGGCAGGCGCGTCCGCCGTGCCAGATCTGAAGGTAGATGCGCCCGCCGGCCGTGTGCACCGCGTCGGTCGTCTTGCGCCAGCCTGCGACCTGGGCGTCGGAATGGATGCCGGGCGCACCCATGAACGCGCAGTTGCCGGCGATCGCCATCGTCGCCTCTGCGATGAGGAGCCCGGCGCTCGCGCGCTGGGCATAGTGCGTCGCGATCAGATCGCCCGGGACATCGCCTGCCTCTGCGCGGCAACGCGTGAGCGGTGCCATGAAGATGCGGTTCGGAACTTCGAGCGAGCCGAGCGTCAGCGGTGAGAAGAGCGTGGGCATGGATTCTCCGCGTCGGGATCTCGTGCGGCAATTCAGCGTGCACGCAGCGCCGCACGCTTCCCGTCGACGAACTTCAGGTGGTGGTCGACGTGCGACGCATACAGGTCGACGATCTGGCCAAGCGTGATCTTGCCGCGCTGCGTGTGGATCCCCTCGCGGGAGAAGCTTGCGGCCGGGAGCGTCCGCAGCCACTGCGCGGTGTAGCGGCGGTGAACCTCGAAGAGTTCGAGCGCCGTCGCGAAGTCCATCCGGTCGGAGGGAAGGTTCGCGATGAACGCGTTCTCGTCGTAACTGACGAGGAGCGGAAGATCCTCCGCCGCGATCCGGCGCATCCGGTGCGTCGCGATCAGGTCGCTATCGAGCAGGTGAACCACGATCTCCTGGATGCTCCAGATGCCCGGCGCGATGCGGGTGTTGAGGTCTGAGGCGGGCAGGCCGGAGCAAGCCTGGCGCACCAACGCAGCACCTGCTTCGTAGCGCGCAATCGAAGTCTCTGCCGCGGCGTCGGATCCGTGCATCCCGGAAATGTACCCGCACGGAAATGCGGCTGCTCAATCTCTTTCCGTCCGTCCTCCCGGACGCATCTCCGCGCGGCGCGATTGAAGGGCTTGGCGCGTCGCGTCCTCGGTCTCACCGACCGCCGCGAGCCACGCAGGCGCGCCCACGACCGAGAAGATCGCGAGCGTGAAGGCCGCGCCCGCTGCGAGCATTTCCCGGTCGAGCATGGCCGCGGCGGTGGCGAACGCAGCGAGCGTGAGCGCAGCCGTGATCCGGATCGCCGTTCGAGTGCCCGTCTTCCGCGCCGCGTCGCCGACGGGCATGTTCGTCCGCAGCGCTTCTTCCACCACGACGGCGCGCGTGCGGCCAAGGCCCGAGATGATGATCATCAGGCTCGCGCCCGCAAGCGTGATCGCCGAGACGCCGACGAGGGCGGGCCGGAAGACGAGCCCGGCGGCGAGCGACAGGGCCGCGAGCGCCGCGACGGTCCAGAGAAGGCGACGGAACCGGCGAACGGTCGTCTCGGATGGCTTGATTTCCTCGATCGGCATGCTGTCGACCTCCAGAGCGATCGTTGCCCCGCCCCGACGGTCCTGGGGCGCGGAAGGTTGACTGTCCCAGTGTTTCAAGGTCATTTCCCCGGGTCAGCGTCGAACCGTACACTGACCTTCCCTGGCGCGGGGGCGAACGGGCGGCGCGATCGCCCGTTATTGCCCGCAATTGCCTTCGGAGAACCGAACGATGACTGCCAACCCCACGATCATCTACACGCACACCGACGAGGCGCCGATGCTGGCGACCTACTCGTTGCTGCCCCTCATCCGCACGTTCACCACGCCCGCGGGCATCGGTGTCGAGACACGCGACATCTCGCTTTCAGGCCGCATCATCGCGGCGTTCCCGGAGCGACTGAGGCCGGACCAGCGCGTTGGCGACCATCTCGCCGAACTCGGCGCGCTTTGCCTGAGGCCTGAGGCGAACGTCATCAAGCTTCCGAACATCTCGGCGTCGGTCCCCCAGCTGAAGGCTGCGATCAAAGAGCTGCAGTCGCAGGGCTACGACCTGCCGGACTTCGTCGACGAGCCGAAGAGCGACGCGGAGAAGGATGCACGGGCCCGCTACGCGAAGGTGATGGGAAGCGCTGTCAACCCGGTGATCCGAGAGGGCAACTCCGACCGCCGCTCGACGAAGAGCGTGAAGGACTACGCCCGCGCGAATCCGCACAAGATGGGCGCGTGGGCGCCCGACGCGAGGGCGAGCGTCGCCTCGATGGCCGGCGGCGACTTCTTCGCGAACGAGCAGAGCGTGACGATTCCCGCCGCGACCGCCGCGCGCATCGAGTTCGTGAGCGCCGACGGCGCGACAACCGTGCTGAAGGACGGCCTGAAGCTCTCGACGGGCGAGATCCTCGACGGCACCTTCCTGTCGAGAAAGGCGCTCGTGTCGTTCCTCGACTCGACCGTCGCCGACGCGAAGGCGAGGGGTGTCCTCTGGTCGATTCACCTCAAGGCCACGATGATGAAGGTCTCCGACCCGATCATCTTCGGCCACGCCGTGAGGGCGTTCTTCAAGCCGGTGTTCGAGAAGCACGGGACCGCGCTCGCGAACGTGGGTGTCGACGTCAACAACGGCTTCGGCGACCTCGTCGCGAAGATCGCCTCGCTCCCTGACGCCGAGCGCGCGGCGATCGACGCCGACATCAAGGTCGTGCTCGCGAGCGGCCCTGCGATCGCGATGGTCGATTCCGACAAGGGGATCACGAACCTTCATGTGCCGAGCGACGTGATCGTCGACGCGTCGATGCCGGCCATGATTCGCGAGAGCGGCAAGATGTGGAACGCCGCAGGCAAGACGCAGGACGCGATGGCGGTCATCCCTGATCGCTCGTACGCGGGCATCTACCAGAGCGTGATCGACTTCTGTCGGAAGAACGGCGCCTTCGACCCGAAGACGATGGGCAGTGTGCCGAACGTCGGCCTGATGGCGCAGAAGGCCGAGGAGTACGGTTCTCACGACAAGACGTTCGAGGTGAAGGCGTCGGGCGCGGTGCGCGTGGTCGACGCGTCGGGCGCGGTGCTTCTCCAGCACGCGGTGGAGGCCGGCGACATCTGGCGCGCCTGTCAGACCAAAGACCCCGCCATCAAGGACTGGGTGAAGCTCGCCGTCACGCGCGCGCGGCTTTCGAAGACCCCCGCGTGCTTCTGGCTCGACGAGAAGCGTCCGCATGACCGCGAGCTTCTCAAGAAGGTGCACGCGTACCTGAAGGACCACGACACGGCCGGCCTCGAGATCACGATCAAGGCTCCCGCCGACGCCTGCGCCTATTCGTGCGAGCGCTTGAAGCAGGGCCTCGACACCATCTCGGTGACAGGCAACGTGCTGCGCGACTATCTGACCGATCTCTTCCCGATCCTTGAGCTCGGAACGAGCGCCAAGATGCTGTCGATCGTGCCCCTGATGAACGGCGGCGGCCTCTTCGAGACAGGCGCCGGTGGCTCCGCGCCCAAGCATGTGCAGCAGTTCGTCGCAGAGAACTCGCTGCGCTGGGATTCGCTTGGCGAGTTCCAGGCGCTCGGCGCGAGCCTCGAGCACATCGCTGACACGACCAAGCACGCGCGGGCGAAGGTGCTGGCCGACACCATCGACGAGGCCATCGGTCGCTACCTCGTCAACAACAAGGGGCCGGCGCGCAAGGTCGGCGACCTTGACAACCGCGGAAGCCACTTCTTCCTGACGATGTACTGGGCCGACGCACTTGCGAGACAGACGAAGGACGCCGCCCTCGCGCGGCATTTCGCGCCATTCGCCGCCGAGATGGTCGGAAACGAAGCGAAGATCGTCGCCGAGCTCAATGGCGTGCAGGGCAAGCCTGTCGACATCGGCGGCTACTACCACCCGTGCGAGAAGAAGACTGCGGAAGCCATGCGCCCGAGCCCGACGCTTAACGCGATCGTGGCGAATGCGGGTCGCGCGCTCGCCATGGCGTGATCCGCGCCTGAGCGTTCATGGCGCCGGCACTTCCTTCGTGATCTCGAGCACGCGGTCGACGCGGTCGATCGTGGCGGAGATCCGCTCGCCGTTCGGCCAGCGGATCTCGACCTTCAGCGGGCCGCCGCAGTCTCCGAGCCCGAAGTGGAGCATCGGACTGTTTGCGTTGCCTTCGCCGGTACCCGCTTCCACCTGACGCGAGAGCGTGCGGCCATCGGGAAGCGACACGCGCACCTGTGCGCCGATCGCGTCGCGATTCACCTTGAATCCGTCGCCACGGAGGCGAAGTCCAAGCCAATGCGTCTTCGCCGGGCCTTCGTTCACGAAGAGCTTGCCGGCGGCGACGAGATCGATCAGCCCGTCGCGGTTCACATCGGCCCACGCAGCCTGATAGGTCGGGGGCAGTGACTCGAGGCCAGAGCCCGCGGTCGCGTCTGCGAAGACCCATTCGGCATCGCCCGCCTTAGGGTCGTTTCGGAAGAGGACGGGGTGGTTTGGCTTCTTGAAGCTCGCGACTGCGTAGACCGTCGTGAAGAACAGGTCGAGATCGCCGTCGTTGTCGAAGTCGGCGGCGGCGGGGGAGGCATAGCTCTCCTGATACCAGACGCCGCACTCGCCGAGGTCCTCGAACGCCCAGCCCTTCGTTGGCCCGAGGTTCCGGAGGAAGCGGCTCTTCGGCTGGTCGCCGCGCGAATCGACGTGCGCGAAGTTCCCCGCGAAGAGATCGAATCGGCCGTCGTTGTCGAAGTCACCGAAGCAAGCGCCGATCGAGTGTCCGCCCTCGAATCCGTCGCTCGTCGCCACGGCGCCGCGCGCAGTCGCTTCATCGGTGAACCCACCCTTGCCATCGTTGACGAGCAGGGAGTTCGGCTGCAGCCGGTAGTTCGAGCGGTAGAGGTCGAGGTCGCCATCCTCGTCGAAGTCGCAGGCCGTCACGCCGCGCGTGCGGCGTTCGGCCGAGTTCGCCGCGACCCGGAACGTCTTACCTCCCTCGTTCATGAGCAGGATCGACGGATAGGTCGTCTGCGTGGGCCAGTGTTCGTAGCCGCCGAAGTACGCATCGACGAAACCGTCGTTGTCGAAGTCTCCGACCGCAACGCCGCGCGAGATCGCGACGGGAAGCTCGGGCAGCTTCATCGGCTCGAAGCGGACCGACTCGCCGTCGCGCACGCCTCGCGTGACGGCGATCGGCGCGAAGGACACGAGATCGCCCGTCCCGTCGTTGTCGATGTCGGCGATCACGCCTTCGCCCGGCGCATCGACGCGCGTGAAGGACTTGCCCTCCCTGTTCAACCACAGCACCCCGCCCGCCCAGAGATCGGGCCAGCCGTCGACGTTCACGTCGCCCCACGCCGCGTGCCCGCCGGCTGGCGCGATGGAGAGCGCAACCGAGCGATCGACGAAGCGCGGCGCCGACTGCGGAGCGGCGGCGAGGACGAGCGAGATGACGGCGTGAACGACCATGGAGGCGAGGATACCGCCGGGCCCGATGGCCGGATGCGCCGCTCCCGTCAGGTCGTGCCCATGCCCCAGATGCGGCGCACCGCACCAAGGAGTTTCTCGATCTGCTGCGGCGCGAGCCCGCGTCGCTCAAGCACGCGCCGTGCAAGCGCGATACCCGACTCGCCTTCCTCGCTGACGACTGTGGTGGCGCCAGCGCGCTCGAGGACCTCGCGCTCGGCGAGGTAGCGCGTGCGCGCCGTGATCTCGACGCTTGGGTTCAGTTCGCGCGCGAGCATGACAAGCGAGCCGCGCTCCTCGCTGTTTGGAAGGCTGAGGACAAGATGCACCGCGTCGCGCAGGCCGGCTTGCTCGAGCACCTCGCGGCGCGAGGCATCGCCGTAGATCGCGATTCGACCCTTCGATTGCAGCTGCCGCACGGTGTCGATGTTCATGTCGACGATCGCGGTCTCGAGGCCTGCATCGCGGAGGAGCGCATCGACAAGTCTTCCGACGGGCCCGTAGCCAACGATCACGGCGAGCGGCTTGGTGCGGGCCGCCAGCGAAGTGGAGGCATGAATCGTGATGGAGCTGGTGCGCTTCGCGTGCCGCGCATCGAGCAGCTTCCAGAGCCACGGCACGCGCTCGATCGCGCGCTCGATCCGGTCGAGCGAGCGGAAGAGCATGGGATTCAGGGTGATCGAGATCATGGCCGTCGCGACGAGGAGATTCATGCCGTCGTCGGGCATCAGGCCGTGCTGGCGCGCCACCTGCGCGAGGATGAACGAGAACTCGCCGATCTGCGCAAGGCCGATCGCGGCCGTGAGCGCCGTTCGCACGGGATAGCCGCAGATCGCCACGATGACGATCGCGGCGAACGGCTTCGCGACCATGACGACGCCGACGCCGATGAGGACAAGCGACGGCTGCTCGACCACGAAGAACGGGTTGAACAGCATGCCCACCGAGACGAAGAAGAGCACGGCGAACGCGTCCCGCATCGGGAGCGCATCGGCGGCGGCATGGTGGCTGACCGGCGACTGCGCCACGACGATTCCGGCGAGAAATGCCCCAAGCGCGACCGATGCGCCGAACAGCGCCGCCGAACCGACCGCGATCGTGATCGAGAGGACGAGCACCGTCAGCGTGAAGAGCTCGGGCGAGCGCAGCTTCGCCACCGCGTTGAGGATGCGGGGCACGATGCGCGACCCGGCAAGAAGCACGATGGCGACGAGCGCGACCAGCTTGAGAATCGCCCAGCCGGCGGTGGCCAGGGCTGAATCTGCGGCGGCCGCGGTGGGGCTCCCCGATTCATCGAGGGCGAAGAGGGGCACCATCACGAGGAGGAGCACCGTCATGATGTCCTCGACGATCAGCCAGCCGACGGCCACGTGCCCGTGCACGGTCCCGAGCATGTTGCGATCGATGAGGACGCGCAGCAGGACGACCGTGCTTGCCACTGCCATCGCCATGCCGAGGACAAGCCCCGACCGGAGCGGCCAGCCCATGAGGTGCAGGATGCCGATCGTGACGAGAGTCGCGACCGCGCTTTGGACGACGGCGCCTGGAATGGCCACGGCGCGAACGGCCCAGAGATCCTTCAGCTGGAAGTGAAGGCCCACGCCGAACATGAGAAGAATGACGCCGATCTCCGCGAGCTGCTGCGCGATTCCGATGTCGCCCGCGAAGCCTGGGGTATATGGACCAATGGCGACGCCGGCGAGGAGATAGCCGACGATTGGCGAAAGACCGAGACGATGCGTGATGAGGCCGAGCACCCATGCGGCCGCGAAGCCAAAGGCGAGCGTCGTGAGGAGCGGGAAGTTCTCGACTCCCGCACCGAGGATCAGGATGGGCGCCCCGTCAACCATGCCTGAGTCTACCGATCTCCGACAGTTGGGAGGAGCGCGAATCCGGCGCGTCCGTGAAACGACGCAGCCCCCGCGGATTGCGGAGGCGTGCGTCGTGTTCCGAGAGAGAGAGAGAGAGGGAGAGAGGGAGAGAGAGAGAAGCGCGAGAGTCGGGGTCAGCGGCGGCGGCGACGGGCGCCGACGGCGGCGAGAGCGAACGCCGCGAGCGCACCCGGCGCAGGGATCTGGTTGATGCGGAGGTAGGCGTCGTCCACGAAGCCGGTGTTGTTACCGATCGAGGCGTTCTGGTAGGCGATCTGATAGACCACCCAGGTCGTTCCAACCGGGATCATGGAGGTCACCGAGGTGCTCTCCCACGAGGTGGGATCGTTATCGAGCGTCAGCGTCCCGTTGCCCGAGTTGCCGATGAGCGACGAGTAGGTCGAGCTGGCGAAGAACTGAACATTGACGACCGCAAAGGCGCCGCTGTATCCGCCGTTTGTGTTGTACAAGGCGCCGGCGACCATTTGCGCCTGACCGGCGTTGATCATTCCGCTGAAGGCCGAGACGTCGACCGCCTGAAAGGCCTGCGTGTAGGACAGGCCATCGGTGGTCATGCCGAGCATTCGGCTACCAGTGGCGGGGGTCACGCCGAGCGCTGCGGTGGTGATCGAGCCCACTTCAGGGCCCCAGATGCCGGCAAAGCCGGGGAAGTTGTTCAGCACGTTCGACGCAGAGGTCGTGGTGGGCGTCTCGAACCCAGGGTTGTTCAGGATGTTCGCCTGAGCGGCTCCAACGAGCGCGAGGGCGGCGGTGGCGGCGAGCAGGGCGTGGTTCTGGATCTTGGAAGGGGACATTGCGAATCTCCGGGGTTGGTGGTGTTCTGCTGCGTGCGGCAGGCGAAGGTCGCCAGCGCGCTTCCACCCGGTTTCCGTCGAAGAGAACCGCTTCTCTCAGTCCCGCAGGGAAAATCATGCAATGTCGATTCGGCCGGCATCACCCGACAGGACTCCCGCCGGGCGTCTCCGTCGCGGTCGCTCGGGCGGCGGGCGGCCTCAGGCGCGCCGCAGCAACGCGTACATGTTGTCGGAGGTCGGTAGCCGCATTGCCAGGCCCTGCTCGCAGGCAAGGCCGGCCCGCTTGGCCAGCATGGCGAGCGTCTTCGGCGTGAAGTAGTTCACATGGTCGGGATAGCGGAATCCGCACCACCGCGCGCCGCGCAGCAGGCGGTTCCAGCTGGCGAAGTTCGGAACCTTGAGGATCACGACCCCATCCGGCTCCAGCGCGCCTTGCACCGCCTGAAGAAGTTCGAGCGGCCTCGCCTCATGCTCGAGGAACGAGGACATCAGCACCGCGGCGACCGAGCTTGCGGGCAGCTCGCGAACCCCGTCGATGGCACTCGCCTCGATCACGCGGCCGCCTCGGCTGGCGAGCTCCCGGCCCGCCTGTGTGGCGAGCGCCTTCGAGACCTCGATGCCGATGAAGGCCGCGGCGTGACCACGGCGAGCCACGTCGTCTGCCACGCGGAGGGTGAACTTGGCGTCCGCGCAGCCGATGTCGACCACCGTGGCGGCACCCTGCACGCGCCTGGCCTTCAGGTGCCGCGCCGTCAACGCAGCAAACGGGTTGCGGCGCGGAAGAAGTCGTAGCCGGAGCCGGGCCGTGATCCGACCAAGCGCGGAGAAGATCGGGTCCTGTCGCGCGCGCCGGGTCCGCTCCTCCTCATAGGTCGACTCCCACGCATGGTCCTCCGCGAGCGCCTCGTAGGCAGGCGGGTTCGGTAGGAACACGAATCCCGTCTCGCTGCATTGCACGAGTCGCCAGCCGTCGCGCTCGAACGGCGTGGAGTCGACCGGAGCGTCTCGACCGAGGATCGGGTTGAAGGCGAATTTCATGGAGCGAAGTTTACCCTTCGGGCCCGTGGTGGGATCACGCGCCCTTTGGCCGCGGGCGTCGATCGCCCCACTCGGTTCGTTCCGGGCCGCTCAGGTCAGGCGCATGCGCGCCACGAGCTCCGCGCGGTTCCGCACGCCGAGCTTGGCGTAGATGCGCTTTGTCGTCGATGCGATGGTGTTGACCGTGAGGCCGACCGACTTCGCGATCTCGGGCCGAGAATCGCCGGCGGCGAGGCGCCGCGCCACATCGGCCTCCTTCGCGGTGAGTACGTTGCTTGCCGATCGGGCGGCGCGGTCGGACTCCTTCGAGATCGACGTCTTGTCCCAGATTTCGAGATGGGGCATCGGCGGCTCGTACTCGTAGAGGGCCGCTAGGTCGAATGCCAAGTGGTAGGGAGCCTCGCCCTCGGGCAGGTCGCTGTCTGGGAGCTTGCCGGCGGCGCGTGTCTGCGCGCGGCGATCCGCGGCGTCGAGGATGTCGTACATCCCTCGTGCGAGACGGCCGATCGCGGTGTACTCGTCGTCGGTCAGCGTGATGGTGGCCAAGCCGTTGTAATAGCGGCGCTTCCGCGATCCCCACGGCATCTTCTCGTGCCGATCGAGCAGCTCTCGGCTGTAGGAGCGGTGTTGAGCCAAGTACCGCTTGACGAGCTCGCCCTGGGTCGGGGAGTCTGGGTCCCACATCAGCGAGACATCGAGCGCGACCGCCTGGTACGCCACGTGCCGTCGCGACCGGCTTGCCTTGAGGCGCACCACGAGCCCGGACTCCACGAGTTGATCGAGCGATCGCTGCGCCTCAGGCAGTTCGCACCGCCAGGCGGTGGCGAGATCTCCGGGCGTGAGTTCGCGCTGAGACCGGCGCAGGATCTCCCAGCGTTGGAGAAGGACGAGATCCAGGATGATCGCTTGCAGCGCAGGCGATTCGAGCGAGAGGACTGTTTGCTTTGGCATGGACGGAGAGGCGATACAAACACTGAACAATGACGATACGAACACGATGCAGTCACGACCCAATCACGACCCAATCACGACCCAATCACGATGGGAGAAGGACGAGATCGTCCTTGCGCGCTTCGTCAGATCCGCGCGATTCTCCACTCCGAGTTTCCCGTAGAACCGCTTGCAGTGGGTGAGTACGGGGTTGATGCCAAACACTCGCAGCGTCGGCCGATCCCGGGGTTTGCGATCCCGGGGTTTGCGACGACGTGCCGAGCCGCATTGTCGTCGACGTCGAGCATGAGCGGCGGCGATGACTGGGCAGATGCGGTCTTGCTGCTTCGTATCTTCATCAGTCCTTCATCCGCGAGGTGAACTCGGCGCGATTGCGCACGCCGAGCTTTGCGTAGATTCTCTTCGTGGCCGTGGCGATCGTATTCGCGGTCACGCCGAGTGACTTGGCGACCTCGGGCCGCGACCCACCCGCCGCCAGACGCCGAGCGATGTCGAGCTCGCGGTCGGTCAGCACGCGCGCAGGCGCGTGGGCGAGATACTTGAGTTCGCGCTCAACCGACTGCTTCTCCCACACGCCGAGGTCGGACCAAGGAAGATCAGGCGTCTTGAGCGGGCGGAACTCGAGCGCGATGTGATAGGGATGCTCGTCCTCCGTCTGCGCGCCCGTCGCATCTTCCGCGCTGTGAAGCGCCCGAGCCCGCGCGCGTTCGTCGATCGCGGTGATCTGGTGCCATGCGGTTCGCAGCGCCTTCATCACTTCGGCGGCCTCGCTCGGCGTGAGCATGTAGGACTGGTGGCCGCGGAAGCGCGCCTGTCCCTGAAGGATCCGCGCGTCGAGATCGTCGTTTCGGTCGATGACGCCACGGCTATGGTCCCGGATCCTTCTCCGCTGCTGGAGCAGAAAGCTGAAATGGGCGTCATTCGAGCGGTCCCATTGGACGACGACGCGCTCGGAGGCGCTTCGATAGGTGATCTGGCGCTGGCGCGCACTGGCCTTGACGCGAACCGCGAGCCCCGCGGCAACAAGCTTGTCGAGCGTCGCCTGTGCGACGCTGTCCGACACGCCGCAGCGCTCGGCGAGTTCATGGACTGTGAGCGGGCAAGACGAGCGGCGCAACACCTCCCAGCGCTGCATGCCCGACTCGTCGGCCATCGCGGCCATCACGCCGGGCGAGTCGAGGCTGAGCACCGTGGGAGTCATAGACGCACAGGATACCTTCCGTTCACGACGGCGATTGTCTTCACTATTGCCGATCGCCGCGCACGCGCGCGGTTCGTTCACGTGGCTCCGCCCATGTTGGGTCGGGAGGGCGACGGGCCCGGCCGGATGATCGGGGTGCCACGCAGGGATGCCGAAAACTCTGCTCTGTTTCGCACGCCGAGCTTCGAGTAGATCCGCTTGGTGCTTGACGCGACGGTGTTCACGCTGATCCCAAGCGACTTCGCGACCTCTGGCCGTGACTTGCCGTTCGCGAGAAGCTGCGCAACCTCCGCCTCGCGATCGGAGAGCCCCGCGGCTGGATTCGCATAGGTCGTCTTGACGAGCTCCGCCGCCGCCACCGTGAAACTGTCGATGCGCTCAGTGAAGGCGATCTGCGGAAACGGAAGTTCTCCCTCGTGGACGGCGGCCAGCAGCACGCTGCAGTGATACGGAATCGACGGGCCTGTGCTTCCGCCAGGCGCGGGGTCAACGGTCATGTGCGCGCCACGGCGACGGAGCGCTCGGGCGGTGCAGTCGTTCATCAGGCTTACGGCCCGATGGAAAAGCGCGGTCACTTCACGCGCCTCCTCTTGCGTCAGCAACGGCGATCGGGCCGCCTCGAAGCGGAGTGTCGGAAAGCCCGGCTTGGGCGGGCAGTCGGGAATGCGGTCGATGACCTCGCGGCTGCGACGGCGCTGCCGAACCTGTTCGCCGCGCGTAAGTTCATGCTGGTCGGGCGACTCCCGCGTCCACACCACGACGACCGCTTGCTTCGCCTCGTAGGCGACGCGCCGGTTGGCCGCGGACGCCTTGTGCCGCATGGCGAAACCGCCCGCCACGAGGAGATCAAGCGATTCCTGCACTGCCTCAAGCGGCGCGTTGCACGCAGCGGCCAGTTCGGCCGCAGACCGCGGCGCCATTGCCCGACGCAGCACTTCCCAACGCTGCTGGGTGGTGAAGTCGCGCATGACGCGCATGACCTCGGGCTGAGCAAGATCAAGGATGACAGGTTGCTTTGCGACAGCAGATTTCGGCATGAACCCCCCCGATCAGAGGCAGAAAATGACTATATCCCGCAGCCTCCACCTTGCAAGCAATCTTCGCTGACTTCGAAAGGCACCGGTCCGCATGCCCCCGATTGGGGTGCAATTGAGTACCCCCAGTTGCAGAGGCCTCTCGGGCGCGAAGAGGCCCGAGAGGAAGCATGGCGCAGGGGTTCGGCACGGGACAACGTTCGACCGCCGCAGGAACGAACGCAGTGCCTCGGTGTATCGCTGCGGATTCCCCCCCGGCACCGCGCCTTGCCAGCGGCGACGACGCCTCTGCGGGCGTGAGCACTCTTCCGACTCGCACCGCTTGGGCGTGGCCGAAACTCGCCGTCGGCCCGACAGCGCCGAGACGATCTCGGACATGGGTCCGGCGCCGCATCGCGAGAATGCCGCAGGCGCGTCGCGGGTCGGAGGGACAGGCGGGTCTGGGAACGTGGCCGTGGCAGTGTCGGAAATCGGGTCGACTCCTGAAGGACATCGGCCGGCTGGCAGGTGGCGTCGAGCCACGCACCGTGGCCAAACGGCGATTCCCGTCGCCCGTGCTAGGTTCTGTCTGACGGATCGGCCGGGCTTCAATCCGCGCGGCATCCGGGCTGGCCATGATTCGTCTTCGTCGGGTTCAACCCACCGTATCGCGTGGTTGGACCAATGCGGATACAGCTTCGTTTCGCCTCCTTGCCAACCGGGCGCCGCGCGATTCTTTGGCCTTCGGTGATCCGTCAGGCAGAACCTAGGTTCTGCCTGACGGATCCCCGGACGTCGAATCGCGCGGCATCCCGGCTGGCCGCGTCGGCTTCAACTCGCTGTATCGCGTGGTTGGACCAATGGGGATACAGCTTCGTTTCGCCTCCTTGCCATCCGGGCGCCGCGCGATTCTTTGGCCTTCGGTGATCCGTCAGACAGAACCTAGGCCGGCTCCGGCTGGACGTGGAGGTCACGCATGCGCAGGAGCGCCGTTCCCGCTTCGCGGGCGGGGGCGTTACGCTCTCCTCCCACCTGCGGTCGCGACGTCCGGCCGACCGGGGTACGAGGACGCCCATGCAGACCCCAGAGTTCGATCCGACCCAACGGCGCACGCTGCTCGATCGCCTCGAGCGCATCGGTAACGCGCTTCCCGAGCCTGCGCTGATCTTTGCGATCCTCGCGGCGCTCGTCGTATTCGTCGCGGCCATCGGCACCGCAGCGGGCTGGCGAATTCAGCCGGTCACGCCCAAGGTCGAACTTGTGCAGCGGCTCGACACGGGTGGTGCGCCGGTCGTCGACGAGAGCGGCGCACCGGTGATGGTTCCCAAACTTGATGCGCGCGGGAAGCCGGAAGTCGCTCTCGTCGGACAGACCGACAAGGACGGCAACCCTGTCTACCTCGAGCCGCGGAGCCTACTCACGGCGGACGGCATCTACTGGATGCTCTCGTCGATGGTGCGGAACTTCACGGGCCTGCCAGCGCTGGGGCTTGTCTTCGTCTCCATGCTCGGCATCGGGCTCGCCGAGAAGTTCGGCATGTTCTCCGCGCTCATGCGCGGACTTGCGCTCGTCACTCCGCGGAAGTTCCTGACGCCGATGATCGTGCTCCTCGGCGCGAACTCGTCGGTGGCGTCTGATGCCGGCTACATCATTCTTCCGCCGCTCGCAGCCGCGCTCTACCTCGCCGTGAACCGGCCGCCGATCGCGGGCCTCGCCGCAGCGTTCGCCGGCGTCGCCGGCGGTTTCGGCGGCGGTGTCTTCCCGACGGCAGCGGATGGCTTCCTCGCCGGCGTCGCCACGCAGGCCGCGCACATCGTCGATCCCGCCTATCCGACGGTCAGCCCGACGCACAATCTCTACTTCAAGGCGCTCAGCAGCGTGCTCATCATGCTCGCAGGCTGGTTTGTCACCGACCGCATCGTCGAGCCGCGGCTCAAGCGGCTTGCGCCGGGTGCCGGATACGACCAGGCGCCGTCGCTCGCGGACCTCGCGCTCAAGGCCGAAGAGAAGCGCGGACTCGCCATGGCGGCGGTGGTTGCGCTCGTCGTGCTCGGCGCGTTTGCGACCGCGGTCCTCGTCCCCGGCGCGCCGCTTCATGGCGAAGGCCAGCCGATGCTCGCGAACAATACGCCGGCGCCGGGTGAACGGTCCGGCGATCGCTGGTCGCAGGTCATCGTTCCGATGATTCTCCTCGTGTTCCTGCTGCCCGGCATGGCCTACGGCTTCGTGACCGGGGTGCTGCGCACCCAGAAGGACTTCATCGAGGGCATCTACCACGGAATCCGCACCATCGTGCCGGTGCTCGCGATCGCCTTCTTCATGGGGCAGTTCGTCAACTACTTCCAGTACACGGGCCTCGACCGCATGCTTGCCTATGCGGGCGGGTCGCTGCTCGTCTCGGCCGATCTGCCGGTCCCGCTTCTCATCGTGCTCTTCGTGCTGCTTGTCGTCGCCGGCGACTTCGCGATGAGCGGCATGCTGTCGAAGTTCGGCGTGCTCGCGCCGATCTTCATTCCCATGTTCATGATGGTCGGCATGAGCCCCGAGCTGACGACCGCCGCCTACCGCATCGGCGACAGCGTGGTGAACATCATCACGCCGCTCAACAGCTACCTGCTCATCATTCTGGTCGCGCTTCAGAAGTACAACAAGGACGCCGGCCTCGGCAGCCTGATCTCGCTGATGCTGCCGTATTCCGTCGTGTTCGGGGTTCTTTGGACGGCATTCCTTCTGGCGTGGTACTGGAGCGGCTATCCGCTCGGAACCGAGGCCCCGCTGGTGTACTTCCCGTCGCAGTGACGCACCGGTCGGTGAACGCGGAAGGTTTCGGGGAGAGACCGCGCCGCCAGACCGGTACCGTTCGCTTCGATCGTCACGCCGGGCGTGCCTTGTCGGCACGCTCCGCGTGGCCGTAAAGCGGGGGGAACACATGAAGCACTTGCTCTTGGCCGTCGGTATGTCTGCGATGGCGGCGTCGCCGGCGCTTGCGGGCGCCGGCATTCAGAATCTCGCGCTCGGCCGCGACGTATCGCTTGCATCGGGTTCCGCCAACGGCGCGGCGCTGTCGAGCCTCACCGATGGCGTGTTTCGACCCGCAGGCACGCAATGGCAGAGCGGCACGGTCTGGTGGGTCGGGACGGGCTCGACGTTTGAGATCGGCTTCGGGCAGACCGTTGAGGTCATGGGCGCCATCGTCCAAGCCGACAACAACGACACCTATCGCATGTGGTACCGGGACCTCGCGACGGGAGACTACCTCGACCTCTGGACGATCTCCGCAGTCGGCGGCGCCGGCATGCGCACGCGGCCCAACTCGGGAAACAACGCGGAGATCCTCTACTTTGACACGTCGGTGTTCACCGATTCGATCAGGATCGGCGCGATCGGCGGCGATGGGTCGTACTCGCTCAGCGAAGTGCAGGCGTGGGGCGTCGTTCCCGGTCCCGGAGCCGCCGCGCTCCTCGGCCTGGCTGGAGTGTTCCAGAGTCGCCGCCGCCGCTGAGTCTCGTCATCGGTCGAGTTGATCGCGTGCGTCGCCCGCACGTCGCTTCGCGCGCAGGAGCCGCGCGGCGGTCGAGTTGTCATCCGAGTCTTCGGCGTTGGGTTGGCCATCGTCGCGAGACGACTCGCGCCGCGACCCGCTGCCTTCGCGCACCTCGGCGTCGACCGGGTTGGCGGGGCCGCGCTGCACGTCGGACTTCGCCGGCGCTGAGTCGCGCCCGGTGCGTCCAATGACTGGCGCATCGCGGAATCCGCCACGCTGCGAACGAGAGCCTGTGTCGACGGCCGCGCCAGCGTCTGCGGCCCCCGTCTGGTCGGGCGCGCTGCGTCCGCGCACGCGGCCGAGCGCGGCCAGCGTCGAGGCGCCCGGAGCGCGCGATGCCATAGCGGCCCGCGCGGAGGCCCGCGCCGAGTCCCAGTCGAACAGAATGCGCCGGACGGCGGCGTCAAGCAGGAACGCAACCGCTGCGAGTACGGCGAGAAGGTCCCACAGGCCGCGCATCGCAAACGGAGCGCCCGTGCCGGTTCGCAGGAACGCATCGACCGATCCTGGCGGGCTATCGAGCTCGATCACGCGCCCACCGGTGCGCGCAGCGATTTGCTCAAGCAGTGCGCGGTTACTCTCCGTCGCCCGGAATTCTCGCGAGTAGGGCGCGTTGACTGCGGTGAACACGCTGGTGCGTCGTCCTTCAGCGTCCTCGGCCAGCGCGATGTTCGTCAGATAGCTGCCCGACTCGGCAAGCGGGAACTCGCCGCGCCATCGACCGGCGCCGATCTGCTCGAGCGGAAGCGGCCGCATCTGACCGTCAGGCGCGATCAGCGTGCCCTCTGGCATGGTGAGAACGTCGAACCCGCCGTCGGGCCGCAGGAGCTCGAGCTCGACGATCGCGCGGTCGCCGTCGATGCGCGTGCGCGTGGAGGCGTTGCTCGGCGCAGCGGGCCGCATGAGCCACCGCATGGTCTGCTCCCAGAACCCGCGGTACTCGCTCCACGCAGGCCACGCCGTCGCCCAGCGCGCGCCGGCGTCGGAGGTGAAGACGGCCGCGCGTCCGAGGCCGTGGTTCCACGAGGCGAAGATGGGATCGACCGCCTCGGTCGTCGGGTGCACGATGTGCATCTCCGCAAGGCCGGGCCTCGGAACGGTGACGGTGTAGCCGCCGATCTTGGGTACGGCGGTCAGCGCTCGCAACGGGCCGCTCGTCGAGGCGAGCACCGCGGGCTGGAAGTCGCCCTCGATCGTCATGCGCCGGCCGAACTCGCTGAACTCGCGGATGAAGATCTCCGGCAGTTCGCGTGCGCTCTTGAGGTCCGTCACCGGGTGGAACTTGCCGTCGGCCAGCTCGGCGATACGCTTGAGATGCGGATCCTGCGCGCCTTCCTCGATACCGATCGTCGAAACCGTGATGCCGAGTTCCTTCGCGCGCGTGGCAAGCTCGAAGCCATTCTCGGGGGCGCCGATGGTCATGCCGTCGGTCAGGATGATCATGTGCTTCGTGCCTGCGCTCGAGCCTGCGAGCTCGTCGAGCGCGAGGCGCATGGCCGCGTGCAGGTCGGTTCCGCCACCCGACGTGATGCCGCGGATCTTCCGCTCGACCACCGAGTCTCGGCCAACCGCGCGGCGAGGCACGATGACCTGCGGCATGCCTCCGAAGGTGATCACGGAGACTTCGTCGAGGTGGCTCATCGAGCGCACGCCCGACGCCGCGGCTTCGTTCGCCATGCCCTGCTTGTGCGCGAACGCGCCCATCGCAGGCGCCGACATCGACCCCGAGGCATCGAGCACGATGGCGATCGAGCCGCGCAGGTACGCCCGCGTTCCCGGCGGCTCGAGGAGTACAGGCAGCGTCTCTGCGAGTTCCGAGGAGATCCAGCCGCCGGCGCCGAGGCTTTCCGGCCCGCCGAGCATGAGCAGCCCGCCGCCGACGTCGTGGACGTAGGCGCGCAGCAGGCGGTCGAGCTCTCCGTCGATCTGCCACCGCGGGACATTCGCAAGCACGATGCAGTCGAAGCCGGAGAGGAACGCGGGGTCGACCTCGAGGTCCTCCGGTGCGCGCACCTCGGCTGGAATCGACGCCTGTCCAAGCGCCGATGCGAGCGGCGCGCTCTCGACGCCGCCGGAAGAGTCGACGATCAGGACCCGCGCCGGGCCGGCGACGAACGTCACCGCGGTGCCGACGTTGTTCTCGGGCAAACGGTCTGCCGCTGCATCGGAAGGCTCGAAGACCACCTCAAACCGATGGGTTCCCGCCTCCGCCAGCGGGAACGGCAGTGCGATGGTGCGCACGCCAGGCTCGAGCGCGACGTCGAGGCCATCGCCGGGCGCGTCGGGCGCGAGATCGATCGTGACGCCGCCTTCGCGAAGGAAGAGCGTGCCCGTCGCGGCGCGCTGGCTCCGCAGCGCCACGCGCAGGTCGATCGCCTGCGATGGCCTCGCGCGCGTCGGCGCGCGCAGCGACTCCACGATCACCTCGTTGTCGGTCACGAAGTCGAGGGGCACCACGTCGATCGGGATTCCCTGCGCTGCCGCGGTCTCCGCCTCGGCAAGCAGGCTGCCGGCGCTTTCGTTTCCGTCAGACAGAAGCACGACGCGCTTGCGCATCTCGGGCGGAAGGACGGAGATCGCGCGGCGTACGCCGGATGCGAGGTCGGTCGCCTCGCGCGAACCGGTGAACTCAGGCGTCGCGATCGCGCCGCTCGAGGTCGGCGGAGTGCTGATCTCCGCACCACCGGCGACGGTGACGACGGCGAACTGATCGTCCTTGCCGGGCTTCGCGGCAACCAGTTCCTCGACGAGCCGGCGCGAATCGGCGAGCAGCGGGGCGGGAACCGAACGGCTCCGGTCGAGGACGAATGCCGTGGCCACGCCCTCGGTGCGTCGCGAGATCGTCGGCTCGGTAAGCGAACCGACGATCGCGATGACGACCACGATCCTCAGGAAGAGCGACGTCCACCAGCGAATCGGGCTCTCGAAGGCATGGCTTCGCCACGCCAGCATCACCACCGGCACGATCACCAGGAGGAGAAGAAGAAAGGCCGGGTGTTCGAACCTGATCATCGAGGGGAATGGTAGCCCGTTGCCCGGTCGGTACACTCGGCGCATGCCGATGCGCACGTGCGCCAACGCAGCCTCTTTCCTGAGTCATTCCGGGCGTGTCCCGCCACGCCGTGCGGGTGCATCCGAGCCGCCGACCGACCGCCTCTTCGGCGCACTCGGCGACTTGCTCGCGCACGAAGACAGGGCACGGCGGCCGATCGATGCCGCGCCGATCCCGGCGAAGCTCCGATGACCCGCAGGCGATTCACGCATGGCACGAGCCACTCCCATCTTCGGCGGCATCGAATCGGGCGGCACCAAAGTCGTCTGCGCAGTCGGTGACGCGCGCTCGGCCACGACGCTGGCGCGCGCGCAGTTCCCGACCGGCGACGATCCGCGTGCGCTGCTTGCGGCGGTGGTCGCGTGGTTCAAGGAGGCCGAGCGTTCGCATGGGCCGCTGGCGGCGCTCGGCGTGGCGTCGTTCGGGCCGCTCGACCTCGACCCGCGCTCGCCGACCCACGGTCGTGTCACGACGACCCCGAAGCGCGGCTGGCGGAACGCAGACATCCTCGGCCCGCTCCGCGCGGCGTTTCCCGCGATCCCGCTTGGGTTCGACACCGATGTGAACGGTGCGGCGCTCGGCGAGGGACGCTGGGGCGCCGCACGCGGACTCGATGACTTCATCTACGTCACCGTGGGAACCGGAATCGGTGGCGGTGCCGTCGTGCGCGGGGCGCCGGTGCACGGGCTCGTCCATCCCGAGATGGGTCACCTTCCGATGCCCGTACTCGACGGCGACACCTTCGCCGGCGCATGCGCGATTCATGGGCGATGCTGGGAGGGCCTCTGCGCTGGTCCCGCGATTCAAGCGCGCGCCGGGCGCCCCGCGGAGGAACTCGCGCCGGACGATCCCGCGTGGGATCTCACCGCGCGATACATGGCGCACGCGCTGCTTACGCTCACCTACGTGTTGTCGCCGCGCCGGATCATCGTCGGCGGGAGCGTGCGCAAGGCCGGCCAGCTCGGCGAGGCCGCATTCTTTGCGAGCCTGCGGCGGCACGTTGTCGCGGCGAACGCGGGGTACATCGCATCCGCCGCGATCGACGGCGTCGGAATCGATTCCTACATCGTTCCTCCGGCGCTCGGTGACGACGCGGGCGTCTGCGGCGCCATCGCATTGGCGCAGCACGCGAGCGGTTCCTTCTGAGCGCGCTTCTCGCGCTATCCTCGACGCACGCGATGAAGACCACGCGCAGGCAACACCCGTACAAGGGCGCGCACGTCGCCTTTCTCACCCAGCACGGGAAGGAGCACGTCCTTGCGCCGCTGTTCGCGTCCGAGCTGTTCGCGACGGTCGAGGTCATCCGGGGCTTCGACACCGATTCCCTCGGCACGTTCACGCGCGAGATCCCACGCGAAGGCACGCAGATCGAGGCCGCGCGGCGAAAGGCCGAGATTGCCATCGAACGCTCGGGCGCGCAACTTGGGCTTGGCAGCGAAGGCGCGTTCGTGCCGGGGCCCTTCGGACTCGGCTCATGGAACATCGAGGTCCTTGTCCTCATCGATCGCACGCGTGCGATCGAAGTGATCGGCCGCGCCGGCGCCGCAGGGCGCCACCTTCATGCGACGCTTCGTACGCGCGAGGAACTTGCCGACTTCGCGGAGCGCGCCGGATTTCCCGCGCACGGGCTCGTCATTCGCCCCAACGACGAGCGCGACCCGCGCATCCGAAAGGGGATTTCGCAACCGGCGGAACTCGAGGCCGCGTTCGATGAGGCGATGCGTCTCTCTCCTTCGGGCGCCGTGTTTGTCGAGAGCGAACTGCGCGCGCATCTGAATCCGACCCGTCTGGAGACGATCGGCGCCGCGGGCCGCGATCTCGCTGCCCGGCTGCTCTGCGCCTGTCCGTCCTGCGGAGTACCGGGATTCGGCATCGTGGCCAAGGTGGCAGGGCTTCCCTGCGGCGACTGCGGTGCTCCGACGCGCGAAGCGATCGCCGACCAACTCGGCTGCGTGCGATGCGACTTTCGCGAGGAGCGCCCGCTCTCGGGCGGCCCCTCGACGGCAAGCCCCGCCGTGTGCGACTACTGCAATCCGTGATCGCTGGCAGTTCAGGATGCGGGTTATCGACTTTTCGTACTCGTTGAGGTGGGAATGCACCTGACTCGATGAGTCGCGCGGAGCGCATGATCTGCGTGCATTGACGGCACTTTGATGGAAACTCACCCAGTCGTGCGATGCCACGGTGCCAGAGTTTGCAGATTCGCCCGACCGGTGACTAGGAGTTGCTCGCTTTCACGCCACACTCCCTGATCAGGGGGTATTCCCTTCGGACGGCAATGTGACGTTCGCGACCTCTGTTCCCTGCCGATGCCGGCCGCTGGCCCGTCGTGCAATCGCTGTGTGCCGCGCCTCGGCGCGGAAGGTTCGATTGGAGCATGACCATGAAGATGATGAACGGGGTTTCGCGGGCACTGCTTTCGGCGGTCGTCCTTGCCGGCGCGGGTGTTTCCACGTCCGCGTGGGCGACAGTTCTGCTTGACGGAAGCTTCGAGAACCAGGCTGTTCTCCAGAACAATCCCTACACGTTGCAGGCGAGCGGCGCGAGGTGGGGCTCGGCGTGGGGCGGATCGGACTGGGGCTGGAGCTCGTGGCAATACAACTTTGCCGGCGCATGGGTCGGAGGCGCGATCGCGCGCACCGAGGACTTCGCTGCTGGCTGGAAGTGGGCGCGTTCTGGCGATGTCTTCGGCATCATCAAGGACCGTCAGTCGATGACGCAGACCTTCACGGCGACCGAAGACGCCTTCGGCACCCTCTCGTGGTTCGACGCGAACCGCGCGTCGTGGCGTGAGCATGACTGGTTTGGCCGTCCGAACGACTACAGCGTGACGATCACCGACTCGCTTGGCAACGTCCAGACGATCGGCAGCTACACCAGCGTCGTCGCCGGTGGAAACTCCTACTCGAACCCCGTGGCCGACCAGTGGCACACGGTGTTCGGCAAGAGCACCTGGTTCGCGAAGACCGGTGCGACCTTCGTGCTGCAGGCCGGCATGACCTATACGATCAGCTTCAACAGCCTGAGCCCGTACAACTACGACGCGAACGGCAACATCACCGGTGTCGACGACCGCTCGACCTTCCTCGACGACATCATGCTGACGACGCAGCCCATTCCCACGCCGGGTGCGATCGCGCTCTTCGCCCTCGCAGGCCTCGCCGCCCGCCGCCGCCGCTGAGCTGCGTTGAACACATGCATTCCCGACGAGGGATCCCCGACGAAGGCGTCTTCGAGTCCTCTGCTACCCTCCAATCGGAGGCCCGCATGACTCGAATCGTTCCCGTCTCGTTGCTCGTCGCTTTCACCGTCGCCATCAACGCCATCGGTCCCTCTGCGGCTTCGCGTTCCTTCGCGCAGCCGCAGGGGGATTCGTCTGAA
>Ga0315904_10001064_pt1 | contig 43585 bp, 37 predicted proteins | sample LakEriMetagenome_6_FD_203529 | JGI IMG/M metagenome (GOLD analysis project Ga0315904, IMG submission 203529) | Freshwater fungal communities from buoy surface, Lake Erie, Ohio, United States - Buoy 12 MA120 | ecosystem: Environmental > Aquatic > Freshwater > Lake | place: USA: Lake Erie, Ohio... | reverse complement strand
CTTTGCAGCCCACCTTGGGGCCACTAGCACGACCGATGTCTTCGTACTCGATCGCTCGCACACGATTGTTTATCACGGAGCAATCGATGACCAATATGGCTTTGGCTACTCCATTGATGCGCCGCGTTATACCTATCTCCGCGACGCATTAGAAGCCTCGCTGGGTCAGCGTGCGATTCTGATTTCTGCAACTGGAGCTCCAGGTTGCTTGCTGGAGAATAAGCCCGTGACAGTGGCTTCTACGCAGGTAACTTACCATAATCAAATCGCCAGACTCCTTCAGCGTCACTGTGTCGAATGCCATCGCGAAGGTGGTGTGGGCCCCTTCAAACTGGATGCGTATGAAGAAGCTGTCGCGCATGCGCCGATGATTCGCGAAGTCATCGACCGAGGCATTATGCCTCCCTGGTTTGCCTCATTGGAACAAGGGATGTCTAAATCGCCCTGGATCAACGACCGCTCTCTTTCCCCAACGGAAAAGCAACTTCTGTTGGCATGGATCGACAGCGGGACTCCTGCGGGCGATCCCGAGCAGTCACCGGCCCCCAAGACGTTTGTCGATGGTTGGCTGATCGGTCAACCTGACGCGGTTTTCGAATTTGCAAAACCAGTGCAGGTGAAAGCAAGCGGAACCATGCCTTACCAAAACGTTTTGGTCGAAACCCACTTGGACCAAGATCACTGGGTTCAAGCGATCGAAGTACGGCCAGGCAATCCCAGTGTTGTCCATCACGTGCTGGTCTTTGTTCAAGGAACCGACGAGGAGGATGGACCTCGCGATGACGCTGCCGACGAACGCGGTGGCTACTGGGGGATCTACGTGCCTGGCAACAGCACCCTCGTTTACCCCGATGGATATGCCAAGCGGATTCCCAAGGGTGCGAAGCTGCGATTTCAGATGCACTACACCCCGAACGGCACCGCCACCGAGGACAGCACACGCATTGGATTGGTTTTTGCCAAAGACGAGCCAAAACACGAAGTACGGGTAGCGGGAGTCGTCAATCCGCGATTCCAGATCCCCCCCGGAGCCGACAACCATCCCGTCGTTGGAAGCATCAAGAACATACCGGCGGACGTCCAGGTCTTGGCATTCCTTCCGCACATGCACTTGCGAGGGAAAGCGGCGAGATACGAATTGATCTCGGATGGTCAGACCCGAACCATGCTCGATATTCCACGCTACGACTTCAATTGGCAGTTGCTCTATCGATACGCCGAGCCGGTGAGCGTCAAAGCCGGATCGACGTTGCAGTTCACTGCTTGGTACGACAACAGCAGCAACAATCCGGCCAACCCGGATCCGAACAAGGAGGTGCGCTGGGGGCCGCAAACCTTCGACGAGATGCATCTCGGCTACGTCGAATACATTGTTCCTGGGGCGAAGCCAGGCGATCCTAATCCACTCAATCCACGCAATCGAATTCGCGGAGCGATCCGCAATGCACTGGGTGGCGGTGGCTCCGGCCGGCCGAATGTTGGCGACGCCCTCTTTCGGCAATTGGACGCCGATAGCGATGGCAGCGTTACACGCAATGAGGTCAAGGCCAAGTACACCAACAACCCAGCGGCGTCGACCACGATCTTCGATCGGCTCGATACGGATCAGAGTGGCTCTTTGAGCCGAGAGGAGCTCCGCAAACTGTCCGAGGTCATCGGACGGTAATCGAGTCGGACCAAAAAATGTGGGGGGCAGAAATATGAGGTCCAGCAAAGAGGAATCAACCGTGAGAACAACACGATCAGCCTTATTGATTTTTTTGCCCACCCATTTTTTTGCCCTTTCGCTTTTCGGCTTTGCGGCTGCCGCAGACAAACCCAACATCATCATCTTTCTCGCTGACGACCTTGGTTACGCGGACATCGGAGTGAATGGATGCAAAGACATCCCGACTCCGAACATCGATTCGATCGCCAACAGTGGCGTCCGATTCACGGACGGCTATGCAACCCATCCAGTCTGCTCGCCCTCACGAGCTGCACTGATGAGCGGCATGTATCAGCATCGATTCGGCTTTGAGCACAACTCGGGGCCCGAACGCTTTGCGGATCCCGAGTTTGGTCTGCCGCGCGAGATCCCAACGCTCGCGGAGAAACTCAAGACCGCAGGCTACGCCACGGGGATGATCGGCAAATGGCACATCGGCTTCAAAGAAGGCTTGCGTCCCCATGAGCGAGGCTTCGATTACCACTTCGGATTCCTCGGTGGCGCTCGATCTTATCTGCCTGGCAAGAGTGATAACGATCCCATCGTTCGCAATGGCGAACCGGTGCAGACCTCCAAGTATCTGACCGACGAGTTTGCGGATGAGGCAGTCGGATTTCTCGATCGAAGCAAAGGCAAACCGTTCTTGCTGTACTTTGCATTCAACGCTGTCCATGCCCCGATGGATGCGAGTCCCTATTCCGATCGGTTTGTCAACCTATCCGGAAAACGCAAAACCTTTGCCGGAATGCTGACGGGACTCGATCTCGCCGTTGGTCGAGTGATGGCGAAGGTGCGCCAGATGAACCAGGAAGAGAACACGTTGGTTATGTGCTACAGCGACAACGGCGGTCCGACCCAGCAGACCACCTCGCGCAACGATCCGCTTCGCGGTTTCAAGGCTCAGATGTTCGAGGGTGGAATCCGCGTCCCCTTTGTGATGCAGTGGAAAGGCAAAATCCCTGCGGGCCAAACCTATCGCGAGCCAGTGATGGGCTTTGACTGCCATGCGACGGCACTAGCCGCCGCAGGGCTTTTAGGAGCGGAGCGGAGCAAGCCGCCCGGTGATGCCGGTTTTTTAGAAGCGGAGCGGCGCAAGCCGCCCGGTGAGGCGTCGGCGACGACACCCGAGGAATCTCGCACTACCGCCACGGATTCATCACGCAAGCCGCTCGATGGTGTAGATCTCATTCCGTTTGTCACCGGCGAATCCAAAGGACCACCGCACGAATCCCTCTTTTGGCGCGCGGGTGCAAACCATGCCGTGCGCATGGGAGATTGGAAACTGACTCACATTCCGCAGCAGGGTGGCACGATGCTTTTCAACTTGCGCGACGACATCGGCGAACAAAACAATCTTGCTGCCAGCCAACCTGACAAGCTGCGTGAGTTGCAAGCTGCTTTCGGCGAGTGGGAAAAAGGGACTCAAAGAGCCAAGTGGGTTCGGCAGGATCAACGCAGCGCAAGCGAAGGTGGCGAGACGAACACGCCAGCCAATCCGAACGCACCGCGCCGTCGCCAGAACGGGACTCGTATGGAAGAAACCTTGAAAGCCGCTGACAGCAATGGCGACGGCAAGCTTTCGCGCGAGGAATATCCCCAACCTCGAATTTTCGACGCCGTGGACAAGGACAAGGATGGCTTTGCAACTCCCGAAGAAGTACGTGCCTACTTCCAAAATCGTGCAGGCGGGCGAGATCCGAAAGATCGGTAGTCATCCGTTAGAGTGGGTTCCACACCGTTTGGAACCCGAATTCACTGAAGTTCCTTTTATTGGCGGTAGCGAAATGGGTAACACCATGATGACGAAGCGTGAAAGCCAACCTCGCGTCCATGATCTGTCGGAACCCGCTGGAGGTACTCCTGGCCCATTTCCAAAGAGGGTCTGCGACAGCCGGTTCGTAATCCCCGAATTCCCAGGTAGGATTTTGACGCAAACTTTCGCAAAAAGCAGATGCCGCCGCAGCAGAACACGGCTTCGCAAAGACCGCAGGATTGCGGAGTTGCATGTAAATCTCAACGAGCACCAAGCCGCACAAAAGAAAACGTCCCTTTCCGTCTGCATGCTGAGCAAAAAAACGCCGAGCGGGGGCATGATTCGGCGACTGCGGATTTGCAGCGTACAGGAAAAGATTCGAGTCTGCGGAAAGAATCATTTGCTATCTCGGCGTTCCATAGCATCAGCCTCGGTGCAGACGAGGGCCGGGTCGACAAGAAAATCTCCGCCACAATTAAGGGTTGGAAATTGCCATCCCTCGTGGATGGTCTCCGTCGCCGGAAACCTTTCAACAAAATGTTCCGCTGCCTTTCTCATCACTTCCGACAACGACCAATCCTTATGCTCCGCGATTTCCTTCAATCGCCGATACAGAGGGTCGGGGAACTGAATTTGGGTTCGAATCATGATGTCAAATATACATTACCGTCACTTGGATGCCAAATTCATGGCGAGAGCAATCGCAGGGATCTTTCTTGTTGTGATTTTCCCTCATGCTATCAGGGCCCAGGATTCTCCTTATGCTGTCGTTGGCCCGCATACGGTCATCACCGTCGCCAACGTTACGCTCAAAGACAAAACTCGCGGCAAGACGATCGAAGCTCTTTTGCGTTATCCCAACGGCGCAGGACCATTCCCCTTGATCGTGTTTAGCCACGGTTCGATGTCGAACAAGGAGACGTTTGGTCCTGCCAGCGAGCACTGGGCAGGCCACGGTTACATTGTCATCCATCCGAACCACGCCGATGCACGAAGCCGCACCGAGGCGGGCAGTAGCGATGCGGGCGACCCTGATCGAACAAGATCCGTCAACCCTAGGAAGCGTCGCGGAGAGGGACTCGTGATCGGCGGTTTTGGAGGAGCAGGGGCCAACACAGGCCGGATTGAACGGATCAAGGATATCACGAGCGTGCTCGATTCGCTCGACCAGATCGAAACGCAGGTTCCTGCACTCCAGGGGAAACTCAACCGGAACGCGATCGCTGTCGCGGGGCATTCATTCGGTGCCTACGTTGCACAGTGCCACGGGGGTGTTAAAACGCTCGTGGATGGCCAGCTCGTGGATCTATCCGATCCGAGGGTGAAATGCGTCGTGCCCATCTCGGCACAGGGCGAAAGCCAGAGCTATGGCCTGACGGCTGAAAGCTGGAGGGAGGCCCGCACGCCCGCGATGCATATTACCGGCACGCGCGACCGATCCGCACCCGATCGGCCTGGCGGGCCAATGGGGGATGTGAGCACCAAGGTCGTCCCATTCGAACGAAGTCCCGCTGGCGGCAAGTACCTGCTCATCATTGAAGGAGCAACGCATATCTCCTTCGGTGGCCGACTAAGCAACCTGCGCGGCGGAGTTGACGCACCCAGCCTCACGAAATCCGTCAGCCTGGCTTTCCTCGATGCCCATCTCAAGCAGGACGAAAAAGCGAAGGCATGGCTCGATGGGCAAGCCTCAACCAACTGGCTTCGTTCGCAGGCCAAGCTGCAGCGAAAACCTTAGTACCGAATGCAGACGTTCCAACAGCAGTATTGACCTAAACGAACGAGAAAAACATGTTGCTTCGCTTTCGCATGTTAACTACTCTGCTCGCTTTTGCGACGGGCGCCTTGTTGTGCAGTCCATTGTCGGCTCAATCGATCTCTGATCGCATTAAACAACTCGATCGAGATGGTGATGGGAAACTGAATGCATTCGAAGCAGGGACGCTGGGCTTCTTCAACGCGTCCGACTCGAATCGCGATGGTTTCGTAACGCTGGCAGAAGCCGAAGCCTTTGCGAAAAAGTCATCTGCGCCGCCCGCAGCGAGTCCCAATCGCAGCATCAACTCCAATCGCAACGCCGGCATGGCGGGAGATGGCGCTGCGCCCGTATTTCATTGGCCTGTTCGACCGATAGAGATTCCGGAGTCGGATTCCCCGGTTCAATCGTTCGAAGCACAGGGAACCGACGGTAGGAACCTGCGTGCTTGGTGGCGCAAACCTGCAGGCGACGGCCCATTTTCGACGATCCTATTTATCCATGGCGGATTGAAACAATTTCCGGATGAGAGCCTGCGAGTGCACCTGACAGACAACCCGGTGATTACCCGCTTTCTTTCCAAAGGCTATGCGGTGGTGATGGCTACCTTTCGCACGTATGAGCAGGATGTTCAATCGCGAGAGCCGATCGAAGATGTCCGCGCGATTCTCAGGCAAACCGCAAAGCTTCCACAGGTCGATTCCCGAAGGATCGCGCTGTATGGTGGAAGCGGCGGAGGAAGCATTGCGCTGGAACTGGGCGGCGATCACGAAGTGCGCGCGATCGTTGCCGGAGAACCGGCGACGGTGATTTTCACCGGCATGCTAACCACCAGCGAATACGGTCCTCGCTTGGAAATGATGGCCGATCCGCAGAAACACTTCACACCTGCATTGCGGGCGAAGACGAGAGAGAAACTAAAGTCCATACGCGTACCGGCGATGATCCTGCACGGCGACCAACACGATCTGGTTAAGTTGAACAAGTCTCTTTTCTTGCCTCTCATGCAAGAAGCGGCCATCGACGTCGAGTATGTGGAATACCCCGGTTTCGGCCATGGTTTCTATTTCGGCGGTGGGGACGATCGATGGGGCAAAGGAGCCGACGAAGCGGTTGTTGAGAGGGTTGTTGAAGATGTACGCGCGTTCCTTGCGGTCGCAATGAGCATACCATCAGAATAAGCCCAAACAGAACCATGATTAACAACCGAACCATCTTAAGCGTAGCAATCAGTCTGCTGATCATCTCCATATCCTTAGTGATGGGGTATGGCTTGCTCAGCCACGCTCAAGAACCTGAATCGACCAAAGACATTTCAGCCAACGATTTGATGTGGGATTTTTTCCAGCGGCACCCTCGTTCGAAGGGTCCGAACCAACGCACCAAGGATTAAAACATGAAGAGAAATTCATCCGGCTTTCGGCATCTGATGATTGCCATTCAACTTTTCTACTCGGCAGTCGTTGCATCCGCTACGGCTCAGGCGCAGGAGCCTCGACCTTCGCAATCGGACCTCGCTTGGGTCACCGCAGAGGTACCTGCCCCACGGGTTTCGTTCCGTACGTTCGATAGTGCGGCAGCGAAGACCAAGGTCAGTTACCACATCTACACCCCTGCAGCCTACGACCAGGATGCGCAAAAACGATTTCCGGTCGTCTACTGGTTGCACGGCTCAGGAGGTGGACTTCCTGGTATTCCAAGAGTGGCAGCGCTTTTTGATGCAGCGATCGAAGCGGGAAAGACACCGCCCTGTCTGGTCGTCTTCGTCAACGGGCTCGTCGAGGGGATGTATGTCGACTGGAAAGATGGCTCAGCACCTCTCGAGACGATCATCATCAAGGAACTCATTCCGCATATCGATGCAACCTATCGAACGATCGCATCGCGCGATGGACGATTGCTCGACGGGTACAGCATGGGCGGCTACGGATCGGCTCGCTTGGGATTCAAATACACGGAACTGTTCAGCGCGCTCTCCATCATGGGTGGCGGGCCCCTCCAAGCGGAATTGATTCAGGCTCCCCGAGCAGGACGATTGCGAGCGGCCGAGCTGCTGCAGAAAGTCTACGGCGGTGATCAAGAATACTTCAGGAGCGTCAGTCCTCGTCGTCTCGCGAAGGAAAATGCCGAGGCGATCACCAAAGGCTCGCTTATCCGTATGGTGTGCGGCGATCAAGACGAAACATTCAGCAACAACCGTGCCTTTCATGAACACCTCGAGAAACTTGCGATTCCGCACACGTGGACCGTGCTCGAAGGAATCGACCACAATCCGATGAGAACGCTCGAAGCACTCGGCGACTCCAACTGGCAGTTCTACCGCCAAGCGTTTGGCCAAGCGAAGAAAACTCCATCGCCACCTCGTAAGTCTGAAGTGGAAATCCGCTTCAAAATCAAGCAGCAAGATCGACGCGCGGTGATTGTGAACGCGCCAACCGACGGCACGAAGCGGCCAGTGGTAATTGCACTCCACGGCGGTCAAGGAAGTGCTGAGATTATGCGAGCCAACTCGGGTTTCGATCCAGTCGCCAAAGCCAAGGGCTTCATGGTGGTGTATGGCGAAGGAACTGATTTCGGTGGCAAGCGTCATGCGTGGAATACCGGATTCCTGCTGCGCCGGCAAGTAAGAGACGCCGACGACATCGCTTACCTCGACACATTGATCGATAAACTCATCCAGGAGCATGATGCCGACGCGACACGTATCTATCTGACCGGCGGATCCAATGGGGGGATGATGACGTTCGTCTATGCCCTGGCGAGGCCAGAACGTTTGGCGGCCGTCGCACCCGTGGTAGCCTCGATGTTCACGTTTGACAAGAAACCCGCCGTCCCCTTGCCGATTCTCATCATCAATGGAGCCAAGGATGAAGAAGTTCCACTCGAGGGCGGAATGAGCCGTAATCCGCTCGTAAGTCGGGCTCAGGAAGCACCGTTTAAGCCGTTAAAAGACGTGGTTCAGTTTTGGGTTGAGGTGAACCGTTCCCAGAAAACTGGGCAAGTTGAAAACACGGGAACCGTCACCACGACCACCTATGTTAGGACGAGCGATGGTGCGGCGACCGAGTTTGTGGTCGACTCGGCAGGTGCCCACGGCTGGCCCGGCTCGCGGGCTCGCCGGCAAGACAGCATTCCGATTTCGTCTTTCTCGGGTGCCGAACGCGTATGGCAATTCTTCCAAGACAAGCAACGCAAAGCACCATGAGACACTCAGGCTATTCACAGCCTCACCGCGATCGCTGATTGGACCCGTAGGCGAAGGGGCTACCAAGAGCGGGTTCGCTCGAGGGAGTTAAGCCGCGCGAACACCACGGCACTTTTGCGCCCAGACGATCCACTGGGATGTTTTGTCGACATCCGGGGGATTGCCGCCTCGCAAAAAACGTTGGCCGGATCGCGAGGTTGCAACCTGGTTCACCGCGTGATACAGCGAATCAGCGTCGGCGCTCGCGACCAGTTCTGCGGTGTTGTAGCCGGCAGCAACCAGCAACTGCGCGTCCTGGCCCTTAAGATTTGGAATGCGGCATACCAACATGGCTTGCTGCTGCCATTGCAATACCGAATCCGTGGTCACGTTTTTGTCCTTGAGCGCTGCAGCGATCGCGGATGCGTCGGCGGCGATCAAATCACCCACCGTCGCGACACTCACCGTCTTCAGCCGTTCCGCCATTCGAACCCCGATGGTTGGGGCATCGGCGACAGGACTCGACAACTCCAGATGGAATCGACGCTCCACCACAGGGGTTACGAGTGTCCTCGTTGACTTGCTCTTTCGGAGTTTCTTTGCCGATCGCAATTTCCTTCGCTGCCGAAGAGCGTCCTGATCCTCGGTGTTGCGGTGTTCGGGGGTAGTGCTGCGTTCGGGGGTGCGAATTGCCACGATGCTGTCGAGCCATTTCCGCAATCGAGTGCGTTCGGCGTCGGTTGCGGTTCGCAAAAGCGATTGTCCCGAGTTGCTTCCCAAGAAGGACTCGACGCGATTCGCCAAGGCGCGGGGATCGACTCCTCGAAGTTCGCTAGCCGAGTCGACGCCGCAGGAAACCAAAACCTTGGCGTCAAACGCCCGAAGCTGTGGGGTGCGGCACATCAGGTCAATGATGCTGCGAACGCGGCGAAGCATCGATGGCTCCCATCCTGCGACGGTTACTACTCTCGCACGATCGGCTTCGAGCAAGTCGACAGCTCGGTGGATGCCGATGCTTTGAAGTCTTCGGACTGCGTCCGACGAAACCCCCGGCACTTGGCCGATCGGGCTTTCCAGCGATAGGAAATAACGCTTTCCATGAATCGTGTAAACAACTGGATGCACCGAAGCTATCGTTGGTTCCACGATCGGTTGCCACCAGGCGTCCTGTTGGTTTTCGTCGGACAAGCCGGCCAACTGGCGGTTTAGTTCCTGAAGCGGGTTATTCGCGCTGCTCAATTCCGCATCGCTGTATTGGACCACCGGCGCGCGGTCCAGAAGGGGATGGATCCCCAGATCGGTGTCGCTATCGATGACGTATTGCGGCTTGGCGTAGCGGAGATTCTCGTGCACCCGGGCAACCGAACCACCATGGGCGACGCATCGTCGAGCAACAAACTCGTCTTGGGTGGCTAGCAGGATCTGTCGGCCGTCTCGTGCGACGCCCGCCAGGACATGGAGCAATTGCTCGAGAGGTTCACCGCGGAAACCTTCGAGGGAATTTTCCAGAACCATAGGAATTCGTCCGATACGGGGCGAGGCCGTGGTGGCGATCGCCAGACGGATGGCGAGATCCACCAGACGTCTCTGCCGCGTTACCGCGCCGGGAACCTCGCGGTCCGCAAGGGGATTGTCCGATGTTTGGGATCGATGCGTCACGGATGGGTTTGCTCCGACGAAAGACTCGCCCGCATCGGTCGACAAATACGAAGCCTCCACCGCCCAAGGTGGCAATTGCCGAACCGCCCCGGCTGTCAGTTCCTTGAGAAATCGCTCGGCAACCGGAATCAGAGATCCCTCGGCGCTTCGTCGATATGGGGACCGGGTCTTCAAGTGCGATTGGACTTCCGCGAGCCTGCGGTGCCATTGATTGCGACGATCCCATCGGCGAATCATCTCCTCGGCATGGGCCAACTGCTGCCGGAGCTGGGAATCGTCCCATGCTGCACCAGGTGGATTGGAGGAGGCAGCCAACGCCTGCTGCCTCGCGATGTGAGCCAACTCGGCGAGCAAACGTTCGCGTTCGATCGTCCACCAAGTGCGATCGTGATCGACGCTCTCGCCGTCGCGCAACCGATCGAGCAGTTGACGTTCTTCGTTCTTGAGCTGTTGATAACCTTCGTCGGGCTGCGTGCCTGCAGTCGTATGAACACCGAGCCGACTGGCGGCCCACCAGAGCTTTTCCGGGGAGACCTGACCGAGCGGGGAACAGAAGACCATGGCGAGAATATCGCTGCGGAGATCGTCCCAACGACCATCCTCCTCGTCTCCCTCCCAAAACAGATTGCCGATGCCGCGAATCCGATCGACGTCGTCTTGATAGATCGGCCGATCCGACGGATGCAGAGGGGAATGCACATAACGCGATGGAATAATCGGTGCTCCACCCGAACATGCGATCATCCGAAGATGCCCGGACGCGTCCACCCATGTCATCGACCCATCGATCGCGTCAAACTCCGCGTCATCCAACTCGCTGAAGGATTGCCCCCGAAAAAGAACATTTCGCACGAATCGCGACAAAATCGCATTGGCGGTCGCGAGCGGGGAGTAAATCGCATTCAAGCCGCCACCCAAGGGGCCAACTTGATACTGCGATGCGGAATTCTTTTTGTCGATGTCCAATCGAACCAAATGCATTGCTAGGGTTCCTCCCTCTCCGATACGTTCTTCATCCGGCGAGCGATCCAATGCTCTGCCGTGGGTCATTCGAAAACCTAGCACAAACCGGTAGATTGGGTAAATAGCAGAAACGAGTCGATTCGCATAGGATATCGGTTGCTAGCATACGCGAAGCGCCGCAAAACCTCGTGTCGGGAAGCAAATTCCGAGGAAGTTATGAACCAAGTGCCCATGTCTCTGAAGCCCCAGTTTGATCAGGATGGTTACGTGATGTGCCGAGCGATGTTCGACACGCAAGAGATGAAGGCACTGTTGGCGTATGCTCGTGGCGACCGACAATTGGCGGCAGAAGCCTATGTTCGCCGCGATGCGACGGGTGGGGAAAGTCGGCTTGCGCTTCGCAACGACCTCGACGACCAGTGCCCTTACACAGCGATTGTCCGATCGCATCGCGTGGCGCGTACGATGGGCATTTTGCTGGGCGATGAAATCTACCATTACCACCACAAAATGATGCTCAAGGAACCGCGAGTCGGAGGGGCGTGGGAGTGGCACCAAGACTATGGCTATTGGTATGCGAATGGTTGCTTGTACCCGGACATGGCTAGTTGCTTGATCGCGGTCGATCGCGCGACGAGGGAGAACGGTTGCTTGCAGGTGCTGCGAGGATCGCACCGCATGGGCCGAATCGACCATGCGACGACGGGGGATCAAAAGGGAGCCGATCCGGTTCGAGTCGGCGAGGCGATGAAGCGGCATGAGTTGGTCTACTGCGAAATGGAGCCTGGCGACGCGTTATTCTTTCATGGCAATTTGCTCCATAGCTCGAGCCGCAACGACAGCGAGCATCCGCGTTGGTCGTTGATCTGCTGCTACAACACGCGGCACAACGACCCGTATCTCTTGAACGGTCGCCATCCGAATTATTCACCGCTGGAGTTGTGGCCGGACGATCGAGTTCGCAACCTTCTGCTTCAACCTGTTTAAACTTGATTCCGGGGAACGCTGACTCGCATGGTAAAAATGGCACTGCTGGGATGTGGGCTAATTGGTCAATTCTATGCACGCGCATTGATGGGGAATCGGCGTCGCGACTCGATATGTATCGCGTACTCTCGCACCCAGGAGCGGGCGTCCGCCTTGGCCGCCCAATGGAATATTGCTCGCACGACCACGTCGATGATCGAAGCGATTCGCGATTCGGAGGCGGAGTTAGTCGTGGTTGCGGTTCCGAATCACATGCACGAGGAAGCGGTCCTGGAAGCTGCGAAGGCTTCGAAAGGGATTCTCTGCACCAAACCGCTCGGGCGAACCGCAGCGGAAGCTTGGCGGATGTTGCAAGCTGCGGAGAAGGCCGGGGTGTTTCATGGTTATCTCGAGGATCTGGTCTATCCCCCCAAGACCCTCAAGGCGCTCGAGACCGTACAAGCCGGGGCATTGGGCAAGATCCTATGGGTACGTTCGCGCGAAACCCATCCTGGACCTCACAGCGCTTGGTTTTGGGAAAGGGATCTCGCTGGAGGTGGGGCCATTGTCGACATGGGATGTCACTGCATCGAGATCGCCCGAAATTTTATTGGCAAACGTGTCCGGCCCGTCGAGGTCGTTTGCTGGGGAGCTACGCAAGTTCACCCGATCGACAGCGAAGACCACGCCGTCGGACTGGTCCGATACGAAAATGGAGCCCTCGGTCAGTTCGAGGTCAGTTGGACCTTTCGCGGCGGCATGGATTTGCGCGACGAGATTTCCGGGACGGAAGGGACGATTTGGCTCAACCATTGGTTGCGGACCGGCATCGAGGTGTTCACTGCAGCGGGGAGTTCCAAGTACGTCTCCGAGAAATCCGAGAGTTCCACTGGCTGGTTGTTTCCCGTCGGGGATGAAGCCGGCGCGCTCGGATACACGACGATGTTCGACGAGATGCTGACCGCCTACGAATCGCATGCCGCGCCTCGCGAAACCTTTTACGATGGCTACATCGTCAACGCCATCGTCGACGCTGCCTATCGTTCGATTCAAACCAAGCGTTGGGAACCCATCGAAATCCAGGAGTGGCGAGGCGATCAGCAATCCCAGACGCCGCTCAACACGGAACCGCTCGACGCGAACCAAGAAGTCATCAAGAAAGAGGTCTTGCCGGACGGTACGACCCGTTGGATTGTTCGCGATCGCGTTACAGGCGAAATACGGAACGTAGCATCTCTTTCGTAGCCACGAATCGGACTGTCTCGCTACTCTGGCTTCGACCTTCAATCATCGTCGGCCCCGATCTCGATTGGGCTGGTGATCAGATAGTGGTCGGAGAGCAAGCGGCGAAAGGCCTTGATTTCGTCGTCGGTGCCGTTGGCGGTCCGATGAACGGTCAATTGGCTTTTCGCAAACTCGGCTTGATTCTCTGGTACAAAAATCCGGTCGAAGGGTGCGGTGCGATATCCGGTGCTGCCATCGCCCCAGACGGCGGTAGTTCCTTGTTCCTGCCCATTGAGATCCACAAACCCGCGCTCGGTCAGGACCTTGCCGGTGTCTTGCCCGTCGAGGATGTTTGTATCACCCAGCAAAACGATATCGTCGTCTTGAAATCGTTCGCGGAGTTGCGGAAGGAGTTGAACGAAGGCGTTGAGTTCCGCCTCGCGCTGACGCATCGTAAAGGTCGGATCGCTCGTTCCCTCTTCTCGGCGATTGCTTTTGAGGTGCACCGGGATGAAGACGACATCGGTTTTGTTTTGCCCGAACGACAACTTGACCGCATGGGCTCGCCGCTCAAAGAATTTCAAGCCGAACTCGGGATGGGATCCGACGGGAATGGCCCATGGTTCCCCCACGACCATGGCACGGTCGGTCCGCCAGGCCAAGCCGACATGCTGGCCGCGTCGCATGTAATCGTCGGCTTCGTCGGGATAGTTGGTCTTGGGGAACAAAACGTAGTCCCAGGCTTGTTGATGGCGATCCTGAAGGGCTCGCACGACCAGATCAAGCGGTTGGCTGCGCAGGGGAGGCGTCTCGGACTCGACTCCGATTTCCGCAAGAGCGAGGACGTCGACACCGGAGGCGTGGATGTAGTCCGCGAGATCCTCGGGGGCTTGCGGATTATCCTTGCCAGGTCGGCCGCGGCGATCGGGGAAACCGAGCCATTCGATGTTCCAGGATCCGATCCGCAAGATCCCGGTCGACTCGATCGCGGGCGCGGTGGGATCGATGGCAGGGGCGGCCAGGTCAGGTGTGACGGTTGGTGGTTCGATCGAACGGGGAGTGCAGGAGGCGAGCAGACTGATCAGCATCGCGCTGATTATGATTTTACGGGTCTTCACAATTGCGAGTCTTATGGTTTGGGATCGGAGGAATCGACCGCACCGAAACGGCGATCGCGGTTCGCGAAATCAATGATCGCTTCGATCAAATCCTCGCGCCGGAACTCTGGCCACAATTTCTTCGTCACCCAAAGTTCGCTGTAGCTGATCTGCCACAAAAGAAAATTGCTGAGCCGCAACTCGCCGCTGGTCCGAATGACCAGGTCTGGGTCTGGCATACCTTGGGTGTACAAGGCTCGATCGATGGCCGCTTCATCGATTTGGGATGGCGATAGAGTACCGCTCTCGACTTGGCCCGCGATATTCCGGATGGCATCGACTAGTTCCTGCCTCGAACCGTAATTGATTGCGAGGCACAGAGTGAATCCTTTGGTCTGGGACGAGTTTTCGACCGCTCGATCCATGATTTCTAGGACATCGGCGGGAAGTCCCTCGCGTCGGCCGATGACTTTGAGTCGAACCCCTTCGGCGGCGAGCGTTGCAGCTTGCTGAGTCAAATAGGTTTTGAGGAGTCCCATGAGGAACTCGAGTTCCGGCTTGGGTCGTTTCCAATTTTCGCTGGAGAAGCAGTACAGGGTGAGATAGGAGACCCCCAATTCTTTGCAGGCCTGCAGGATTCTTTCGACGGTCTTGGCTCCCTGCCGGTGGCCTTCGATGCGGGGAAGTCCGCGGGATTGCGCCCAGCGACCGTTTCCGTCCATGATGATTGCCACGTGTCGAGGCATCTGCTCGCGGGAAAGCAGATCCGTTTGTACTGCCTTGCGACGGAAGAGAGCCATAGAAAGATTGAGCGATCAAACGCTTTTAGATAAGGAAGATGGTTTGTTCGCGATCTGGACCTACCGAAAGGACGCCGATGGGCACGGAGATCAATTCGGAAATGCGATCGATGTAACGCCGCGCATTCGCCGGAAACGCTTCGAGCGATCGCACCGCCGAAACATCTTGCATCCAGCCATCGAGTGTTTCATAGATCGGTTTGCAGCGCCGGATTGCGTCCGCTTCGCTCGGAAGTCGATCGGTCCGTTCGCCGTCCAATTCGTAAGCGACGCATACGTTGATTTTTTCGAAGTGGCTGAGCACGTCGAGCATCATCAGCGACAGGTAGTGCACGCCGCTCAACCGGGCCGTGTAGCGCACCGCCACAGCATCGAACCATCCACACCGCCGAGGGCGTCCCGTGGTTGTCCCATACTCCCGTCCGATCTCTCGGATTTTCTGGCCTGTTTCATCGACTAGCTCGGTGGGGAATGGACCGCCGCCGACGCGCGTCGAGTAGGCTTTGGCAACCCCGATCACCCGATCGATCCACCGCGCGGGGACTCCCGAACCGCTGCTTACGCCGACACCCGACGCATTGCTGCTAGTGACAAAGGGGTACGTCCCGTGGTCGATATCGAGCAGCGACCCCTGGGCGCCCTCCATCAACAGTTTGCGTCCCGCATCGAGGTTATCGAGGAGGAAATAGGTTGTGTCGGCGAGCATGGGACCGAGCGTGTCGGCCCATTGCCGACACTGGTCGGTGATCTTGTCTGCGTTCAAATCCGCCATATCCTCTTGCGAGGCGATCGAGGAGAGAAGCACCCGCTTGGCCTCCACGATTTCAGCGATCCGCGCGGACAGATCAGGGCGCACCAGATCCGCCATGCGGACCGCATGTGTGCGCCCCACTTTGTCGCGATAGCACGGACCGATACCGCGGTTGGTGGTTCCGATGCTCTCGCCGCTGACGACGGTCTTGTTGATTGCGTGATCCTCGAGAATGTGCCACGGCATCACGACGTGAGCACGCTGGCTGATCATCAGATTCCGTCGAGGGTGGATTCCTCGCCGTTCGAGATTGCTGAGTTCCTGGATCAGCATGTTCGGTTCGATCACGACCCCGGGGGCGATGACGTTTTGGATTTGAGGGGAGAGGATGCCGGAGGGTATGTGGTGCAGCTTGTACACTTCCTGGCCGCAGACAACGGTGTGGCCCGCGTTGGCACCGCCTTGATAGCGGACTACGACATCATGGCGAGGCGCGAGGAGGTCGACCAACTTTCCTTTGGCTTCATCACCCCACTGGAGACCGATCACGCAAGTTGCAGGCACAGGAGTACTTTCCTGGCAAAGTTCGCTCGCTCGAACGTTGCCACGGGGAATGGGAGGGGGCGAGTTTTCGGGTTGAATCAGAAAGGCCCAAGTTTACGGGCGATCCGCGCAGAGCGTCAAGGGTTAACAAGGGTTAACTCGCCCCGCAGGCGATCGCTTCGGCCCCAAGAAATCGGCGTCTTACGGATTGTGATCTGTTGCATTCCATTCGCTCGAGTACGATATCGTCTTCGAAATTCGCAGTTATCCCCTATGAACACACGATCCCGCACCTCCCCCCCCCTCTCCGAAACCGAATCGCGGCCAGACGATCCCAAACGCTGGAATGGGTTCGCACGCGCCGCGATCAGTTTGGCGATCGTCGCTCATTTCATCGCGGTAGCGTTCAACTACGCGTCCAACAACAGCCTTCGACGCTCGGAATTTGCCGATCAAGCCTTGGTATCTCTCCAACCTTATTTGATCTCGTTGGGTTGGTATACCGAGTTCGCGCCGGTTGCGTTGGCGACTGGCGAGCCGTTTGACCAGGCGATGATGATTGAGTACAAGGCAGATCGACGCGACACCAACTGGACGACGTGGGTCGATTCTCGTCGCGCGGACGCACGATGGCGCCGTCTCGTGGCTTTGGCTGGTGCGTTGGCGGAACATGATGATTCGGATGCGCTGGGCTTGATTGCGCACTCCCTCGTCACCCATGCGATGAGGGAAGGGAAGGATGTCCAACGAATTCGTTTCGCGATGAAATTGCCCGCCGTGAGCAATCAACTCGAATCGGTTTACGAAGCGTCGGTAGTCAAGCTCAGCGAATCAGACATCACGCTCATCCCGCAGATTGAGCCGACGCGGTCCGTACCTGCGATCTCGCTCGCCCAAGGAGCCGGAAATTGACTGTTCGGGAATTGTCGCAATCGCTCTTCCAATTGCCGGAGGCCTGGGAACGTTTCTGGTTTGGTCTCGCCCCGAGCCGAGCGGTGTCGACGTTTCGAGTCGCCCTGTGCACCGTTGCCGCACTTCATTTCTTGTTGTTCTTCACCTGGGTGCCCGCTTGGCTATCTGGCGATGGATGGTTTGATGTCGCAACGGGACGCTATGTGATCGGCGACGGTGTACCCGACACGGGCAGTTTCTACCGTTGGTCTCCCCTGTTCAACGCGACGCATCCCGCAGCGGCTTATGCGGTGTGCGGAATCGGGCTGACTGCCAGCGTTGCGGCGATGTTGGGGTTGGGCTCGCGGTTGGCGCCGTTGGGGGCATGGCTTTGCATGTTGACGATTCACCATCGAGCCCCATGGCTATCGATGCCCGGAGAGATCTTGCTCACTGCAGGGCTGTTTTACTTGTTGATCGATCCTGGACGCACTGCGTGGACGTTTCGTCCAGGGTTCGATGATGCGGCGAAACGGTTCAGCGCCAACCTCACGCTTCGGTGCAACCAGATCCATCTGCTGATTTGGTTGGTCTTCAGTGTGATCAGCATGCTGCAATACACCGTGTGGTGGAATGGGACCGCGGTATCGGTTCTTTCCCAGCAAATCGATGGTTGGGTCGGTGAAATCCCCAGTTCCAGCCATGTCGGGCATTTTTGCACCCTCGCCATGCTCGCGTTGCAGATTGCCGCAGCGTTTTTCCTGACTCGCCGCGACTTTCGAGTGATCGGCCTGGGATGCCTGGCCGGATTCGCAGCCATGGTCTTCGCGCTCGCAGGAGATGGACTTTACAGTTTGGTCCTGTTGGCGATGGGTACAGCCTTCTTTCCCGTGGACCGTTCTCCCAATCCATAAAGGGCCAGATTGATGCTAGACCGATCCAAACCGTCGGAAATCGAAAACGATCGGCGAGCCTTCCTCGCGCAGGGGACTGCCGCTGCGGTTGGCATCAGCGTCTTGGCAGGAAACGCAACCGCTGCAGCTGCGAATCCGACTCCAAGTCAACCGTCTGGTTCGCATGGATGGAAATACTGCCTCAACACCAGCACCATCCACGGAGACGTGGTGCCTCTCGTGGATCAGATCGAAGTAGCGCAGCAGGCTGGCTACGATTCGATGGAATTGTGGTTGCGAGATATCGAGAAGTACCGAAACAATGGCGGAACGCTTCCCGATCTGCGAAAGAGGATCGCTGACGCTGGGCTCACCATCGAGAGCGCGATTGCATTCGCTCCGTGGATCGTTGCGGACGAAGCCGCACACGCAAAAGCGATTGACCAGGCGAAACGGGAAATGGAAACCTTGGTGGCTATTGGAGGCAAACGGATCGCCGCGCCCCCGACAGGCGCGGTCGACGGCGAACGAATCGATCTCGACCAGGCAGGTGTGCGTTACCGCGCGTTGCTCGAAGCAGGCCGACAGATCGGATGCGTTCCGCAATTGGAAGTCTGGGGGTTTGCGAAAAACCTATCCAATCTGTCGGAGGTGTTGCATGTGGCCGCTGCCGCCCAGCATCCCGACGCGTGTGTTCTGCCCGATGTGTACCATCTCTACAAGGGAGGCTCCAACTTTGAGGACCTCGCACTATTGGCCGGCACCAAACTCCACGTCTTCCATATGAACGATTACCCCGACATCCCCCGCGACAAAATTACGGATGCCGATCGCGTCTATCCCGGGGATGGGATCGCTCCGATCGCCCGTATTTTGAAGACGGTTCTTGCGAATGGATTTCGCGGGGTGCTGTCGCTGGAGTTGTTCAATCGCAAGTATTGGGAGACGATGCCGCTGGAGAACGCGGCGCTCGGATTGAAAAAGATGAAAAGGGCGGCCGCCGATGCCATTGGCACCGAGTGATCGCCATCACCCTTTGCGGCGTTGGCATCGGGGGCAGAAGAAGGTGCTTCGTTGCGCCTGGACGATCCGCACCACGATCCCTTTTTCGCAGGTGCCACAACGCTCCCCGTCCCGCGCGTAGACCCGATGTTGGGACTGGTATCCCCCTTCGCCATTGACGGCATTCCGATACGTGCCATCCCCGAGTGTTGAACCTTCGGCCAGAATCGCTTCGCTCAGGATTTCACGCATGACTTGATGGATGCGAATCCACCGTGTCCGCGAGATCTCTGAGCATGATTGGCAGGGATGAACCCGAGCCCGATGTAGGATCTCCGAGGCGTAGAGATTTCCGATCCCGGCAACCCGTTTTTGATCGAGTAACGCTGGCTTGACCGGGCGATTCAGCGAGACGAATCGATCGATCCACTCCTTGGCGTCGATCGCTAACGCATCTGGCCCGAGGGTGTCTGGACCGAGGTGCGCAGCGCATTGCTCGGGTGTCCAAAGATGAACTGTCCCCAGACCGCGCCGATCCCAGTAGATCAATCGCGAGGCAGAGACGCCGCGGACGTGAGCGACCATCCGCACGTGCTGCAGGCTGGGAGGGTCGGCGATCAGCGCGAGGCCTGCCATTTTCGGTTGCATGACAATCGAGTCGCCGTTGTCTAGGCGCACGAGCACACGCTTTGCGATCCGATCGATCCCGAGGATCGATCGGCCGTGGGCGCGTCGTTGAAACGTGGGAATGTCGGGGGTGCACTGAATCGGCCGGTACGGGATATCCGGAAACTCGATTTCATCGATGATCCCGTTTACCAGGGGAAGAAGCCCCCGACGCATGGTTTCTACTTCGGGTAATTCAGGCACAGCGTCTAGGTCGATGTTGAAGGAGGATAGACGTGCTCGGGATCGACCAATCGCTTTTGGTTTTCGACCAGTCCGTTTTCGGTGCAGGTCCGATAAAAGCAGGAGGCGTACCCTTCATGGCATGCCGCACCTTGTTGTTCGACGAGCAAGAGGATCGTGTCGGCATCGCAATCGATGCGGATTTCGACGACCTTTTGTTGGTGTCCGCTCTCCTCTCCTTTTCGCCAGAGTTTGCCGCGAGACCGACTGTAGTACGTGGCACATCCTGTTCGGCGAGTCTCTTGAAACGCTTCTTGGTTCATCCATGCCAGCATGAGCACTTGATGATTGCGCACATCCTGAGCGATGACGGGCAATAGACCGTTGATGCCGCGGGCGAAATCCGGTTCGCTCTCGTTGTTGGCTGCAGGGATCACGGATACGGTCGTTTCAGGATTTCTTGGGCGAGAATCGCCAACCGCAGCGTTTGCGGATTGCGAAGCTGTGATTTGAGGTCCCCCGACGTGATCAAGTCCTGGTCAGGACGTTTGCCGGTGGAGCCAGCGGCTGGTTCGCTCTGCTGCAGCGTGCGCACCCCCTGTGCGGAACGGATGTCGTTGTTAAAGGATTGCTTGAGATGGGACTCCATCCGTTCGTCGGCATATTCGAGATTGCTTTCCACATGCCGGCTGGCAAGGGAAGCCTGAAGATTCCCAACGTTGGATCGAGCATCGGCCACCACTTGGGGGACGGCATCCGCAACCACAACCTGCGGCTTGGGCTTGGTATTCGTCGAGGGAGACGACTGGCGAGGTCGAGACGCTGGAGGTTGTGCAGGCCGAGCGGGCGGAGTTGGCGGTGGAACGGTTCGACCGGTTGGCGCGTTGGAAGACTCCTGGCCTGCGCCGCTGTTTTTTTGCTGCTGGCGTTTGGCTCGCCGCTCTGCGGCTTGGCGAAGGAAATCGTCGAGGTTATCGCTCATGGAGAATCCTGGCTCTCGATTTTCTGGCTCGATTAGGGGGCTTGCCGGGGAGTGGAATTCGTCGGTCCTGTGGTACTCGTACCCGCAATGCTTTGCCGCATTTCCGTATCGGCGGTGATATTCTTGAGCTTGTAGTAGTCCATGATTTGGAGCTTCCCTTGTTTCAGGGCATCGGCGATGGCGACGGGTACGTTCGCTTCGGCAGCCACGACTTCAGCGCGGCTTTCTTCGATTTTTGCGATCATTTCTTGTTCGATCGCGACGGCTTCGGCTCGACGGCTTTCCGCCCTGGCCCGCGCGACCCGAGTATCAGCTTCGGCTCGGTCGGCTTGCAAGCGGGCGCCGATGTTTTCGCCGACGTCGATGTCCGCGATGTCGATGGAGACAATCTCGAACGCGGTTTGATCGTCGAGTCGGCTTTTAAGTACTTCCTTCGAAATCAAGTCGGGGTTTTCCAGAACGACTTTGTGGCTATTTGCCGATCCGATCGCGGACACGATCCCTTGTCCGACGCGGGCGATGATCGTCTCCTCGGTCGCACCACCGATAAGTCGCTGGAGGTTAGCCCGCACGGTAACGCGAGCTTTGACCTTGAGTTGGATGCCGTCTTTGGCGATGGCATCCAGGAATGGCGAGGAGGCGTTGCGAGGCGGACAGTCGATGACTTTCGGATAGACGCTCGTTTGGACCGCATCCAGCACATCTCGGCCTGCCAAGTCGATCGCGGCAGCTTCGCGGAACGAGAGAGTGATTTGTCGACTCTTCCGAGCAGCGATTAGGGCGCGGATGACTTGCGGGACATTGCCGCGCGCGAGGTAGTGGGCTTCGAGAGCCTTGGAGGTCAAGTCTTCATCCTGAATTCCGGCTTGAACCGCCATGATCTTGCTTCGGACAATCGTTCTCGCGTCGACCCGTCGGAACAGCATTCCGATCAGATCAAAAATCCCGACGCGAGCCCCGGTCATGACCGATTGGATCCAAAGCCAAAAATACCGATAGAAGATGGCCAAAAAGATCAAAAACAAAATCAGGGCGAAGATCGACACAACGCTCAAGACGACAGTCACAATCTGATTCATGATGACCAGCACACGATAGGGGAGTGGATCCAGCGGCTTGGGAGGCGAAGTTTGCCTACGTCCCCCAATCCATTCAATTGTAACAGACCGCACGCGTGCCTGCGACGGTTGATTCAGATCTGATTCAGATCGCCCAGACGGTTGGCCCGCGAATGGATGCCGTCGAAAAACCGCCCCAAACGTCACGATCGATACGATCCCTTTCTTTTCCGCGCGTCCCCCCGCTTGAGAAGGCTGCGAGAGAAAAGATTGCGACCTCCCCCTTTTTTTCGAGCAAGCCTTTCTATTACCCGGGAAAGCGACTCGCTCCACCTTTCCCCGTAGCCCATCCAAACAGTGGCATAGAATGATAGAAACAAGCGACCCATTCTCTTTGCAACAAGTTGGAACTTTGCCTCTCCCTCGCGGAGAGTCGATCCAACTGCAAACCGCAGCAGCCTTGTACATTGCGCTCCGCGCCAAACACAGCCCCGCAGCGGCTCATTCGCTTCGCGTGGGGATGTACGCGACCGCGTGGGGATACACGTATGGGTTGAGCGAGACCCAACGGCATCTGTTCGAGATCACAGGCCTGATGCACGAAGTTGGAAAGATCGGCATTCCCGATCGAGTGCTGCAAAAGCCGGAGGGGCTGAGCGAACAAGAGCGGGCCATGATGGCCTTGCAACCTCAGGTCGCGGTCGAAATCCTGAAAGCAGCGGGTGCATCTCGCATTTTGCTGGATGCGGTCGGCTTGGTCGGCAAAGATTTCTCCGTCCTTCCTGACCCCCAAGCTAACGATTCGTGGGTGATGGCCGCTCGCCTGATTCGAGTGATCGACGCCTACGACTCGATGACATCTCGGTCGTCTTACCGAGACCCGAAGAGCACCGACGAAGCGATCCGCGAATTGGTCCGCAACGCGAACTCTCAATTCGATCCCAAGCTGACTCGCTCATTTGCGCAGATGGTGTTGAAACCGGACTCGACGATTGAGGAACGGGTACAGTCGCACTGGAGTCACATGATTACGCCCGAAGGCAGTAAGTTGCAGTTCTGTTTCGACGCGCAAGCGATGCAGGAATCATCCGTCGACTCTGCCCTCCTGGTGAACAACATGACCGATACGTTCTATCGGCACATGCTCCACAATCTCCAGCAGGGGCTGATTTTCGTTGACAGCGACTTCCGAATCCTGCAATGGAACAAGGCGACAGTTCAGTTGACGGGGCGTGCGGCCAGTTCGGTTCTCTACCAACCTTGGAACCCATCGCTGATCCAATTTTGCGATCAAGAGGGCAATCCGCTCCGGGAAGCAGACTGTCCATTTCCTGGGATGGCTAAGACCGGAGAGCGGTCCTTGCACAAGATAAAAATCAGACGTCCCGACAATTCGCTGGTGGATGTCAAAGTCGAGATTGTTCCATTCACAAACGACCGGGGCAAGATGACAGGAGCTGCGATCATCCTGTACGACATAAGCGAACAACGAGTCTTGGAGCAGACGATCGTTCACCTCAATCAGAGCGTTTCTCTCGATGAGTTGACCAAGGTTGCCAACCGGCGGGAACTGAACCGGCAGTTAACTGAGTTCATCAAGAATCATTCGGATGGCCGCATCCCCGGGGCGATCCTGATTTGCGACATCGATTACTTCAAACGCATCAATGACCACTTCTCCCACCAGGCGGGCGATGAAGCCCTCAAGACGTTTGCCTCCGTTCTCCGAGAATCCTGCCGCTCGACCGACTTGGTCGCGCGCTACGGTGGCGAGGAATTCGTCATGTTGTGCCCTCGATGCGATCTCAAGGAAGCAGAGGACCTCGCAGAGACCCTCCGAAGAAAAATTGCACGGACTTCCATTCCGGCCCTCCGTGGCGCATGCATCACAGCCAGTTTCGGCGTGACTGTCGTGCGACCGGGAGACACGGAGGAGTCCGCGATGGCCCGCGCCGATCGAGGACTGTTGATGGCCAAAGAAAAAGGACGCGATTGCGTTTTCAGCGTCATCGAAGATCTCGAGGTGCCCGAATCGATCGAGCCTTCGGGAACACTCGCCTGGCCCGAAAACGCGCCCCCCGACGCGAAACAGATCCGAATCCGAACGGAACTTGTTTCTTTCGTCCCAAAACCCTTGATATTCGAGAAACTGCTAGGATTCGCCAAGGATTACGCGGCGCAAATCACCGATACGCAGGAGAAGGTGATCGTTTTCGAAATCGATAGCCGGATCCTTCCCAATCCGCATGATCCCAAAGAGAAGCCAAACAGGCACCAGGTCCAGGTAGGGATTCGCGAGATCGAGTTGCGAGGTAAATCCCTCAAGGACAAAACGCGGCTTGCATCGCTGTTGCGAGTGGTCATCTCGCCACTGAACGTGCGAGATCGTCGCGACGAGGTCTACCTGAACCAATGCAATCGCGTTCTCTGCGCACTTCAGGCCTACCTGCTCGCGGAACGCTTTACCGATGAGTTGAAGGTCGATCTGATTCGAACGGTCAAGCAGATGACCGACGATTCACGATACTAATCCTCCGAGACTCCCGTGCATCGAGTTCTCCCTTGCCTCGGGACTATGCTATGGCGATGGCCCGCGTCGTCGGGCCAAGAGACCGGCCCCTCGAAATGATCTCACGATGAACACACAACCACTCTCTTCCGACGAACAACGGCGGAATCAAACCACCTTGTGGTTGATCAACATCGTTTCGATCGCCGTCCCCATCGTAGTCGCGTTGCTCCTCGGGATTCGCACCAAAATCGACCTCGGAGCTTGGACCAAGATACTGCCACACGTTATCGGAGGGATCAACTCTCTGACGTCGATTCTTCTCGTCATCGGCTTTCTCGCTATCCGTCAACGAAAAATTGCTGTCCACCGAGCGTGCATGGGCACCGCCATCGCCCTCGGGGCGTTATTTCTCGTCTGCTACGTAACCTACCATCTCTCGAACCCGTCCACGTCGTTTGGAGGAGTCGGTGCAATTCGTTACGTGTACTACTTCGTCTTGATCTCCCACATCCTCCTGTCTCTGGTTGTCCTTCCCCTTGTGCTGCGAGCGTTCGCGTACGCTTGGTGTGGGATGTTTGAACTCCATCGCCGCATCGCCCGATTCGCCTTTCCGATCTGGCTCTACGTCTCGGTCACTGGCGTGATCGCGTACCTGATGATCTCTCCCTACTACGTCAAATAGCTATTTCTTCGAATAGCCTTGCTTGGTCCAAGCCGGCCAGTAGGGTGGCAAGGGAGCATCGATCTCGATTTTTTGCTTGGTCGTGGGATGCTGCAGCACCAACTGGCGGCAATGGAGCGCGATCCCGTGTGGAAATCCCTGTCGGGCGCCATACAGACGGTCACCGGCAATCGGCCAACCCATCGCAGCCAGCTGGCAGCGAATTTGGTGCTTGCGCCCCGTGATCAACTCAATCTGCAAGAGACTCATACCGGCTTCGGATCGAACCACGTCATACTCCAGGATTGCATGCAGGGTGTCGCGGCCCCCCGGCCTGGCAACGCGTGTGATCGCCGCATCCGGGGCGCGGAGCAGGTCATGCTCCAAACGCCCGGAGTGGTTTTGTGGTACTCCTTCAACCAAAGCGACGTACGACTTTTGTGCCGCGCGCTCGCGGAACTGCTCGCTTAACCGGGCCGCTGCCTTGCTCGTCCTGGCAAAGGGGACCACGCCGGTGACCGGCGCGTCCAGGCGGCTGACCACGCCGAGGTATACATCCCCCGGTTTGTCGTACTTTGCCTTGATGTACCCGCGCGCCTCCTCGAGCAAACTGCGCTGATCGGGCTGCGCCCCTTGGACGATCCATCCCGCTGGTTTGTCGACAATCAAGAGGTGGTTGTCCTCGTAGAGAATTTGGAACGGATGCACCGTTTTGTTCGCTCCCATAAATTCCGGTCATCTCGGCTCCGGTCACCTCGGCAGGGCCGCCCCAATTTACTCGAGAATATGCACCTTGGCATGACGGCCCTGTCCCTTGCGAACCGTGAACGACAACGCGGATCCGTGCGACGAATTGTCGCGAATCGGCGAGGGATGTCGGAAATCCCATAGTTTGCTTTGAAATCAGCCGATGCTCGACGGGATGTGCCAGCAATGTTTTTCGTGGCCGTCTTTTGCCTTTTCGCGGTTACTAGTACACTTCCTCGGCATACTCCAGAGTTGATCTGGCTGCGGCCGCGAAGGCGATGCTTGTGCTTCGCCCCGTTGGTCGAGGGAGGAAATCGCCCGCGCCGGATACAAATTCTCTCAAACCATTCGTCGCCAAACACTCATGTCGCAACGCTTTCTCTTTCCCCGCTGGACCAACAAATTCTTGGCCCTCCTCGGGGTTTTGATCTTAGCAGGAGGGGCCTACGCCAGCGTGTTGTTCCTTGGGGCCACCAGCCCTGAAACCCTCAACACGGGGTACCGGCCTCTGCAACCCATCCCCTTCAGCCACGCTCTGCACGCCGGAGAACTGAAGATGGACTGCAAGTACTGTCACACTTCGGTGGACAAGTCGGCTCATTCGCAGATTCCCGCAACGCAGACCTGTATCAACTGCCACGCCCCCAAAACAACGAAGGGGCAGCCGGCTTGGGGCGCTATTCACTCGGAATCCCCCAAGCTAAAACCGGTGCGAGATAGTTGGAGAACAGGCGAGTCGGTCGACTGGGTTCGTATTCACCGATTGCCCGACTATGTCTACTTCAATCATGCCGCCCACGTGAATCGCGGGGTTTCCTGCGTCACGTGCCATGGTCGCGTGGATCAAATGGAAATCGTCTACCAAGCCAAAAACCAATCGATGGCGTGGTGCCTCGATTGCCATCGCAACCCGGAGGCTCACCTGCGCCCCGTGGAAGAAGTCACCAACCTCGCCTGGTCCGCCGGGAGTGAGGAAGCCCAACTCGCCCTGGGCAAGAAGCTTCGCGAAGAAAACAACATCAATCCTCAAGAAAATTGCGCGGTCTGCCACCGATGAGCCAAACTGGGACCGAACAGAGAACGCGTTACTTCCGCAGTCTCGATGACCTTCAGCGAACGCCCGAGTTCGAGCAGTTCCTGAGTCGCGAGTTTCCGCAGGCCGCCTCGGAGTTTCCAGAGGGGGTCTCTCGTCGTCGATGGTTGCAACTGATGGGCGCTTCGCTCGCGCTGGGCGGTCTTTCGGGATGCCGCTACAACCGCGAAGAGGTAGCGGCATTCGTCATGCGACCCGAAGGACGTATCCCAGGCGTCGCGGAACATTTCGCCACCAACTTCGAGTGGGCCGGCCGAGTGGTCAATGCACTGGTTGCAAACCTCGACGGCCGTCCGATCAAAGTGGACGGAAATGCCGAGCATCCCGCCTACGCGAACAGTCAGCCGAAGCATTTCTCGGAGAACAAGAAGCTCGCATCGGCCGGAAGCGATCGCTTCACGCAAGCCGCAGTCCTGTCGCTCTACGATCAAGACCGCATCGGGACGGTGCTCAACCGAACCCAAGCCGGTGCAACTCCACAAATCGCAGACTCCGATGACGACGCACAGCGCGGACGTTCTTGGCAAGCCTTTCGGGAATACGCCAGCGAGCGCGCAAAGTCGCTAGGGGATGGCAAAGGCTTGGCAATCCTGTTCGAGCCTACCGCCAGTCCCTCTGTCAAACGATTGCTGGCCGCCGTCGTGGCCAAACATCCTGCGGCGACGCTCGTCCGATACGAGTCGGTCTACTCCCAGAATGTCAACAAAGCGATCGACGCAGTAGGGGCCGGCTCGAGCAACCTAGTGCTCGATCTGGATGCGGCGAAAGTGATTGTCGCCCTCGATTCCGATCTGTTCGGGAGCGATCCGCAGGGAGTTCATTACGCGCGGCAATTCGCCAACCATCGATTCCCCGACGGACCATGGATGAATCGCTTGTACGTTGCCGAGTCGCAGTATTCGATGACCGGAACCGCAGCAGACTTCCGATTGCCGATCCAATCATCCCAGATCGGAGTCCTCCTGCGAGGCATCGAAAATGCAATCGACACGGGAGTCATCACCGACAATGACCAAGAAGCACCAAAACCGATCGACAAAGTCGATGCGGTGGAACGCGTCGATCGCGTGATTAGCGCCATCGCGAGCGATTTGCTCAAGCACAAAGGGGAATGTGTCCTGAGCGTGGGTGCCCATCAACCGCTGGCCGTTCAAGTCGCGGCACTCCGGATCAATCAAAAGCTCGGGAATATCGGCAAGACCGTCAAACTGGTCCAGGTTCCGAATGATCTGTCGGGCATTCTGACGATGAAGCTGGATGATTTTGCTCGACGGGCTTCGGAGTTTTCGACCGCGTGGATCCTGACCCCGAACCCTGTATTTACGGTGGCCGGCGATGTTCGATTGGACGAAGCCCTCGCGACCGTGGGGGATGTTGTCTACCTTTCGCAGTATGATGACGAAACAGCCAAGTTCTGTCGCTGGACAGTTCCGGCTGCTCACCCGCTGGAAACGTGGGGAGACGTCCGCACCGCGGACGGAACTTACGGCGTATGCCAACCGTTGATCGATCCCCTGTTGGGAGGAATCGGCCCACTGGAGTTCCTCGCCACGTTGGCTGAATTGGAAAACGTGAGCTCTCAGGAAATCGTCAAGCAGACAGCGCAGGCCATCGCAGGTGGAACGCTGAGCGATCGGGTCTGGAAGGAAACGCTTCATTCCGGATTCATGCCAGGGACGGCGAGCCCGTTATTCACCGGTGCGATCAATGCCGACGCCAAGGAACTGAAGGCGAATGAGGTAAAGGTCACCTCGCGTATTTACGACTTGGACGAAGGATCGATCCGTACTGAACTCGACGAAGCAAACCTCGAAGTCCTTGTGGTGCCCAGCGAAACGATCTATGACGGTCGCCTTGGCAACAACGGGTGGCTCCAGGAATGCCCGCAAGCCGTCACCAAGTTAACGTGGGACAATGCTGCGATCTGCAGCCCTGCGACCGCGAGCAAGCTGGGACTCAAACAAGGGGAGATCGCAGCGCTGACGCTCGGCGAAGCCAAGATGAAGCTTCCCGTGTTCATCGTGCCCGGTCACGCCGAAGGATCCTTCACCGTGCATTTCGGATACGGTCGAAGCAAGGAGTCCGGTGGGTCTGTCGCGGCGGCTGTTGGCACAAATGTCGCAAGTTTCCGGCGATGGAACCAGGCTGCAATCTACACCGGAGTATCCGTCGAATCGACGACGGAACCTTACCGGTTGGCTACCACCCAAGACCACTTCGCCTTGGACGACCTAGGGATGGCGGAAACCGCCAAACGGGCACCGCAACTGGTTCGCGAAGGAACCCTCTTCGAGTACAAGTCGGATCCGAAATTCACCGTCAAGATCGTTGAAGTCCACTTCGAAAACAAATCGCTTTGGGACGAGCCTAAGGTCGACAAGAACCATAAGTGGGGCATGGCAATCGACCTGAACAAGTGCATCGGTTGCAATGCGTGCGTGGTCGCGTGCCAGGCAGAGAACAATGTGCCGATCGTTGGAAAAGAGCAAGTCATCCGCGGCCGAGAAATGCATTGGTTGCGGATCGACCGATACTACCAAGCGGACGTGAACCCCAAGAGTTCGCGGGATTCGATCCACAACCCGGTCGATACCAAAGTCGTGATGCAGCCGATGGCTTGCGCTCACTGCGAAACCGCACCTTGCGAACAGGTCTGCCCGGTAGCAGCAACAGTGCACACCGAGGAAGGGATCAATGCGATGGCTTACAACCGTTGCATCGGAACTCGGTATTGCGCAAACAACTGCCCCTACAAGGTGCGTCGGTTCAACTATCTCAACTACAACGATGAATACGGTTACTACTACGGTTGGCAGGACTACCGGGAAAAAGCGTCGAAGAAGCTTCAGTCTTTGGTGCTGAACCCCGAAGTCACGGTTCGCGGCCGGGGCGTGATGGAAAAATGCACGTACTGCATCCAGCGTGTGCAGAACGGCAAGATCTACACACGAACCAAGGGGGATGGCAAGGTGCATGATGGCGACATCCGATCGGCTTGCCAGGAAGCATGCCCGACGCATGCCATCGTCTTCGGGGATCTCCACGACACGACAAGCCGGGTTCGGCAGATGCATAGCGACCCACGAGCTTACGCGGTGCTTGAGGAACTGAACATCAAGCCGCGAACACTATATCTCTCACGCATTCGAAACGTGCCCAAGCGGTTGGCAACCTCCAGCCAGTTGCATCCAGAACGATTCGACAGCCATCACTCGCACGACGATCACGCACACTGATTAGGAAACCATGGCGACCATAGCTAGCTCCTACAACCCTCGAGAGATCGATAACACCGTCGACATCCCAGGGCGCCGCGCGCCGCTGATCACGGGGAATCAGACCTACCGTTCGGTAACGGAAATGGTCTGTCGCGTGGCGGAAGACCCGCAGCCTCGGATATGGTGGCTTCTGTTTGGATTCTCGTCGCTGACCGCCCTCATGTTCGTCAGCCTGATCGCCTACTTGATCTACAAGGGGGTCGGCATTTGGGGGAACATGAGCCCGGTCTTCTGGGCCTGGCCTATCGTGAACTTCGTGTTCTGGGTCGGGATCGGTCACGCAGGCACCCTGATCTCAGCGATCTTGTTCCTGTTTCGTCAGAATTGGCGAACGAGTATCAACCGGGCGGCCGAGGCGATGACGATCTTCGCGGTCATTTGCGCTGCGATTTATCCAGGCATCCACGTCGGTCGCGCCTGGTTGGCGTTTTGGCTGTTGCCGTACCCGAGTTTGAACCTTTGGATGTGGCCTCAGTTCCGGAGCCCGTTGCTGTGGGACGTTTTCGCGGTTGGAACGTACGCATCGACATCGTTGGTGTTCTGGTACATGGGGATGATTCCCGACTTGGCTACCTACCGCGATCGCAGCAAGACTCCGCTGCGGCGCATGATCTACGGCTTGTTGTGCTTGGGATGGTCAGGTTCCTCGCGACATTGGTTGGTGTACGAGAAGGCTTACACGTTGCTGGCTGCTTTGGCTACGCCGCTGGTTCTCTCTGTTCACACCGTCGTCAGTTTCGACTTCGCGGTCTCCCAGCTACCCGGCTGGCACACCACGATCTTCCCACCCTATTTCGTTGCCGGCGCGATTTTCTCCGGGTTCGGTATGGTGGTCACCTTGCTGGTGCCGATGCGCGCGGTCTACAAACTCGAGAATCTGATCACGCTGCGCCATTTGGACAACATGAACAAGATCATTCTCGCGACTGGCTCGCTGGTCGGCTTGGCATACGCCACGGAGTTCTTCATGGCGTGGTACAGCCAGAATCAGTACGAGAGCTTTACGTTTATCAACCGTGCGTTTGGTCCCTATTGGTGGGCCTACTGGATCATGGTGACCTGCAACGTTATCTCGCCTCAATTGTTCTGGTTCAAGTCGATGCGGACGAATGTCTGGGCGATGTGGATCATTTCGATCTTCGTCAACATCGGAATGTGGTTCGAACGCTTTGTGATCACCGTCACTTCGCTCAGCCGTGACTTTTTGCCCAGTTCATGGGGCTACTACCGTCCCACGATGTATGACGGTCTCATGTTCTTCGGCAGCTTTGGCGTTTTCATGACGCTGTACTTGCTGTTCTGCAGATTTCTTCCCACGATCGCGATTTCCGAAGTCAAGGGAGTTATGTCCTCGTCCGCTCACTCGGAGCACTTGCAAGCTGAGTTGCTCGGACATGGCCACGCGGGCGAACACGGGACTGGTCACCATCATTGATCCAATAAAACCTATCGAATCACCACTGAGATAGAGCCTTAGGCACCACCCATTATGAGCGAACCCAAGCCACGTAAGTCAGACGAGCCAAAAGCTCCGCGATCGTTCGGTTGGATGGCTGAGTTTTCGGATGAGCACAAGCTCCTGGAAGCAGCTCGCAAAGTCCGAGACTCCGGTTACACCCGCACCGACGCATTCACTCCGTTTCCAGTTCACGGAATCGATGAAGCGCTCGGGATCAAGCCGACAATTCTGCCGTTCATTGTTTTGTGCGCAGGTTTGACAGGTCTGTGCACGGCGGCGCTGATGCAGTGGTGGATGAACGGAGTCGACTACAAGTACATTATCTCCGGCAAACCATTTGGACTGTCCCCTGCGGCCGTGCCCGTGTCCTTCGAACTGACCATTCTGTTCTCGGCGTTTACGTCAGTGTTCGGGATGATCTTCCTGAATGGACTGCCGCGGTTCAGCAACCCGCTGTTCACCAATCCGAAGTTTGATCGTGCCACGGACGACAAATTCTTCCTTTACGTCGATTCACGCGATCGATATTACAATCGAGATTCGGTTCGCGAACTGCTGGGTTCGACCCACCCTGAATCGTTGGAGGAAGTCCTCGAGGATTCCACTCCCAGCAGCATCCCAAAGCCGATCTTGCTTGGAGCTCTGTTGTTGGTTCTGGCCGGATTGATTCCCGCCATGATCGTGCTCAATATGCGAGCGGGATTCAGCGATCTGCCTCGATGGCACGTTTGGTTCGACATGGATTTCCAACCCAAGAAGAAACCGCAGCAATCGACGACCGTGTTTGCAGATGGCCGGACTATGCGTCCTCAAGTCGTCGGAACCGTCGCTCGTGGTCAGTTGACCGAACAAGACCCGTTCTACCTGGGATGGGATCCGTCAAAGCTCTCGGCAATCCATTCGCCAGCCGCCACGCTGGTCGCATTCCAAGGACCGGCATCCGGCTCGGCTGCCGGGGGACAACCGCCTGCGGACGGACAAACTCCCCCAGCCTCCCCGGCTCCTGCGGATGGCGGTTCATCGCCCGCCATGAATTTGCCTTACATCACCGAGTTGCCGATCGAAGCGAATAGTGAGCACATGAAGTTGGGTAAGACCAAGTACGAGACATTCTGCTCGGCATGCCATGGTTATTCCGGTTTCGGTGACGGCTTGGTTCACAAGCGGGCGGTATCGCTCCTGCAGGACACATGGCAGCAACCGACTTCCCTGCACGCGGATCGCGTTCAAAAGCAGCCTGTCGGTCAAATTTTCTACACCATCACCAACGGACAAAACAAGATGGCACCCTACGCAACGTCGCTCACACCGAAAGAGCGATGGGCGGTCGTGCTGTACGTCAAGGCACTGCAGCGATCGCGAAATGCCACCATAGAGGATGTGCCCGTCGAAGAGCGGAACAAGTTGACCCCAGCCCCCTGATTCCCAATCGAATTTGGGAGCCCTGTGAGCGCATAACGTCATGACACTGAAATACGACAAAGATCAAATCGAACTTCCAACTTCCTGGAAGACTATGCCACCGATCCTATTCGCGGTGGGCGTAATCTTGTTGGCGGTTAGCGGAGTCTTCAGCTTCCTGGTTCAGGGCGAATCTGCCCCGACAAACTCGCCGTCGTTCAAGTTCTTTACCCATTCGTACTTGGCAAATTTCATGTTTGTCTTGACGATTGCATTAGGAGCACTCTTTTTCATTCTCGTGCAGTTCGCTGCCCGTGCCGGCTGGAGTTCCTCGGTTCGACGCATCGCGGAACTGCTCATGTCGACGATTCCTTTCCTCTCGGTATTGTTCCTTCCGATCATCGTGTTGCTGTACGCCAACAGCGACGCCCTGTACGAATGGAATGTCCCGGAGAAAGTCCACAGCAGTGTGGTCAAGGAAAAGATTGACGTAGGTTATCTGACCCGCAATTACTTCACATTGCGAGCTGTAATTTACTTTGGACTGTGGTCGTTCATGGCCCTGTGGTTTTTCGGCTTGAGCCGCCAACAGGATGAATCGGGCGATATCCAGCCCTCGATGACACGTCAGAAGTGGGGCGGCCCTTGCATTATGCTCTTTGCCCTGTCGGTCAGCTTCGCTGCCTTTGATTGGGTCATGGGAATCGATGCCGACTGGTACAGCACCATCTTCGGTGTGTATATGTTCGCTGCTGGCATGATGGCGTTCTTCGCGACCATGATCTTGATTGGAAGGTCGTTGCAAAAAGCAGGCAAGCTTGGTGGGTTGGTCAACACGGAACACTACCACGACATGGGCAAGTTCATGTTCGGGTTCATCATGTTCTGGTCCTACATCGCTTTCTCGCAATTGTTGCTGTACTGGTATGCCAATGTGCCGGAAGAAACCGAATGGTTCAAAGTTCGACTCAATGACGGCTGGCAGTACCTGTCCTACGGCCTGATTCCTCTCCACTTCGCCATCCCATTCCTGGGAACCATGAGCCGTCACGTACGGCGTCACCCCTCGGGGCTAGTCTTCTGGGCCGGGTGGGTGATCGTCGCCCACTGGCTCGACATGACGTTTTTGGTGATGCCCAACTCAGGTCCCTTTCAACTCGTCCCCATGTTTGGACACTTGTTGGGGGGAGTTGGCATGGCCTGTATCCTGATCGGTTTTTTCTTGGTCAAAGCTTCCAACGCACCGCTGGTCGCCGTCCGCGATCCCCGGCTCCCAGAAGCGTTGACGTACGCGAATCCCATCCTGTAAAGCGGTTTTACCTCGAGAAAAAATATGGCCCGCTACGACGACTTGAACACCAAAATGATCGCCTACTGGGCGGTTTTGAGCATTGTGATCCTCGTACTGATTTTGCAGGGAACGCAGGCTCTTTGCTACAATATGGTGACATGGACCGAATCGAGACGAACTGGAACGGAGTTGGATGCACCATTGCAAGCCAAGCGTGAACAACTCGAGTCGCTGAACGGGTATAGGAAGGAACGGGTGGTTGACGAAACCGCTCCGCCGCCCGCCAAAGGGCAGCAGCCTGCAACCAAGGAAGTGATTCACATCCCCTTGGACCAGGCCCAGCAAATTTTGCTGAAGGAGCTATCCACCACCAAGTCCAGCGGAGCATAATGGTTTGGGTATGGGCAACTTGACTCGCGGCATCGCATGGATGGTTTTGGCAATCGCCTGTTTGGCGATTACCGACTCCGTGTGCGCGGGAGAAGGGTACGACTCGGTATCCAACACCCTCCCAAAAGCCATGGAAGGGGTCGGAATCGACGAAAAACTTGGGCAAGTGATCCCGATCGATTTGCCCTTCCGAGACCAGCGAGGCGTGCAAACCTCGCTCGCTGAGGTCCTGAAGGCTGACAAACCGGTCATCCTGACTCTCAATTACAGTGATTGCCCTGGTCTGTGCATCGCCCAACTCAATGGGGTCCTCCGCGGCGTCAACGAAGTTTCCTCGCTCCAGCTTGGAACCGATTTCTACTTGGTATCCGTCAGTATTGATCCGCAGGAATCCACCGCCAAAGCCGCCGCGACGCAAACGAGATACTCCCAGGATCTGTTCGACCAGCACGACCCAAAGGGTTGGCAGTTTTGGACTGGATCCAAGGAATCGATCGCCAAACTGACCGATGCGGTCGGATTTCGCTACACCTACGATGCAACTCACAAGCAGTACAACCACCCGACGGCGGCGATTTTTCTCGCTCCCTCGGGCAAAATCACCCGCTACCTGTACGAACTCGGCTTCAACGGCAATACCTTCAAAATGGCAGCCGTCGAAGCCGGAGAAGGTCGCGTTGGATCCTCGATGGACATGATCGCCCTATGGTGCGTGCACTACAACCCGATGGAGAATCGCTACTCGGCGAGCGCCAGGCAGATCCTCTCCCTTGCGGCCGGGGTATTTGTCTCCTTGGGATTGGTTGCATCGATTCCGTTCTGGTTGGCGCGACGGGGACGAATCCCCGGTGAAACGGTTTCCAGTGCCACAGGCGACGGATCCTGTGAGACAATCGGTCACGCGACGCCCACCCCCCTTCCAGATACGATAAATTCAGAGCATTAAACATTCCTTTGCGATAGCGATACCGAGTTATGCACTTCCTTCTAGCAGACAAAGTTCCTGATTACGCATGGTTTCCGACCGGGGCGTCCAATTTCGTCCCCCAGGTCGATTTCCTGTTCTGGGCCATCATGTGGATCTCTGCGATCTTCTTTATCCCGATCGTGATCGCCATGATTTACTTCATGTGGAAGTACCGCGATCGTCCCGGCTACCGCGGCAGCCCGGAAGCCCTCCACAACACCCCGCTCGAAATCACGTGGACGGTCATTCCTTCGTTGATCGTCGTCTGGATCTTCTGGGAAGGGGCGGTTGGCTACCTCGATATGACCCGGATTCCGAAGGGAACGGTCGACGTTCAAGTCAATGCCAAGAAATGGGCTTGGAGCTTCAAGTACTCCAATGGCGGTGAGGATCCGGTTCTTTGCATCCCGGTCAACAAGGATGTCAAGCTGATCATGCGGTCCGAAGACGTACTCCACAGCTTCTACATCCCCGCGTTCCGTGCGAAACGGGATGTGGTTCCTGGCCGCTACACGTACATGTGGTTCCGCCCGACCAAGGAAGGAATCTACGATCTGTTTTGCACCGAATACTGCGGCGACAACCACAGCGGGATGATCACCAAGGTTCAGGTGGTTTCCGACGAAGAGTACGCCAAGTTCCTGGAGAAGGCGATCCGCGAACCGGAAGATCCCTTGGAGCGGGGCAAGTTGCTGTACAAACGAAAAGGATGCGCCACCTGCCACTACGCCGCGAAAGAGGGGGCGAATGGACCAGGTCCGAGCTATAATGGTTCGTGGGGCAAAACGGTGCAACTCGAAAGTGGTAGCGAAGTAGCCTTCGATGAAAATTACGTACGGGAATCGATCCTCAATCCGACCGCCAAGAAGCGAAAAGGCTACGGAGCGGCATCGCCGATGAATAGCTACGCTGGGCAACTCAAGGAAGAACAGATCGACGCCTTGATCACCTTTATCAAGTCCTTGGAAAACGAAACCCCTCCCGCCAAATAGGTTTGGGAAGGACACAGAATTCACCGCTGGAGTTTTTGTCACAAAACGACAGGTAATCAATTATGAGTGTTGCAGATCGTCCCTTGGTCGTGCCCGGTGGAAGCCAGGCAGCAGAATATCCCGCACACCACTACCTCAACCATACGAAGGGTTTCCTGAGTTGGGCAATGACGCTGGACCACAAACGGATCGGCGTCATGTACATGGTCGGCGTATTGGCCTCGTTCGCCCTCGGGGGTATGTTTGCTTTGATGATCCGAATCCATCTTTGGAACTTCAAAGACGGGTGGTTGTCCAACCAAACCTACAACCAGGTCTTCACCCTCCACGGGGCGATCATGGTCTTCCTGTTCATCATCCCCAGCATCCCTGCCGCCCTCGGCAACTTCTTGCTGCCGATCATGCTAGGTACCAAAGACGTCGCTTTTCCGCGACTCAACCTGATGAGCTTCTACCTGTGGGTGTCCGGGTTGGTGCTGTTCTTGCTGGCGCTGTCGGTCACCGGCTTGGACACCGGATGGACGTTCTACACTCCCTACAGTATCGAAACACAGAAGGGTGGAGCCGTTCTGGCAGCGACCATGGGGGTCTTCGTCCTCGGTTTCAGCTCGATCTTTACCGGCCTGAATTTCATCGTCACTATCAATACGATGCGGCCGCCCGGGATGACTTGGTTCCGGATGCCTTTGTTCCTTTGGGCCACGTACGCCACCGCCATCATCCAAGTGTTGGCGACTCCGGTCCTCGGGATTACGGTCCTGCTGTTGGCCGCCGAACGTGTTCTCGGGATCGGGATTTTTGATCCGAAGCTCAATGGGGACCCGGTCACCTTCCAGCACTTCTTCTGGTTCTATTCCCACCCTGCGGTTTACATCATGATTCTGCCAGCGATGGGGATCATCAGCGAATTGATGAGCGTCCATTGCCACAAAGGGATCTTCGGATATCGCATGATCGCATACAGCTCGATCGCGATCGCGCTGTTCGGGTTCCTTGTCTGGGGGCACCACATGTTCACGAGCGGTATGGCGGACGTAACAACGATCGTCTTCAGTGCCCTGACGTTTACCGTTTCGATTCCATCGGCGATCAAGGTCTTCAACTGGCTGGGAACGATGTACCAGGGGACGGTATCGCTCAACACGCCGATGCTGTACGCCCTGGCGTTCATTTTTCTGTTCACGATCGGCGGTCTAACCGGATTGCCGCTCGGGGCCTTGTCGACCGACATGCACCTCCACGACACCTACTTCGTGGTTGCCCACTTCCACTACGTGATGATGGGCGGAACCTTGGTGGCGTTCCTCGGTGGCTTGTTCCATTGGTGGCCCAAGATGACCGGCAAGATGTTCAACGACGGCGTCGGTATGATCTCAGCGGCGATTGTGTTTGTCGGATTCAATCTGACGTTCCTTCCGCAGTTCGTACTGGGTACTCGAGGGATGCCTCGACGATATGCTACGTACGTCGAAGAATTCCAGGACCTCCACCGATTGTCGACGATCGGATCGCTGATTCTCGGCTTTGGGTTGGTGGTCGCGGGATTGGTTTTGCTCCATTCGTTGTTCTACGGCAAGCGAGCACCCAAGAATCCGTGGGGTGGCGCGACGTTGGAATGGGAATGCTCGTCACCGCCTCCGCACGACAATTTTGCCTCCGCTCCGACAGTCGACGATCCGTACAACTTTGCTGGTATCGACTACGACCCCAAGACGGGCGGTTACGTGAAAACAGCCTAGTGGTCCCATGCAGCGGACCCTGCCTCAAACAATAAAGCAATCTTCCGGTTTCCGAACATGACAACAATCTCCGAAGCAGCTCCCAACGCGACGCTCGAGCACGCCGACGGGCACCACGAACATCCCGCTTGGCTAGCGCATCATTTCGATGATGCGGAGCAGCAATACGATTCGGGGAAACTCGGGATGTGGTTGTTCCTGGTCACGGAAGTCCTGTTTTTTAGCGGAATGTTCTGTGCCTACTCGTTGTACCGCAACCGGAATCCGGAGGTGTTCGAGTTTTGCAGCGCGTTCCTGAACGAAAAGCTCGGTGCCATCAACACCGGGGTCCTACTTTTCAGTTCCTTGACGATGGCCTGGGCGGTTCGAGCCGCCCAACTCCGCCAGCATCGCATCCTCACCGGCATGCTCGGTGCTACGCTTGGATGCGCGGCAATTTTCTTGGGTGTGAAGGCGGTCGAATACTCGCACAAGTGGGAAATCGGACTGCTGCCAGGCAAGTTTTACCAGGCGCAACTCCCGCACGCCCCCGGAGAGCACGCGGCCCACGTTGGGTATCTTCAATACCTGATGGTTGTCCCGCTCATCCTGACGATCGCTTTCTTGGCGTATTACATCTACGCCTGGATGTTGCGAAGCACGTTCCATCTTCGTATTGCAGGCCCTCTCCTTGTAGCGGGCATGTGCTTCTTTGCAGGCGTCGGCCTCGGCGTGTATCTGGAGTCCGCCGAAGAGAAAAGCAAGGCTGCCGCAGGCGAGGTCGCTCATGAAGGAGAGCATGCCGGTCAGGGCCATGGCCATGAACACGAAGACCATCATCACACTGCAGTTTCGCCCCCAACCGCTCCACCTCAAAACGATGTGCTCGTCGACCCCGAGGAACTGAATACCCCAGACGCTGATGTCAACCAAAAGGGGATGGCGGGACTTTTCTTCAGCATCTACTACTGCATGACTGGCATCCACGCGATCCACATCATCGGGGGGATGGTGGTCATCACCTGGTTGATAGTCAAGGCCGCTCGGTTGGAGTTCCACGAAGAGTACTTCGGGCCCGTCGACAACGTTGGCCTGTACTGGCACTTGGTCGACTTCATCTGGATCTATCTGTTCCCATTGCTCTACTTGATCACTTAGGCCAGTTCCCTCGCAGTCATTCCAATTGAAAACCAAACGATAAAACGAACATGGCTCACCAAGCAGTAACGGAATCTCACGGAACCGCTCATCACGGCGATGCACATCATGGAGGGCATGGTCATTCGGGCTTTTCCCATCCCATGCCAGTATGGATGCTGCTGGCGGTTTTTTTCGCGCTCCTAGCGTTGACCTTTCTTACGGTGTTCCAAGCCCAGTTTGATTTGGGCAACGCGGAAGTTTGGTTGTCGCTGACCATCGCGACGGTGAAAGCCGGCTTGGTGATCGCATTCTTCATGCACTTGATCTGGGACAAGCCTCTCAACGCAATCGTAATTCTCGGTAGCTTGATCTTCGTTGCCCTGTTTCTCGGCTTCACCATGATGGATGCAGAGGGGTATCGGGAGAATTTGATCTACAAGTCGACGATCAAGGAATCTCAACCGGGTGCGGCTGCGGCAGATGCCGCTCAGATGCCCAAATGATCGTTCCTGACTTCTGGGCCGAAGCCCGGAGGCAGCAGCGGTCGGCACGATCTCAAGTTACCGTGCGACGCTTCGGCTGGTCCACCGTCAGCCAAGCGGATGCGCAAGCGATGGCCGAGTCGAGGGCGGAGGAAGCCCTCGAGCAAATTCTCACCGGCCGAAAGCTAGCCCGTCGCGAGCGGAAGGTTCCTTACAACGGCTCAGATGGTCTTCCTATACGAGAAGAGGTTCTGTCTCGGCATGGCGATGAAGTCATCTCTCGCAACTCCTACGGAGCACACTGCCTCAACTCCCCGCGCGCCCTTTTCGCGGACGTCGATTTTCAGGTTGGTGAAGGGTGGGGGCTCCCTTTTCTGTTGCTGGCTCCCTTGGCCGCCGCGTCGCTTGGCGCAGGCTTCTGGTTCCGCAGTGCTTGGGTAGCTGGTCTTCTCTTCCTGGCCTGCGTCCCGCTGGCTCTCTTGATCGCGGAAGCCATTCGAAGTTACTCATTGAGAGCGAGTGGACGACTCGAGCAGAGCGCGAGACAGCTGATCGTCGCGTTCCTTGCCGCCAACCCGACTTGGAACCTTCGCTTGTATCGAACCCCCGCCGGATACCGAGTTCTAGCAACGCATCAACTGTTTGATGCGCGATCGGACGAGGTTCGGCGTTTCTTTTCTGCCCTCAGAGTGGATCCGGTGTACATCCGCATGTGCACCAATCAGAACTGTTTTCGCGCTCGCCTCACCGCGAAACCGTGGCGTATTGGTATTCCCGACAATATGCGTCCGCGTCCAGGGGTGTGGCCGGTGAGACCCGAGTCGATGGCAGCTCGCACCGCTTGGATATCGAGGTACGAGGCGAAATCCAAAGAATTTGCCGCATGCCGATACGTCGAGTCGCTCGGATCTGGAAAGGTAGATTATCAGATTCGTCCGGTCATCGAATTGCACGATCGCGAGTCACGAGCGCTCGCTCGGGAATTCCCCATCGCGTGATCTGAAACGCGGGCCGAAGCTACCTGATTTTCCGATGCGATTCCGATTTCGGACGGTCGCCAGACGGTGATCGCCCGTGTGGAAGCGAGTCGTTGCAAGGTTTTTGGTTGAAATCGTTGTTTGCGGAGCTTGGGCACGTAAGATATTGGAATCGAATCGGTAACGGCTTCAACGCTTTCGAACTTCTTTCACGGAACGATTCATGCCATGCCCAAAAAACCGTTCTTCTACAAATCCCTCTGTGAACACTTCGAATGCGATCCCGTCAATCTTCCGGTGCTGACGCAAAACTACCCTTCGTACGAACGCGCGAATCTCCATTATGCGATGCAGGAAATCGCGAAGACGTGCGACGAGCCACCAGATCTTCGGGGGGTGATTCTTCCCGACCAATATCAGCCTGTAAGTCTGGCGAAGTTGTCGAGGCCCGCATCTGCCGAACATTTTTGAGCTTTACGCCGAAGGGCTCACGTTGAAAACCAAGCGTCTCGACGAGATCATCAAAAGAATCGATGGCGTCAGCGCCGCAATCGATTCACCGGAAGAATTGGCTGTCCGAGATAAGCACTTGAACGAAGCGTTGGAAGAGTTGCTGGTAACTGGAGGATCGCTGACGCAGAAACTACTCGGAGCCCAAGTAGCCGACAATTCCTAGTGCCAGCAAGTTGGTTCCTTCACTCATCCTGGTGATCATGAGAGGATCGGATCGCAAGATCCTCATCGTAGCAATACAACGTACGCAAAAATCAAAAGGATCACGGGGTCGGAGTTTTTGGGTACAGCGATGACACGCGGACTATATTTGGAAGCCACGTCAGCCACCGCATCAAGGCTTCCTTGGCGGTACAACTCCATACGACTCCTCTTGCTATCGTACAAAATCTGATAGTTGTTTCCTTGCTGATGAAATTGAAATCCACCCAACCCCATCAGTTGGGTCCGTTCGATCGGAAAGCTCGCCTCGCCCTCGACCAATACTTCGATCGGACCATTTACCCGGTGGATATCTTGGGTATCGTGGAAATGTATGGAAGGTCCATTTCCTTCCCACACCGCGGTGCGCCCCCTTACGAAGGATTTTTAGGCCGAAGACAGAATCGTCTTGCCGGGACAGCAGAGTCCAGTAAGCAGACATAGAATTCGCTGGCGGTGAGAGAACCCACAAATCGCAGGCATTGGAATCCAGGCCGCTCAGATGAGGCAGCCTCCACAATTCACTCAATGGGGCATCTTGTAGGCGGATTGCTTTGGCTCTCTGAGCTCTGAAAACCAGAAAAAAGAGAAGGGCGATACCACTGATCGTCCCCGCCGTTATTGTCGAAAACCAAAAGATGATTTGCTTCTCGTTACGGGCGCGGTCGTCTCGCCTCTGCTGGTCGCCTGCCTGACGTTGCGGTGCAGCTTCCTCGCGAGCAACAGGTGCCGCTCGATTCTCCTGCGCTGTCAGGGATTGCACCGAGAAAAATACCGCCAGCAAAAGAGGCACCATCAACAACGGAAATCGAGGCATCATGCCGGTCTACTAAGAAACGACGCAGGTGATCTCTGGGCAGGATAGCAGAATCTTATTGAGAGACAATCCGAGCACCACGATGCCCCCGTACGGGTGGCACGCCCCGAGGCTCTGTGATGGGCGTGGAGGGGTATTGTTAGCCGAGATGCGTCGAAGATCCGCCGGGGCGGACGAGCATCCGGGTTGAAGCGCGCAAGACGTTGCCATGTCTACTCCACTTCAAACCAGACGGCTTGCGCCGTTCCGCTAGTATTCATCGCCTACGGCGATACTCAGTTCGGCTGGCATGTCCCAGAGGCTTTGCGATGGGCGTGGAGGGGGTATTGTTAGCCGAGATGCGCGAGCATCCGGGTTGAAGCGAGCAAGACGTTGCCATGTTTGCCTCAGTTCAGACCGGACGGCTTGCGCCGTTCCGCTAGTATTGATCGCCTACGGCGATACTCAGTTCGGCTGGCATGTCCCAGAGGCTTTGCGATGGGCGTGGAGGGGGTATTGATAGCCGAGATGCGTCGAAGATCCGCCGGGGCGGACGAGCATCCGGGTTGAAGCGTGCAAGACGTTGCCATGTTTGCCTCACTTCTGACCGGACGGCTCGCGCCGTTCCGCTAGTATTGATCGCCAAAGGCGATGCTCAGTTCGGGTGGCACGCCCAAGGGCATGGGGACCGCGTCGCTATCGCTTGCTGGTTGCGATTGCCGTCCGATGGGGGCAAGCCCCATCGAAACGAAGAGCGCTCGGCGTGTGTTTGGTTACCACATTTCGAAGCGTGCTCGCGCATGGACCGGGTTTGTTAGCCGAGATGCGCGAGCATCCGGGTTGAAGCGCGCAACAGCTCGCCATGTTTACTTCCGGATCCATGCTCCG
>Ga0315904_10001063_pt1 | contig 43588 bp, 50 predicted proteins | sample LakEriMetagenome_6_FD_203529 | JGI IMG/M metagenome (GOLD analysis project Ga0315904, IMG submission 203529) | Freshwater fungal communities from buoy surface, Lake Erie, Ohio, United States - Buoy 12 MA120 | ecosystem: Environmental > Aquatic > Freshwater > Lake | place: USA: Lake Erie, Ohio... | reverse complement strand
AACGCCAAGAATAAAGCGTTACTTTGGTTATCAACTGTAACCACATAAGGAGCACCAGTATAATCGGATAGTGCTTTTTCGAAATCTTCAGTTATTTTATAAACACCGTTTGCCATATATTTTTTTATATAATTATATGAAAATAAACGGAAAAAACAAGTGTTTAGAATAACATATTGGAAAAATGGAGCCTGAAGAGGGATTCGAACCCCCGACATCCTCATTACAAGTGAGGCGCTCTGGCCAGCTGAGCTATTCAGGCAATTTGGTCTGGATCAGAGGCCTTCTGCCAGACGAGACCTCGTAGTTGACTTTCGTCAGAGCTTACCGAGACACCATTTTTAAAAAACCCCGACCACCATTTCAGTCCGAAGACATGCTTTCAGTGAACTTGGATCCTAATCCCGTTTCTTCGGGTCGTTCACTGGTGGCACCAGCCTCTGTGAGGGTTTTTTGTGGCTGACACAGGACTCGAACCTGCACTGGGCAACCTTACAACCTTTCGGTCTTGGGGGCTTGGGCACCATCCCGCATTACGCAGTCAGCCATTTTTCCCCACCTTGAGATTACGGATGAGTAGTCATATCGGTTTGTTTACTTTGAAACAACCTGCTGGGCATCCCCGTTAAAAAAGTCAAACTACTGGGAGCCTCTGTTACCTAGCTTTATCCCCACGAGACTGGCGTTTTATAGAGCCACACCCAGTTTCTACCCATGAGATAGTCTTCTATGTGGATATTAGGATGTCCAGTCCGATACCCTATCAAGTTTAAATGAGACATTGACAAGTCTGCTGAGTATCTCTTACTCATTGTAGTGATAACGAGACTCGAACTCGTAACCTAATGCGTATAAGGCATGTGCTCTCACCAATTGAGCTATATCACTAGTTATTACCATGGTCTGCCTTGTAGTACAGACTGTACCCCTTTAAGTGACTCACTAACCCTAGGTGTGGGTAGCATGGCAATTGTAGTCAGGACAGGACTTGAACCTGTATTCTCTATTATTATCACCAAGTTTCGGTTACATTGTTTCTGTTTGCTTGGTATAGAGTTTAGGATACTTTCAGCGTCTACATTCCGCCACCTGACTATTTCACTTTACGGTCCAAAGTGTAAGCAGGTTTAGTTGCGGACTTTCCTTCCTGATGGGGGCTCTTTTCGTGACACGTACACCATTCTTACGAACAGTCCCATTGGTCATCACTGGCACGTTATCCATCTTTTTAACACGTAGCCACCGTGTTGCTCATCGTAGTCAGGACAGGATTCGAACCTGAACTCCCCATTATAGGGAGCGTGATACAGCCCCCGAAGCAGCTGTGACACCCATTTGCCACCTGACTATTTGAGGGAGAGAGCCCTCAGTGTTGTGTGGTGTACCGCCATCAGCCAATAGTTTAAGTTTGTTGTTTAACCACCCTTAACTTAAAATAACTGTTATGACCGCACTCTCTTTTCTCAAGAGAACAACACAATGGTGCTAGAGGTTGGTTTACATTCAGTGACCATGGCTTGTACTTCGCCTCAAGGGTCAAGCCCTATACCTCTATCGTAGTCGGTACGGGATTCGAACCCGTGTGGCAAGGATGAAAACCTTGAATCCTAACCCCTAGATGAACCGACCAAATAAAAACAATGATGGAGTACCCGTCTCGCTCCATTCTTAACAGCTTCATCAGAGTTTTCTCTGGGCCCAGGCTGAGGGTGCTGAATTCCGATTCCACTCTGGATTGTCGACATCCGTTGAGTGGGGAAAACCATTGTTTTTTGCTGTGATGGGGAATTCCGAGATCCCGACCTGAGAGTTAACAGCTCCCTGCTCTGCCTCTGAGCTACATCACAATTTGCGGGGATGAGAGGAATCGAACCTCTGGTTCAGGCTTGAGATGCAAAATTATATGCTGTATGGAATCTCATCAGATTCACTTTTTTTACAGCGTGTTACCACTACACCACACCCCCAATTACTAATGAGTCGACCAAATTTTTTACCAGTGCGGAATAAAGAAGGCTATTGGTGTGTGCCTTTCATACTCAGTTGGGATTGCGGCCCCATGAGTTCCCGATGCGCCATTGTCTTTCATTAACTTTTCTCCGTCCTATCTGTTGTGGGATTCTGGCAGTGTTCCCTCAGGATACTCGTTTAATTACTCTTTCATCATTAGTTGAGCGGATAGTGAGAATCGAACTCACATCTCCAGCTTGGAAGGCTGGAGTAATAGCCATTATACGACATCCGCATGGAGCGGGAGACCAGGTTCGAACTGGCGACCCCAACCTTGGCAAGGTTGTGCTCTACCGACTGAGCTACTCCCGCATTTGTGACTACTCCCTGGGAAGTTTCGTCACGATTAACGTGAATGGGGTGATCAAACCCACTAACATCACGGGCATAGGTTTTCACAATAAACCATTACCAAAAACGCCAGTTTTTAACACCCAAAACTGAATAAACGGTCCGACTCTTTGTAACCCCGATTTTAAGTGTATGTTACTACCGTCTCGAACAGACCCCTACTGCGAACACTCCCAGTAGCCCCAGTAGGAATCGAACCCACCTTGTAAATTACATGCAATAATCCTTAGACTTTCGCTCCGATCCTAGTATTAAGGAGTGTCTAACCATTTTACCATCATTTACCCACTCGCAGCTACGTTAACGTGCTTGCTATAGAGCTATTTTAGTAGCGGGAGAGGGATTCGAACCCCCGACCTCTAGGTTATGAGCCTAGCGAGCTACCTCTGCTACTACCCCGCAATATCTTATGGTTTTGCCTCACCAAAAAGCTTCCATTGTATGAAGTCCAATAGATAAAGTCCTCGGTTTCTTAGTAAAACTAACTTTCAGGAACTTCACCTGCCTTCTAGTATACATGTACCTCTCAGTTAAGAGTCAGTACGAGCTTTCTTACTTTAGTTAGTTTTGTGATCCCGACAGGATTCGAACCTGTGACCTACTGCTTAGAAGGCAGTTGCTCTATCCAGCTGAGCTACGAGACCAAATTTCGGAATGCGTTTTTTGTCAAAGTAAAAGTTTGATTTTGTAAAATTTGCTGAATGCATTCCCATTAAGTTAAGATAAAATACAGGATGAATTGTACGTGCTCTAACCAACTGAGCTACTCTGAACGTGCCACTTAAGGCTGTGTTCAAAGGTTGGATTCGAACCAACGACCACGAGGTTAACAGCCTAAAGAAATATGCAGAAACCATCCTCATTATTTTATCTTTGCGGTCCATACGGGACTCGAACCCGTGATCTCTGCCGTGACAGGGCAGCGTCCACTCCAGCTGGACTGATGGACCGTTTTGATTTTCCAATATGTCAAAGAACATGATAGGGAACCACGGTTTTATGGCAAAGCCAACCTATCTTTGGTGGTGCGGGCAGGAATCGAACCTGCGACACAGGGATTTTCAGTCCCTTGCTCTACCAACTGAGCTACCGCACCAAATATCGGGATGGATTTTGTTTGTATTTATCCGTTACATGTTAATGTGCTGTAACCATCCCCTTTATCTTTCGATGCTACAAAATTAAGAAGGATTTTTTAAACTTCCAAATGTTTGCAACATTTTTTTTTATTTTTTTCTCAAAGAACGTTTTCTTTTCAGAATTGTGGTACAAAACTAATAACTAATTTCTCTACCACCAAATATATTTTAAAGTTTTTTCATTTTTTTTCTTTTAAACGAAAAAACCCAGAGATCTCTCCCTGGGTTCCTTATTGTATCTAGTATATTTTTACTTGAGATTTTTACAATAGGGACCCTGGGCGATTCTCATCACCAAATGTTCTTCCTATATTTGTAAAGTTTCTCATCGAAATTCTTATTATTTTTCTATATATACTTCAATATTACGAAAAGTTTCAAAAAAAACAATTATTTTTCTAAAAAATTTTTCAAACTATGAATTGTTTGTCTGAAAATGTAGTCTTTAGATTTTTGCTCAGTTGGTAATTCTTCGTATGGAACATAGCATGGGTGTTCCTTTTTATCCGCATCTTTAACAGGTCCATACTTCCAACCTTCTTCAGTTTTTTGTTTCATCCATGAGTCATGTGATGCTGAAGGTGATGCTTCAGGGTTATTGATGTGAAACTGCACACCGTTAACTGCTGATGATTTTTGCCAATCTGGTGCATTATCCCAATCTGGTTGTGAATGATCACCTATGCTTTCGCAATAAGCTCTATTCAATTCATGTGCTACTCTAGCGATTTCTTGTATAGTCATAACTTTATTTTTATCTACAATAATTATCCGCTGCTGAGCTTGCGGCCCATGCATCTGGCTTACCAACGGCATCATATCCCATTGATTTAGCGTAACCAATACCCGCTTCGTACAATTGATTTGACTTCTCACTTTGTTTTGAATTGTAATCAACGTGCACAGTTATTTTAACATTAATGTCCTTCAAAGATTCAGCAACATTAACTGATCTAACAACTTCAGACCATAACTTTGGGTGCATGTTTGCTACAGGATCACCTTTCTTTGGTCTTGGTTCAATTTCTTTAAGGTGTATAACATGGGCACCTCTACCAAACTCATATAAACAAATTGTTGTAACATAATTAACTTTGTCACCAACTTCTTGTGAGTCGCAGCCAATATAAACCTCAGAATCTGGGTGTTGTCCTAACCACTCTGATACATACTCGGACACATTCTCAATAATAACTCCATCTCTTGTCCTAAAATTTTTCATCTCTTATATTTTAAATGTGGTGAAACCTGTTTCACCGTTGTTGTCTTTAATAAAATTAATATGTTGTGCTCTCCCATCTTTATGGATAATCACATGCGATTGTAACCATGAGCTTGGGCCAATATTATAACCAACTCTTAGTTTTGTTGAGGTACCAACCGCTAAAGCACCGTCTTTTCTCCCTGGTGAATGGTAATGACCAACAATGATCTTCGTGTTTAGTGTTCTAAACTGATTTAGAGACCCTCTGCTGCCATTTGAACCCACATCGCCATGTTGTCCTAGTTCCCAATCTTTAACAATGTAAGAAGCGTTCCTATTCAATGTGATGAACTTAGGAAACTTCTGGTTAATTATCTCTGGTATAACACCTTTAACATCACCTTTAGCGTATTGTCTCAGAAGCATTGCGGAGTATTCCATATACATCAAAGAGTTTTTACTTGTTGGTTGTCTTTTCCAATCCTCATTCTTTAACCATCGATCTAAAAAGTCATCATGGTTACTTCTAACAATAACAACATTTTTATAATCTCTAAAAGACTCCAACCCCTCGAGCATATTATTTATCTCGTTTTCAACTGAGTTGGTGCCGTTCATTTCTTTCGCAAACTGAATAAACGGATCTTTCATTTCATGGTGGCTAATTGAGTTACCGTCAAACACGTCATGTAGGATAACATGTTCTGGTTTCATTTTACCCAATAATTCATGTGTCTTATCAATCACATCTTGATCATGATGTCCATAGTGAATGTCACCAAACACAATTGCTGACAATGAATCAACTTTACTCACCTGACCACCCTCAACTTTATGACAAAGATCGGTAAAATTACCAGTTCTATCATGTGCTGTTACTTGTCTAACATAGAATGTATCCTCATCTTTAATCTCAACGATCGCAAAACCATATGTGTGGTGAAACTCACCTTTCTTACCAGCTTTTGAATCCGTGTAGTTTAATTTGGTTACAGCGCCTGTGGTTAACATCATTTTTGGTTTATTACCCTCAAGAACTGAAATCATTTCAAGCTGTACTTTCGGTGCGCCAAAGATGCACGAATTAATACCACTCACACCTTGCAAACCGCTCATTGGGTTGGTTGCTGTTGGTTGGATCTTAAAGTCGGACATGATTGACACATATTTGTGCACATCATGTCTATTCGCATCCAAATAAGGTACAACAGCGCTGTCCCACTCTTCATGGTCTTTATCTGTAAACACTGATGTTGGGTTTTTGTAACGTCCAGCAATAACGTGTATATCAGCACCTAAAAAGTCAGCATATGCTTTTATATTTTCAAAGAATGGTTTATGTACTGGTGTGTCATTCTGAGCCCAAGTAATAAGGAACATTTTTTGTTCTTTATTTGTTTGTCTCTGCTTAGCCATCAGATATTGTTCTGACTCAACCTCAACCTTTTCTTTAAAGTTTAATTTTTCAGAACACCATTTTCTAACTGTTCTTTCGGATTTACCAAATAAATCCATAAGCAATTTCATTCTATCATCCCAAGATAAATCCTTGTCGGTGTAAATCTCTCTTGCTTTGTTAATTTGTTGTTCTGTTAAATCTTTAAATTTCATATCTACTATAATTTACTTTCAAGTTTTTGTAATTGTTCATGTTTCTTAGCGAAATCGGCTATTAGATCCTCATGTTCATCAACAGCTTTGTTAATCATGGTCATTTTATCATACCAAATCTTTGTCATTGTTGTTTTGATCAAATTATCTTCTGTTTCAGCTAATAAAGTCATAACGGTTGGTTCGATAACTTCAATAAGCTGGTTTTGTAACTCAATTATTTCAACACGTTTAAGCGCAAATTTATCCTGCAAACCTATTAACTCCTCATTCAAGGAATTAGCTGCGGTTCTGATTCTTTTTGTTAAATCATCGGTTTCAACTAGGTTGGTTAAGTCCACGCCTTGTTTAATTAATTTGTTTACGCTCCACTTAGCGATACTGTACAATAATCCCATATTTTATAATAATAAAAAATTTTTTATTAAAAAACAAATTCTAGCCAACATTTTTTTGGGAATCACCTCTCCAAACTCTGTATGAGTCCGAATCAAAGTGTGTTGTTGACACTTCAAATACAACACCATCTGTTATTGCTTCCAATTGATGTGGTTGACCTGGTAACTGTCTAACGGAATCACCTGGGTAAAGGTATTGCTCATTCACCTCAGCTGTCTCAGTATCGATCCATCTATAAATGAACGACCCTTTATCCACAAACCAAGTTTCATCTTTAATCATGTGGTAGTGCATTGAGAACTTACACCCCTTTTTAAAAACTAATAACTTTCCACAATAAAGTTCGTTATTAGCGATTATAACTTCGTTACCCCATCCTTTGGGGATATTACATTCTGGGCATTCCAGTAAATTAACTACCTTTGGTTTCTCCATTTTCTAAACTAAAAATTCTAAGTGCATTTATTATTACTTCTGATTCTTCAAGCGAGAAAGCGCCTTTTGATTGTGCATATCTTAACGCAGCGTTTACGGTTAAGATAATCTCCGCTTCCGAGCCTTCTTTTACTTTTCCAAGAAAAGTTTGGTATTCTTCATCTGACATGTAAGCTAATACACCGAATAGCACGCCTTTTGGTTTTTGTTCGTTACTCATATTAATGGTTAAATTCGTAAAATTTATCGATACCAAGCAACATAAAGTTAGTATCTTCTATTAATTCTTCTTTTGTAAAATGAAAGTGTCCGTTGAACCAATATTCAACTCTATTACCGTTTAATTTCAACGTTCTGTACATTGTTTCAAAATCTTTTCTTTCTTGTAGTAATGCATCATGCAAAGAAGGGTCTTGTGCAACAAACCACCAAACTAATTCGTTAAAATGAACTGGTTCACAGAAACTTGGGGAGCTATGCGCAATCACAACATCAATGTTTTCTTCAATCGCATTTAACTTATCAACATCTAAAACAAATCTTTCTTCTGGCCAATAATCAACACCAGCTCTTCTTTGGCATCTATCAATACTAATGGCACCACCAACAAATAGATAACTCCTACCCTCAATGTTTCTAACAGTATAGTCAGGTAAGAACTCTATATTACTAAAGTTGTAGTTACCGTCAAAATATGCTGGGTCATCGTGATTACCACGAATAATTAATAAATTGTTATTGTTTTTTGCTAGTTTTTTATTGATGTCGATCATCTCCTCGTCCATTCTAGCACGACTACGGAAACCAACGCCAAAATCACCAACCTGTATAATAGTGGTGTCTTTTACGGCCATGGCCTTCATGTAAAGTTTTTGGAAATTACCGTGAATATCCCCTAATATCTGTACCATAGGTACAAAAATAGTAAAATTTAGTGAATAACCAAATCTTTATGGTCAATTTTTTTCAATTCGGTATCTAATTCGTGTTTTTTTCTTTTCTTATGGTTGTATTTGTAAACATTAAAAAACAAATACGGTAGATATATAAAGTAGAATGACCATAAGAATAATGTTACCCCACCACCAAATAATAATAGGAATGGTGAAAAAATGATCACGATATCCATGCTACAGGATATTATTTCAATTTGTCTATAACTCATGTTGTTACTCTTCTAAGTTTCCCATTTAAGAAGGATTTATAATTAGGACCTTTCAAAATAATAATTTCATTACCTTCCCTTTTAAATCTGAAGATACCAGCTGCTTCAGCTGCATCAAGCAATGTCTGTAAATAACCTTGCTTATGTTTTAAATTATTTTGTTCAAAAAAGTCGTCCAGAATTGGTTTTCTAGCTGTGCTAATGAAACCTATTAAGTCTAAAATAATTTTGTTCTTATTTGGTGAACTAAAAGAGTACGAGAAACTTGGATTGTCTGTTTTCCAGAAAATAAACTCAGTATTAAACGGTTCTAATGTAATAACTCTAGTATCGATGAATTTTTTAAGTAGATTAAAATATGTTTTACGGAAAAATCTTTCTGCTACAAAAGCGTCCGTTGGGATTCTATAAATTTCAAAGAAATGGTTAATAAAAATTTTACCTTGTCTGTTTTTAACTTTGATTTTAACTTTGTTTGAATCACCTGGGAATAAAACTGTTTCAACAAGAATTGTTGGTGCTTTAACTGATTCCCATGTAATCATTAATTTACCATCCTCTTTTAACGTTTTAATTGGTTTCCAATCCCCAAGATCTGTAGATAATTTATAATCATTAAACTTACTTTCAAATACGGATTTTAAAACCAAATCCACTCTCCTTGGGTTTTGTGTTTTTTTAGCTTTTGCTTGTATTGGAATATGGGGTGTTTGACCCGCTGTTGGTTCCTTTGTAATTGGAACGTTTTTTACTGTATTTTTTACCTGTTTATTGATAACAGGCGAAGGTTTTGGTGCTGGGGCTGGTGGTACTGGTACTGGGGCTGGTTTTGGCTCCAACTCAGCATCAATCTCATTAAATAAATCCTCTAATAATTCATCACCTTCTTTTAAGATAGGTATTTTCATTTGGTACCCATCGTAAAAATCAGATGAATTAATGTCAACAGCATCCATATCAATGGAATAACCAGACTCTTCTAAAAGACCTGAGATTCTGTTATGTAGAAAATCTTCTAGAAAAAAATCTAAAGAGGTTTCCTCATCAAAATTTTTTGTCGCTTTTTTAATCTCATCGATTGTGATGATTTCACGATATAAACCCGTGTTTTCCAGGCGATTATATGACAACTGAACACGGTTGTTTTCCGATTTTCCTTCACTAAGGATTTGTTCAATTATCAATTTTCTATATTGGTCAGATTTTCTCATTATATATAAATATCTTGTTTTTTCGCTTTATTCTTAAAAATAAAACTAATATTATTGTATTAATGATTTTAGAGGTAAGAATATGTAGAAAAATGGCTGAAGTGCATGTCATCGACAGCGCCAACAGCCACCCAATTTCAATAATAAAAAGTAATTTAGAATCCTTAAATTCGCTTATTTTTGATCTTATGGGTAAATACACCATAACAACGATTAAACGCAATAGGAAGCCGTTATTAACAAATTAATTATCGTATTTGATAATCGCAACTTCTGGACCTCTTTTATTTTTACTTAAAGAGGTTATCTTTTCTCCGCTTATTGAGGTATCATCAATACAAATAGCAATAATCTCGGGTAATGAACTTAATTTATCGGGGATATTTGATAATTTTTCGTTACCGTGAAAATCCACCAAATATAATTTATTACAATCCAATATGTCATCTGTAATTGTTTTTATATTACAGTTAGATGCTGTTAATCTAGCTAAACTACTCAACGTGTTTATACCAGTTGGTAACTCTTTTAATTTACTGTTGTAATCCAAAACAATGTCAGTTAAATTAACCAAACCAGTTAAATCAAATTTATTTTCAATTTTGCAGCCAGATAAATCAATAAAATTTAAACCTGTTAACTGATTAACCCAAGACGGAACCTCAGTCAACAAATTATTTCTAACCTTTAAATATTTTAAGTTCTTAAGGTTTTTGATTGACTCGGGTAATGACTCTAAACCGCAATCAGAAAAGTCTAATTTTTCCAAACTTTCGATGTCACCAATTTCATTTAAAATATCAGAATCCATTTTATTACCACTGAAATCCAAAACTTTGGGTTTAGACTCCTTCAACATTTTAATGATTTGATCACCGTAACCTAATTTCAATAAAAACTGAATGTCATCATTAACTTTGTTCTTTAACTGTCTTTTTGGTAAAACAGTTTTAGTAATGTACTTTTTAAAATAGTCTTTAATATCTTTATTTGTATAAAAGAAGTCGTTTATGTCAATCGGTCTGTCTGGAACGTTCATATATTGCTGATCCTCAAAATGGAATTGCATGCGGACATTTGGGTCGTTTTTAGCGGCTTTCTTGGAACCATAACCTTTCTTAATTAACACGAATAACTCACCACGTCCATGATATGAGTCAAACATATTACCATATCTTGTACCAGCAGTACACCAAGTTGTGTATTTACCAAATTCAACGTTTGCTTCTCTATCATGAGTTATAACAATAACCCAATCTTTGTTTTCAAAAACTAATTCAGCACGCCCAATCATTGGGTCGTATTCCTTATTTTTTTCAATAAAGTTTTGGTGGTTTTGTATACATCTTAATTCCTTCGGATCTAGAGTGTGTACATTATCAGAAGAACCGTCATCATCCATCATAGTGTATGGTAACACAACCTCATTAAGCGTTTGGTAATCTGGGTATTTGTTAATATCTCTCTTACTTTCCGCTAAAACGTTTGTTTTTTTAAGGAAAGCAAAAGTTTCCAATGACGATTTAACAGTTGTATATAAATCCTCATAAAAATTATGGTTAATAACGGCATCAGGGTTATTTGGGGTGTAAGAGATTAATTGGTTTCTATATAAACCGAGTAACCATTGCAAGTTTTCTTTATTTGGGGTTGGATCGCACTCAACTAGAAAGCTAAAAGCAACCTCTCTTGGTGTTTTTTCTTCACCCAAATAATCGGTTGGGGGTATCCCCATATTTGATAGGAAGGAGAATAACCTGTAATCATAGAAAAGATCTTCTGGGTCATTATACACCATATGGTGCAAACTAGTAAAACCCTCGTGTCTATTGTCAAACTTAGTTAACTGTTGTCTTTTAACAGCCTTTCTATATGTCGCCTTAAATGAGTTATCATAGAGATACTCAACTCTAGATTTTTTTTCCATGGCACAATATTAGTAAATAATCTTTTAACAACAAAATATTTTCAAAGTTTTTTTCATATTTATATGTATGCTATACATCGAAGTAAAGGGTAATATAGAAAAAGCCCTAAAGACCTACAAAAATAAGGTTTTTAAAACAAAGATTCACGATGAATTACGTGAAAGAAAAGAATTTAAAAAGAAATGCGTTGAAAGACGTGAAGAAATCTTAAAAGCTAAACACAAACAGTATTTACAGACTAAAGAAGAAGCTTAGTTGAATTTATGTAATCAACTGATTCAAATAAATTCTTACCTCTTTCCTGCGTTTTGATGAATTTCTTAACAAGCTGACCCGCAACTGCGTTTGCCTCGTCTTCTATTTCACCACCAATGTCTTGTACTGGTTTTACAATACGATCATCTTCATATTGTTTCTTATGAACCATTTCATGGGCCACACTTCTCATGACATCACCTAACATTCTGTTTTTTGCGTAAACACAAACAAGTTTATCTTTATCACGATAAAATGCTGTTGTTACAACACCATTTTTATCACGATCATGGCATAACAAACATTTGAAGTCGCCAGACAAGTCTAATTCTTTACAACAAAACTCAATAAAAGCTTTTGCTGTCTCAAACTTATCCTCAGGGAACTCAAGACCATCTTCGATTTCTAAATCGCAAGACGGACCTTTACCTTTTATAACTTCTAATAGTCTCATTATAATAAATTGTTTATGTCTCTATTTTTAAACGAACCTGCGGTTCCGTTTGTCCCAAACAGTAAATAATTAACAGGTGTTGCTTGAACGTATTGTTGTTTTTGTGTATTAACAACCAACCAATCATAACCATCGTATAATAACTCAACACTTTCTAAAGTTTCTAACGGGAAGAAATATCCACCATTTGTAACTCTAGTGTTTATGTTAGATGCGATAATTCTATCTTGTGTACCCCCTGAAACCCATTTACTCGCAACAATTAAATCATTTAAATTATTTAAGTTGTTTCTTTTTGTGACAAACTTAATAACTCTACTCTCATCGTTTGCGCTTACAAATGGTGGTAATACAACAATATAGTTTTCTGTTGATCCCGTGTTAACCACATCTAAAACAACATATGTTAATTTAGCTGTAAAACCTGTTACCTGTAATTCTTTAACCTGTATTGTATCCGTATTAGAACTTGTTGTAAATATAAGATTAAATGTATCACCAGTAAAGCTATTTTCATCTAAGAAAATAAATCCATGTGTTGTTACACCTTCTTTTGATTGCACATCGTCAGTTGGATCGAAATCAACTTGGACTGTTGTGCTATCACTGTTTTGTATTTCAAGTATTGTATTAGTTAATGTTACGCCTGTTACAGCTGTGCCACCACTTGTTGATGTAAATCCGCTTGTACCTGATGAACCAGATACAGCCATCACATCCCAATCAGGGTTTGAGTCTGGTGGGTTTGAACCTATACCAGAAGCCGTTGTGTTTGTAAATATATAAGTTATTCCGTTGTAATAAACAACATCATTTAAGCCATAAGATATTGTTGACCCAGTTATTGGATCACCGTCCCAAACACCTAACCAATTAAAGCTATATCCTGAAGAACCACTTGTTCCTGATTCACCTGAAGATCCTGATGTACCATCAACGCCTGAGGTTCCAGAAGAACCCGAACTCCCTGATGAACCCGCAATAGCGCCAACCGAAGTCACTACAAAAGAATAATATGAATTACCTTCAGTATAATAACCTACTGAATGTGTTGTTGAATCATTATTGCTAATGTATAATCTAACAATCATTCTATTTGTTGGGTCAATAGTTGTTGTTGGTAATACAATATCCATATTAACTTCAACAGGAATTATCGAACTAACCCAACCAATTAGTACAACATTTGATGTTATTGTCGGTCCAATCGGTGTTCCAGTGTTATCAGCTAATTGTATTTCAACATAAGCATCAATATCATCATTACTTGCAGGTTTCAAATAATGTAAATGAAATCTTTGCACACCACCAGGTATTACCGAAAACCCTAATTCAGGTGTTATATAATCAGAAACCAATACGTTTTGTTGTCCGCTAGTTAAATTTGTTGTTACTGTTTGTGTTGTTCCTGTTGATGGTTGTGTCGATAAAACTTTGTAACCTGAAACATCGCTGTTTTGGCTCTCATTAAAATAATATGTTTGACCAACCGAAATACCACTCACACCTGATGTTCCGCTTTCTCCTGAAGTTCCTGATTCCCCAGATGTTCCTGAAGATCCACTTTCTCCGCTCGTTCCAGACTCACCTGATGTACCACTCTCTCCTGAGGTTCCGTTTTCACCAGATGTTCCACTTTCTCCTGAAGTTCCTGATTCCCCTGATGTTCCTGATTCCCCTGATGTTCCTGATTCACCGCTTGTTCCTGATTCCCCTGATGTTCCTGATTCCCCTGATGTTCCTGATTCACCGCTTGTTCCAGACTCGCCTGATGTACCATCAACACCGTTTATACCAGAAATACCTGATGTTCCTGATTCACCTGATGTACCACTCTCTCCAGAACTACCTGAAGAACCAGACTCACCTGATGTTCCAGACTCGCCTGAAGTACCACTCTCTCCAGAACTACCTGAAGAACCAGATTCTCCACTTGTACCAGATTCTCCGTTTGTACCAGATTCACCTGAAGATCCAGCAGAACCACTCTCACCGCTTGTACCAGATTCTCCTGAACTACCTGAAGAACCACTCTCACCGCTTGTACCAGATTCTCCTGAAGAACCACTCTCACCGCTTGTACCAGATTCTCCTGAAGTACCACTCTCTCCTGAGGTTCCTGAAGATCCAGATTCGCCACTTGTACCAGATTCTCCAGAACTACCTGAAGAACCAGATTCTCCACTTGTACCATTCTCACCTGAAGTACCGCTCTCACCAGAAATACCTGACGTACCATCAACACCGTTTACGCCAGAAATACCAGAGGTTCCTGATTCACCAGATGTTCCTGATTCACCAGATGTTCCTGAAGATCCAGACTCACCTGATGTACCACTCTCTCCTGAGGTTCCGTTTTCACCTGATGTTCCTGAAGATCCAGATTCACCAGATGTTCCAGATGTTCCCGATTCACCACTTGTTCCTGAAGATCCAGATTCACCAGATGTTCCTGATTCACCAGATGTTCCTGATTCACCAGATGTTCCTGAAGATCCAGATTCACCAGATGTTCCTGAAGATCCAGATTCACCAGATGTTCCTGATTCACCGCTTGACCCAGAGGAGCCACTTTCACCAGATGTTCCGCTTTCGCCAGAAATACCTGACGTACCATCAACACCGTTTACACCCGAAATACCACTTGTTCCTGATTCTCCTGAGGTTCCTGATTCTCCTGAGGTTCCTGAGGTTCCTGATTCTCCTGAGGTTCCTGAAGATCCTGATTCACCGCTTGTTCCTGAAGATCCTGATTCTCCTGAGGTTCCTGATTCACCGCTTGTTCCTGAAGATCCTGATTCTCCTGAGGTTCCTGATTCACCACTTGTTCCTGATTCACCACTTGTTCCTGAAGATCCTGATTCTCCTGAGGTTCCAGCAACACCGCCAGTTCCACCACCGCCACCAGATATATCAATAGTTACAATTTTATAGCCACCAACTCCTGTTGTTGAGCTAATTCCGTTAATACCAGTACCAGTAAACTCTATATAACTTGCACCAGCGATACCACTTGTACCGTATTTAATAACAGGGAACTCATCAGTGTAATTTAATGCGTCTAAATTATATTGAGCTTCAGCTGATCCAGCTTGTAATGTCGCATAAACACTTGCTGGTATAGCCCATTGTAAAGATTTATTATCAGTTATTTCAGATATAGCATTATAAGCTGCGTCTAAGGGTACTCTTTGTAAACTTGAATATGATCCATCTTCAGCAAATTTAGCAAAAAATGAAATAGTAGATGATGAGGGTCTTTCTGTTACCTTTATTATCTCAAATAGGTTAAATATACCGATTAATTGGATAAAGGCATTTGCATCAACAGCATTGTTAATAATTTTAAAACCCTCAACAACATCATTCGTTGTTGTTAAACCATTAACTTCTAAATACGTTGTATCTTCGCAATAAAAAACACCATCTGGTGTTGCGGTTGTTATCGTAATACCTGTATTTGTACCTGTCGCTAGATTATCAATTTCAAATGAATTGGCACCAATATTTATACTAGTAATTACAGATCCAGTTGGTATATCTGTACCTGAAACCACCAATCCCTCAACCAAATTGTTTATATCAACGACATTTGTAATGGTGTTACTACTATTTGTTGTATCACCAGTTATATTGGGGCCGTAGGTTACCCAACTTGGTATTAGTATTGTACCTGTAATTAAACTATGACTCATTTATATATTTTTTTTTAAAAAACCATTCTTATTCCATTGGAGTTTGATGCACCTAATGAACCTAAATTAAACACATGGTAATTACTAGCCGTAGCTAATGTCATTGAGGCACCCACAATAGTACCAGCAACAACATCTTGAACCCTTATTATTGGGAAATATGCGTTATTAGTTGCACTATTTGCACCACCACCGTTTGTAGCTGATATTGGTGTTGTTAATGCATATGTTGTACCCGATCTTGAACCAGTTGCGTGGTAATAACTCATCAACTGAACATCACCACCAGATGGGGCAACAATCGTAGCGCCAGCGGCTGAAACAGATGAGACTGTAAAACCTAATGAATATGCCGCAGCTGACCCTGAAGATGTACCTGAACTTGATGAAACGGTGATATCAAATGTGTTTGTTGAAACGTTACTAACAACGCAATATTCATTATCAATATTAACATTTCTAATGATGACAGCATCACCATTACTCCTACCATGATTATTATGTGTTACGGTTACAGTTGAACCACTTCTACTCCAAGATAAACCAGTATTAACTGTCGCACTTGAGACAATGTATATGTTTGCTGAACCACTATTATATGCTAAATATCTGGATACATTGTTATAAACTGTTGATGTGCCACCGCCAGCTGATGATGTACCGCTTGTACCAGCTACACCAGATTCGCCAGAAGATCCAGCTGACCCTGAAGAACCAGGTGAACCAATACCAGATGTACCTGAAGAACCAGGTGAACCAATACCAGATGTACCTGAAGAACCAGGTGAACCAATACCAGATGTACCTGAAGAACCAGCTTCCCCTGAAGAACCAGCAGATCCTGATGAACCAGCTTCCCCTGAAGAACCAGCAGATCCTGATGAACCTGTTGCACCAATTGTTCCTTGTAAATTTGTTGTTGATGGGTTTTGTGGCCCAGATGATGAAAAAGCAAAACTGGTTACGTCAATCGATAATTGACCCGTACCAGCGTTATAGGTTATTACAGTACCATTAGCATAATTTAAATTATCATATGCTATAATAACGGATTGACCCGTTGAGTATGATAAATTTGTTAATGTTGTTACAATTAATGGTACACCGACAGCCAATGTTGAATAATCAACTGGTGTTGAAGATAAACCTAAATATTTGTCACTATAACCAGACGTTCCTGATGTACCAGGTCCGCCACTCGTACCAGATGTTCCTGGCCCACCACTTGTTCCTGAAGAACCAGCGGATCCTGAAGAACCTGATGACCCAGTGTTACCACTTGTTCCTGAAGAACCAGCGGATCCTGAAGAACCAGCGGATCCAGATGTACCGTCACCACCAGAAGCACCATCCAAGTTAACAACCCAGCTACTATGTAAACCACTGCCAACAACTCTTGTTGGGGTACCAAATGTTAAAATACCTGTGGCACCATCATAGTTTATAACCTCACATTCTTGGTAATTACTTATATCATAAGCAATTATAATTGATTGTGCAACTGTATAAGCTAAACCTGTTGCAACTGTTATCGCACCAGGACTACCTAATGTAAATGGTGTTGAGGATGTTGTTTTATATAAATCACCATTGGCACCACTTGTCCCTGTTTCACCTGATGAACCTGAAGAACCACTTACACCGCTTGTACCAGTAAAACCTGAAGAACCAGCAGATCCTGAAGATCCAGGTGAACCAACACCTGATGTTCCTGAAGAACCAGCAGATCCTGAAGATCCAGTGATACCAGATGTACCAGATTCCCCTGAAGAACCTGATGACCCTGAAGAACCAGTGATACCACTTGTTCCTGAGTTACCAGATGTCCCCGAAGTTCCAGTACCACCACCAGCTATTGAGCTTAAATCAACGTCAACTGTGCTACCATCAGCAGCTGTAAAGGTTATAATATTTGTACCGCTATCAAAAGTAGCATTAACGAATTCAGCGCCAGTTCCACCACCGCTTCCAGAGATTTTTCTCCAAAGAGTAATAGGTGTGCCATCAACAGTTATTGTTTCAGCAAAATTACCACCATTATTATCATAGACAAACGCAGTGTGCGTTTCAAGGCACAAATATAATGTTGTTGTCCCAGTTACAGTTACGTATGCAAACTGATCAGCCCTGAAGTCTTTTGCCGACCATTCGACAATCTCAAGGAACTGCATATTCGCATCCAACTCATTATGTGTTAATGGTCTGGATAGATTTGCTCTTAATACTAAATTTGACATTTATTTATAAAATTTCTTTGATTTTATTATTCCTTAATATAAATAGTTATTAATCGGAGAAAATGTCATGTAAACCGATTAAAACTTAATTTATTAAATTGTGTGTAATTAAACCTTTTATAATAACCTTTCAATCGATATAAAGTTATTAAGATAAGTACTACCTACTTGTAATGTAATACGATATGCTATATTGGTCGCATCATCGGTAATAATGTATATTGATGTATCGCCAGCCCCAGTAAAGTTCCAACCAAACACTGAACTACTAGGTGTTGTCGTTATTGATAACGCACCAGCGCTCCCACCCATACTATTGTTAGTTAGGAAATAATGGGCACCAACAAAACAACCATATGAACCCGATAATGTTGCCACACTTAAACCACGATTACCTGAACCTGTTAATGTTGCTTTAATATTATCCAGTGTTACATATGTTCCAGCGTTTACAAAACCAGATGCGTATTTAACACCACCGTCACCAGATGTTCCAGAAGAACCAGCATCACCAGATGTTCCAGAAGAACCAGCTGAACCTGAAGAACCAGGGCCATTTAATTCCTGTACATTTATTGTTGGTGCCGTTGATTCACCAAAACTAATATTACCACCACTGATTTCAACAGCTTTTAAATAATATGTGTATGTACCAGCAGATGGGTTATCAATATAAGAAAGCGCAAATGGCGAATTTTCACTTCCACCACTACCTTCAGTGTGAACAATTGCGCCTAAAGCTGTTGAACCTCTATATAATTGTAATTTAGACCAATAACCAGCACCAGCATTTTCAGCATCACCATAGGCTGTCACTTTAACTGGACTACCTGTTGTTGTGATCGAAACACTTACAATATTTTGTGCCGATCCACTTGCACCTAATGTGACTCTAGCACCGCCACCAGCTTGTGCATAATTTAAAACGTATGCTGGTGTGCTTCCAGATGAGCCAGATGAACCACTTGTTCCTGATGTACCTTTTACACCCGATGTACCTGATGTACCAGCAGAACCTGATGATCCTGTATTACCTGATGATCCAGAAGTACCTGAACTGCCTGAAGAACCAAAAGTTCCACTTAACCCTGATGTACCAGATATCCCTGATGTACCAGATAAACCAGAAGTACCAGCATTTCCATCTCTAAGGATTACATCCCAATTAGATGTATCCATGTCTGGAGACGGTGAACCTACTGGTCTATAATTTAAACAGATATAATAAATTCCATTATATGTAACGTGATTGTCTTGGTCGTAGGTAACTGTACTGGAACCTGCACCACCTAACCACTCTCCTAACCATTGATATGCCATGTCGATTTTTTTATTATAAATACCAACAGGACATAAAAAAAGCCATCCGAAGATGGCTTGTTTATTATTTCTTTGGTTTTCGATTCATTACCGAGTCGATCATCCCGTATTCCTTAGCTTCATCAGCTCTCATCCAGTAATCTCTCTCAGAATCAGCGTACACTTTATCATAGGTTTGACCAGTGTGGTGAGAAATGATATCGTACAATTCTTTCTTCAATTTACCAATCTCTCTTGCTGTGATCTCGATATCAGTTGCTTGGCCTTCGGCACCACCCAATGGTTGGTGAATCATAACCCTTGAATGTGGTAATGCGTAACGTTTACCTTCAGCGCCAGCGCAGAGTAATACAGCGGCCATTGATGCCGCCAATCCTGTGCAAATTGTCGATACTTCTGGTTTAATGTATTGCATTGTGTCGTAGATACCCAAACCAGAATAAACAGAACCCCCTGGAGAGTTGATGTAGATCTGAATACCAGCTTCTTTGTCAATTGATTCCAAGAAAAGTAATTGTGCTTGAATAATGTTAGATACTTGATCGTTAATACCAGTACCCAAGAAAATAACCCTCTCCATCATCAATCTTGAGAATACGTCCATTTGTGTAACGTTCATTTCTCTTTCTTCAATAATATAAGGGGTTATTGAACTGTTAAATCTGCTAAGTGTTTCAGACTTAATTCCCATGTGCTTTGTAGCGTACTGATTAAACTCTTTTCCTAAATTCATATGTTGTTTTTATTTTTACAAATGTAATACTATTATTTCAGATAAACAAGATTTTCGGTTATAGATTTTAAATCTTTTTGCGAAAACTTTTCCTTAAGCAAATCTTCAAAACGTTTTCTTGAATAGTGTGCTTTCAAACCAACGTATTTAAACTTATTTTTGTTCTTGTGATAGTTACGGTTAAAATTACCAAAAGCTTTCTCCAAAACATAATTTTTTGTTAGTCCGTTTAATGTTATTCTTTTATTATAAATACGATAATTTATATCATTCTCATAAACCATTAATTTCATCTTTTCGGTTTTATAAGTAATGTGTATTGTTGAATAAAAGGTTGGATTATCTCCTCTAAAAATATTGTGAGACAACTTTTCAGTTTCAATTTTTTTATTTATATGTTTTGTTACCGAACATTTTGAATTTTTAGGTAACTGTTTTTTTAATCGATTTAAAAAACCTTTTGATACCGTATATAAACCAGTTTCTTCGGTAGATTGGTGTAAAGCTGATAATATTGACCCAACCGATGATAAATACATTAAATAACCAGATGCTTTAATACCATATACATCACGTAAATTACGTAGTGTTTTTAACATACGTATTAATGTATCAAGAGTTGTATCTTTAATTATTGATCTAAAAAATTCTTTGTTTTCAATTAAAATATCTAACGGTAGTTCTAGCGGGTTGTGGTAAAAACCTACCTGACTATTATCACGACTATAAACAATATTAAGTAATTGTTGACTTGATTTAATTTCGGATAAATTATAACCTAATTTATATAAGATTGTTACCGCCTCTTCATTTATGCGATAATAGTTTTCTTTTATGTTATCTTTTGACGTGGTATGAAACCAATCACCCTTATCTTCCTTATCTTGATTACTAACATAAATGTTCATATTTAATTGATCTTTATAATCAAATAAACCAGCGATGAATAATTCATCGGTACCAAAATAATTAGCATAATAAGTGTATATGCTCTTACCCGCATAGCTTTTTTTATTCGTTTTAAAAGTATTAGCGTATTCTAAAACATTGTGCATGTTCGATAATTTAACACCAAGCCTTTTAAAAAAATTGTGCGCTATAAAAACAAATACGTAATTATGGGTGCGAATCTTTTTTTTATTATCACGATAAACAATCCTTAGATAGTCTTGTGAAAACATGCTGGTGATTTCTTGGTCATAACCAAGGGTTTTTATACTTTTATTTAAACCATCGTTAATGGACTCTCTCTTTATTAAGCCATCATCAAAAATTGATTCTATTATTGACATTACTTGATGGGTAAAAATAGTTTTCCTAACAGTAGGTATGCGTTTTTTTCTCCGTCTACCACCAGTATCAATACTATATGTCGTAAAATCACCAGTGGTTATGTCAATTGTCAAACTTTTATAACTCTTATACGTTTTTAACCTCATTGTTTTTATTTTTTTAATCTCAACAGGGTTTTTTCTAACAAAGTACCTTTTAAAGATCACTTTATTTTTTTCGGTATCATGTTCAACAACAAACGTCTCTCTATGCACATAACATGGTACGTTGTTTTTTAAGGATTCTTTAAAATGCTCTTCATCGGTTTCCACTAGTTTGGATGATGCCCCAAAAATTTCATCACTACCTACGGTATCGGGTACCTCAACTTGTAATTTCTCAACAACTGACCTATGAATAGTATTAACCATAATATTATTTTGATTTTAGCAAAGATAAACAAAAAAATTTAACAAACAAAAAAAGGTGGAAAATTTTTCCACCTTTTAAAGTCATGAACGGTATCGGAATCAGGTCTCGGGTTTTTATGCCCCCGTAACATAGTGCTAGACATAGCCGAAGCGTCTCTCGACCCACGGTTTAGTACCCACTTTACACCTTATAGTGGGGTTTTTTCTGGCTTAGTTGTATATTTGTAAAACTTGCCGAAAGTATTCCCACCGTTCAATATTTTTAAGCTGTTATGCAAGCATAACGTTCGCTATTCACTGTTTTGTTCATGATAGCAACTGGCGTGAAGTCATCCCCCGCTAAAAGCGATTTTAAGATCGCTGGAGAGAATCCGCTCACCAATGCGGCACCATGTTTACCAAAGCTAACTGGTACGTTATCATGTCTGCTTTGAATGTTCCAGAACACAATTTTTGGGGTTGTGTATCCAGCTTCATTGTAATGACGCTCAATCATTTTCATAGCCGTTTCGTTTGAACGAGTAGCTTGATTGAACTCCATATCTGACATAATCAAGATAGTTGTTGGCATTTCTTCTTTTGGAACTGAGTGTTTAACAGCTTGGTCCAAAAGCATTCTGAAAGTGGCCTCAAGATCTGTGCTCATACCCCATTCAGCACTCTCCAATTGTTGCATTCTAGAAACAATGTCACCATTTAAGTATTGCAACTTTGGTGTTGAGGAGAATGTGATGAAAGCGTCCTTAAATGGACCGACATTTCTTTCAGAGATGTATAATCCCAAAGAAACACACACATCCATACAAGAAAGATTTGCGTTATTACCCGCTGGTGTGCACATTGAACCAGATACGTCACATACTGGTAAAATTCTTTCCTCAGTGTTTGTCAAGTAGTTTGGAAGTGACTCCCACTGCTTAACGCCCACAACTTTGTCACCACCAAATTTTAATGACTTTAACACGTCATATGGATACAAAGCACCAGCCTTGATTGTTTTTGCTGTATTTTTGAACTCATCAAATCTAACACCATCGTTTTTAACAAACGCTTTGGTGTATCTTGACATAGCCAAAGATGGTACGTGGTTGTAAGTGATTTGTGACCACTTACCAGCGCACATCAACTGCTCAACAACTTTGGTTTTTTCTACCAAAGATTTACGGTATTCTTTTGGGGATAAACCAAGATGTCTTTCCAAAGCAATTGCTTGTTTACCTTTTCTTGGCATCCATTTAGCACAAAGACCATCGTTGTTGTTTAAAGCAACCTCAATTAACCCTTTAGCTTGCCCTTCCAAAGAAGTACCAAACAATGACAACATGTCATCCCAACGACCAAACTCAGGGATATACTGAATATTCTTTGCCAAAGATTCTGAATGATTCTCAGCAAGATATTTAAGGATATCTCTAAAGATTTTTCTTTCACCAGCACCAGAACGTGCATCTCTAGCCCAGAAAAGAATTCTCAAAGCGGTCACAGGGCTTTCGTTGAAAGCCTTGCTAAATTTAGCAGTCAATCTACCAACATCTTGGCCACGCATTGCACCTATCATAAAGAATAGGTCAACACATGCATTCAAAGATGATGAGTTAGTTACCATACCATTTTCAGTGGTAGTATTTTCTGTTCTCAAAGCGTCAACTAAACGTGTCATATTGTTTATTATTTTAAATTGGGTACAAATATAGTAACAAAAATGTTAAAAACCAAATTTTTTTTAAAAATTTTTTAAATTTCTTTTGGTCCGTACAGAAATTCACCGTTATCGTCCATACCTTTAACCTCAATTAGATCGTCTTTTAATAGATCCTCAAAAGTCTCCGATATTATATACTTATTGGTTTTATCAATCAAGTATTCCAACTGTCCTTCCATTAAAAGGCAAGAACCAGTTTCTTCGTAATTTCGTGTTATTGTCTCGGTGAGAAACTTTTTTAAGATTTTTCGGTCCATAAACAAACCAGCTTTTTCAAAAAAGTTTTCTGAATCCAAAACATACATAACATGTTTTACGTATTCTGTTATTTCTTTCATGGTACAATATTAAGAACTATTCCTTACATAACCAAATTTTTACCGTAAATTTTTTCAATATCATCTATGTACTCGTTTGACCACCCCTTTAATATGTTAAAGTAGTTTATAAAGTCTTTGTAGTTTTTTCTGTTAATAGTAAATGTTTCGGTGCGTGTGTCCTCAAACATGGTTTTTGTTTTCGAGTTAAAGTAAAGGCTTCCTATTGAGCATTCGTGTTGGTGATCGGTGTCCTGTATTTGATTTACGGACAAGTATTCGTGATTACCATCTGGAGAGATATAGTAAATTTTAAATTCGTGATTTATATAATCACTCACGCTGAACTTGCAAATAAACAAACTGTTCATTTGCGTTAATTTAATTGTGAAGTCTTTCATCTTTTTTCCTTTTTTAGACTATTTATTATTAACTGGAGATAATAAAACGACTTCACTAATAAATATATCAGATTATGACAAAAAAAGTAAAATTCACAGAAAGACAAATAAAAATGCTTGCGGAAGTAGAGGCTCTTAAATTGAAGAACCCTGTTAATGAGGGGATTGAAGATATGTTAGGAAAACATCTAGGTGATGATGAAGATAAAAAAATTGAGTATCCTTCACAAGAAGATTTAGCTGGTATGGATCCAGAGACTGAAATGGGCGGTGACGACTCGATTAAAGTTACTGATATGAAGGGCGCTTCAGAGTTATTAGGTTATTTAGATAAACTAGAAGAAGCAAAATCCATCTTAAGTAAAATTGCCGCAAAGGAAGAGGATGATAACATCAAGGGTAGAATTTACGCACATTACGAAAAAACACAAAAACTAATCTTTGAACTAATCAAAGAATTTGGAATTGTTCACTAAAAACTTAAGGCCCTCTTGACTGAGGGCTTTTTTGTTTATTTTAGCTGTATTTTCCCTATATTTATAGGGTGTCTAAACCATATAAAATATTATTGTATAACAACGGTAAACGTATTAAGGTTATCGATCAGATTGCCACATATAATGAATCCGTTAAAGTTTACAACCAGATATTGGAATCAAACGTTTGTTTCTTTCCAAAAGAATATGATTGGTTAGGTAGAGAAACTGATTATGAATTGGTTTTAATTGGCCCAAAGACGGGTACTTCAATAAATCACTTTAGAAATGAAATGGGTGCACTTGTTAAAGTTAAACCAAAGGGTGATTTTGTTATAAAAAAAATTAGTCCCTACCCCATCGAAGAGGTGTTTAAACATAAGAACACCGATCAAAAACACACATTTAGAACTTTAGTTAAAAATTTCCTGGTAAATAATAATAACACAAGAGTTGTACTGTCTTTTAACAACAAACTTGTTATTGAGTACTTTGAAAACGAGCAGCTTGACGTATTTGTTCTTAAAAACCAAGAAGACTCGTTAAGGTTAAATGAAACCATTAAAGTTTTTACCCAAACAAATGGGTTGACAAACTTTATATTTTTTAATGATCCAACAATTGATACGGTGAGAAGGGTTTATGATGCTTTAGAGGCTAATTACGGGATTTCCAGAGAATGGATGGCCAGAACATCAACAAGATGATTAGCTTCTTTTAAAGATAAACCTGACATCATTTATTATGATCTCAAAAGTTCTTTTAGAAGTGTAACCGTGCACTGTTTTATTTATAAATTTAAAAACTTCCTGTTGTAAAACTTCATGCTTACTTTCATTTAGTTTAATATAAACTTCAGTATTTTTGTTTTCACCACTACTTGTGATTGTTGTTGCGATATTATTTATCTGCTCTAGTTTCATAAATATCTAAATACCTTTGAGATAAAATTTTTAAACCTAGCCCATTTAGATGGCTCCTTTTTAATATAGTTATCAAAATTATTGATTTCTTTACCCAAACCTTTTTTTACGGCATCGGCATAAGCTTTTTTAGCTTTCTCAATTTCAAATTTATCTTTATTTATCTCCTTTTCAAAAGTTTTATAAAGTCTATCGTCTTCCATATTATTTTTTTAAATAAATAGTAAAATCTTCGTTTTCTAAATAACCCTGTACTAATTTTGGTATTGCGATATGCGATAATCGATTTACCATATTCTCTGGATTATATAGGTTTAAAGGTGATAACCCAGATCTTTCATCTAAGAAATTAAACGCCACGCCTTTATTACACATATTATAGGCCATCTCAATCTTTCTAATAACCTCATCCATACCCACAAACCAGGTAAATACGCCTGATCCAATTACATAGTCAAACTTTTCGTTTATCTTATCAATGTCAGAACATATGAATTTTTTTGTCGGGTACAACTGATTAGCGTAAACGATATATTTGTGGTTAATATCGATACCTGTGTAATCTATATTATTATGGTTGTTATTGGCTATGTAATCGTTTAAATGGCCCAACCCACAGCCATAATCAAGTAAAGATGAGTTATCTTCTATACCAATACCAAATAAGGTCTTAAATCGCTTCCTTTGCGTTTCTTGGTCTGTCCAACCAACAGCCATTGGTGTTGTAATTGGGTAGTCTTCAAGGTACATATTGTACACGCCAATAATATCACTGCTCATCTGGTAACTTTGATTCAATATATAATTCAATTATGTTGATGTAATAAACGACACCCGATATAAATGCGGCATCAAAGATAGTAAAAATAATCTTTTGATACAAATCTAGGTTTGTTTTCCCGAAAAGAATTGCTGTCGGGGAAAAACCCAAAACGGGTACAACATATAAACCAACCCAAAAACCAAAACACATCATGCAATGTAATAAAGAACCAAAAAATTTTGATCTGGTTTTTATTACTTCCCTGAATGGTTTAAATAGTTTACTTTGGACCACAATAGATGTGATTCCATAGCATATAAAAACAAAATATGTTAAGGTAATCCAATTCATATTATTCGGTTTCTTTACCAGCTCTGTTAATAATATCAGGGTTTTGTTTAATTGTTTGTATGGTTATTAAATCTTTAATTTTTGTTGTTGACCAATTATGAGATCTTGTCGTGTAAATAACTTTAATCGGTAAGTGGTCACCAGTAAATCTTTTACCGATATAATCATCACCCAAGATTCTAATGTCTGGTTTGTAAAACTCCATTAACTTAATCAAATCCTCTTCTGTTTGGTATGTAACTACCTCGTCAATATATTTGATCGCCATTAATGTTTTATACCTCTCATACAAAGGTATAACGGGCTTATACTTTGTAAACCTAGTTTCAGATGGGTCAATTTGTAAAAACACCATAAAATAATCACAGTGTCTTTTAGCTTCCTCAAAAGTATAAATGTAACCTGGATGTAATAAATCAAAATTACCAGCTGTAAATCCTATAACCCCTTTTGTAGCGTCCATTATTTAATTTTTTTATTCCTCGGTTTTAGCGGCATCAGCTTCAACCTCATTATTCTCAGTGTTTAATTCAGGCCCCTCAACAATAGGTTCCTCAGTTTTTTTAGATCTTTTTTTACCAGTACCCATAATAGATAGTGGGGTATCAAAAGAAAGTTGTTTAAGTTCATCATAACTTAATTTACCAAATAACCCTTTCAATTCAGTCATCTTTTCACTGAATAACTCCTGTTTCTTTTGTAGATCAAGGTTATACTCAATTATATTACTAAAGATGGTATACATCTCTTCAAATGAGAATAAATCACTGAACATGATGTAGTAGATAAACCCAGTGTCCTCAGAAACCTTTTGCTTTTTTAATTTAATTTCTTCTGGTACGTGATCTTCAAGTATCGACCAGGTTGGGTCCAACCAGAAGTCAATAACTCTAACATCAGCGTTTACCCTAAAACCGATAAGGTTATCAGGGTATTTTTTAAACATTTCGTCTAATTTCATATGTTAATTCCGTTTATAATACATGTTATTATGTAAGAGACAGATAACCCAAGATAGATTAACTCTTTATGTGTTAATGTATATTTTTTTGGTTCGATATCAACAATATTACGATAGAATAAGAATATGTGTCTTAATATGACCAAAATAGATAATATAAGGCCCACTAACAGCGCCTTATTGATTAATCCAAGTAGTATGTCCATAATTTATTTTTTTATAAAAATAGACATAAAAAGTGATATTATCAATAATTGTTTAAAAAATACTTATCAAGTGTTTTGTAGACTTCAAAAAAAAGGTCGTGTTCAGATTTTGTTTTGGTTATCTCGATCGACATTACATCATCCCAAAAATTAATGATTTTACTAAATAACCCCTTTGTTTTGGTGCTATTACCATAATAGATGTCCATAAAATAAGCCAAGAAGTAATAATAGTGCTCACCCTTTTCTTGAAAGAAAATGTTTTCTTTCTTAAAATTATCCAAATTTCTTTTCCAGCACCAGTTAAAATGATTTACTTGATCGTCCTGATAAAGAATCACGTCATCACCAAGGTAAGTATCTTCAATTATATAAGTTAATGAAATGGAGAAGTCTCTAAATAATTCAACCTTTTCAGTTGTAATATTATTTATCGTGTTTAAATAGGCTAACTGTTCAAAACTTAACGGTTTTGAAAAATATTCTAAAAACTTATGTATGTGTCCCCTACTCATCTTCTATAATAAATAAGGGCCTCATGTTGATGAAGCCCTTATAAATATAAATTTTTAAAAAAAAATGTAAACTAAACGACTTACAATAATTTCTTCTTGCTAACGCTTTTCCAGAAAACATCGTTTTCATTGATTTGCTTAGCTTTTTTCTCTTCAGAAATAACCGCTTGGTCATAAGAAACCATTTTCATCATTTTTTGTATCTCTAATGAAACAACATCTTCGTTTACCTTTTTATCTTTTTTCTTTTTATTATCATCACCTGGCAATGCATCACTTCTTTCATATGAATCATCGTTGTTGATGTTAAGACCTTTAGATGTATAATCCATGTCTCTTACATCTCTTCTAGCTTTAACAGCTTGCATTAGTTTTTCACCACCCTTAGAGTCGTAATCAACATTTGCCTCACCTTCTTTATCAGGTAAACCGTTTGCTTGCGCAACAATTCTATCTTTAAAGTCATCACCACTGTCATTAACATAATCAAGATCTAACATGCTATTTCTACCGTGTTGTTTAACATCGATACTATCTTCCCAATCACTGTTATTGTGTTTTTGGTTTTTTAAGTTATCAACTTTTTGATCAACGGTTTTTTGAGTTTTTTCAGCAGCTTTGATCATTTCCTCAGCTTCTTTTTCATTTTTAGCGTTTTCAGAATCTACATTCTTACCTTTCTTGGCAACAAATTTAGCCAATTCAGCTTCCTCTAAAAAATCTTCGTCATCATTGTCAACGTCAAAATTACCCATTTTTTCAATGTTTTTCAAATCTTTCATTGATGGTTCTTTTTCATCAGAAAAATCATCATCTTCAGTATCTTTGTATTTGCTATCTTGTTTTTCACCATAAGCTCTAATGAACTCAGCTTTTTTCATAGCTCTAGGTTGTAACTCGTCAACTGTATCCAAAGCATCGGTTAAATTATCATCCATAAGTAAACCTGTTTTTTCTAAGAAAGATCTTTTGGTTGGTGATACTAATAGATTTAATATGCTATTATTAGAACCTTTTGCGAATAATCTATCGCAATACTCCAAATAACTTTCCTCAGGGGTTTTTTGTATGAAATTAATAAAGTTATCAGCGTTAGCATCTCTACTTGATTCGAATTGACTAAAATACTGATTAAATTTATCTTTAATATCGTCTGTATTTAACCCTTTAGCTAATGTAGCCATAGATTTTTCGATCGAGTTCATGAAATTTGTAAAGTATTTCATTTCTCTTTCGTATTGATCGCTTACAGCAACCTCATCGTCTTCAACGTCAGCTTCATCATTATATTCCATAAGCTCATCAGCTGGGCCTTCTACACCGATAGGGCCGACTGGTGCCATGCTAACTGGAGCTGGTGTCATATCACCTTCTGGTGCATTTTCACCTTCCATTTCATTCATCAAGAAATCAAATACATGACTTAAATTTTCTTTTGCAACAGCCATGTGATCAGCAGCCCAATCATGTCCACTATTTAAAATAGCTTCAATTTTACCGTGATCAAATTTCATTAAGACATCAGCTTGTCTTTTGATTTGCTCTAAATTAGAGAAGAACATGTATCTGCTACTATCCTCATCACCTTCCGATAAATCAAATTCGTTCATCCAACCACCTTCTTCTAAATCAGCACCATCTCTTTCACCTTTACCAAATTTCTTTTTAGCCTCATTCCAGTCTTCCATTGAAAGATCCCAACCGTCAACCGCTTTAGCAACGTGTTCTTTAGCTTCAGAATAAGAATGACCGTGCTCAACACAATGTTTCAACTGGTCATAAATAGCAGGGTTAATTCCAGCAGCCTCATCAACTTCACCTTCGCCAAACATATCCATTCCCATACCTTCATCCTCTAACATAGCTTCCGCTGTGTTTTTAGCTTCTTCGATGGCTTCTTGGTAATCACCATTTTCTAAATATTCTTCAATAGTATCTAAACCATTTGCAAATGTGGCTGTATCAGCAAGATCAGATGTACCCATACCTGGTAACATTCTACTAATAAACATGTTAACCAACTTAACACCTGTTTCTCTAGCACCAATTCTTTCAACACTTGCCTCAATTTTTGCGTATTTGTTAGCAAAACCACTAGCTGGTTCTTCTTCCTCTAACGCATCATTTTCTTCGTAAACCATTTCCTCTGGATCTAAACCTCTTCTAAAAGCGTCTTCATAAAGTTTTTCTTGGGATTCCATTTTACCACCCCAAAGTTCTGAAATATAGCTAGAAACTTCGTTTGCACAAGAAGAGCCTTCACTCATCATGCAAGATTTAACCATTTCCATGCATATTTCAGCATCTTCCATCATTGATTTACAATAGCCTTCATATGTCTCACCTTCATTTAATGTTTCAGGTAAAAACCCTTCTCTAACTAAAGTTTCGTACATGCATTCTGCAAGTTGATTATTTTCCATAATACCGCCCATGCACTTTGATGCGAATTCGGGTGTTAATTGTATGTTTTCCATAGTATTTGTATTTTCTAAGTTTTTATTTTCTTCTGTATAATTTTCATCCAACAATTCGATGGATTCATTTAATTGTTCAATAACAGATTCATTGATATTTTCCATTTTAATCATATCAATTGTTTCTGATAAATATTTTTCTCTGATTAATTTTGCTATAAATTCTGGTGACTTACCAGTTTCTTCAGCAATATGAGAGCAATACCCATAACACCCCTCGCACATTTCTTCTTTAGACTCACCGATAAGTTTGATGGGTTTATCTACAGCTCCTTGTGAGCAATATGGGAATGCAAGGCATTTAGGTTCGATGGCCACTAAATGACCACCATTGTAAGAAGGCTTTTGCTTTAAATCACCACCAAACCATTCTAATAAATCACCTTCGGTTACTAAATTACCTTCAGTGCTATATAAATGTTCTTTAACATAACCTTGTGGTGGTACAGCTATTCTACCCACACCAACACCATTTTTAACATTGGAATCTTTCCATGTGTTAAAAAGCCTACTGTTTAATTTTTTCTTTGATATTCTACCTAACGGACCGATAAACCCACCATATGTTGGGCTACCTGGGTCACCTAAAACAGAAGCGACAGAAGCTGATTCGTTAACCAACGTTTTTTCAACAATGTTTTTTAAAAAATCCTCTTTTTTCATTAATTAGGTGAATTTTTAAGGTCACTTACCCAGAAACTTCTTCTGGTCCATAACTGTTTATATAGCTGAACCAACACATTTCTCGTTATTTCAACCACTTTATTTTCAAAATCTTTATTACTTTTAACGGTATCTTTTACGATATCTTTTACCTTAGTTTCAAACTGAGAGCCACGTGTAATGTTTAAGAAATCCTTTATTTCATTCTTAATCAAAACTTTAATGTCGCTCTTATCCGTTGGGGTAAGGGCTTCATTTATTGGTGTTTTATCATCCATTTCAACCAAACATTCTTTCAAATACTGGTCTAATTGGCTTTCGGTTATTTTAACTTTCATGGTACGTTTTATTAATATAAATAGTCTTTAAATCGGAAATGTTACAATAAAAGTAGTAATGTCAGTATAAAAATACCCCCACTTGTTATGTAGGAAATATTTCTTTGTTTCTTAAAAACTTTTATATTATGGTTTAAGTCCGAAATATGCTCGTCTTTTGTCTCAATAACTTTGTTTTTGTTTGTTATAATTGTATCTTTTTCTAAGATAATATGTTTTTGGTCTATTATAATACTATCCTTTTGAACCGACTGTTTAGTTATTAAATTAAGGCTATCTCTTGTAACCCCTATCTCAGCTTTTAATAACTGGTGATCCTTTTTAAGGATCAATGCGTTTCTTATTGCCGTGCAAGGTACGCAGCAGGTTGAATCACTTAAATTCGTCTGCGAAAGAGCTGGAGAGCTCACTGCTAGACATAGCATTAATACGATTAATATCTTTTTCATGTGCCTTTTTTTCCTTATTTAGTTTATTTTTTAAACCAGCCAACTCAATACCGTAAGCCGCTATCTTAGCATTCCTACTTTCAACAGATTTACTTAAAGAATCTATTTTTAAATCACTTTTTGTTATCGCTAAGTTTAATGAGTCTATTGTTTTTTGATAATGGCTAGTATCAATAACACCACTATCTTTCTTAAAAACGCTCATGTAAATTAGGAAACCAATACCAGCAAAAAGAATTAAAAAGATTATATTTTTTTTCATTATAATGGGTTTTGTGATTGTTTGTTTTGTGTGATCTTAATTAAATTATTTCTACCAATTTGTACATCATTATATGACCTACCAATTGTATTTAATAAATTTAGCAAATCTTGGTTTAAAATCAAGGTTCCACCAATTAAATTAATCTTAGGGTCTTCATCATTTGTATCAACCACAATTTCTTTAACCCCATCCAAAGCTGGGTTTTTAACAACGTCAGCTGTTAAAATAACACGGCCATTTTCTAATCTAATATTAACATAAGGTAACATCAAACCAGTGGCATTGATAAAATCGCCAATGGCTTTTGTAAACTCAGCTTTACTTTCATCAGATAACTGAACGTCATCGGCTTTACTTAGATAACCAACAGTGTTAATATTGTCAAAAGTCAACTCCTCACCATCTTTTGATTCAACCTCAACAGGTTCTGTTCTAACCATTTCATCATTTTCGTTTAATAACGATTTAGTTTTTTTAACCGATTCCTGTAATTGAACCGTTCTCACTTTGTTTAGTAATGATTTAATATCATCGTAGCTTTTATCGTAATTGTTCATGTTTGTATTCCTTATTTATTAGTTCATTTATTTTCTTAAAATCAGCCGCTGGTGATAAATCGTAGTTGTTTTTTGTGTAGTTACTTCTATTCAGTATACCCTTTTGCGTATTTGGTTTATTTATAACAATATTATTTCCTATAAAATCTTTTATTATGCCGTATTCTATACATAAATAGTCTATTAATTCCGCAAGTTTCGTGTACTGTTCTTCGGAATAAGTAGCCCAATGTCTTTTATTTCTCCAGGGTATTTCAACAACATCACCAAAATACTCAGAACCTTTCCAGGTAAAGTATTTATCCAAAGCAAGATCTTTACTTAACCACCCAACATTTTCTAAACAAATTGTTATTGAGTTTTTTTCTATTTGTTGCTCCCACATCAATAAACTATAATACTTGGGATCAAAATGTTGGTAAACCTCACCATTTTGTGAAATAAAAAAACACGGTAATCGGTTGTATTTACCGTTGTACCGTGTTTTAATTTTTGTCAAGTACTCATCCATGGTACATGACGTATGTGTAAGAATTATTTGCTTCTTTTTAGTTTTGTTTTTCTGTATGTTCTCATTACCCTCAAAGTAATACTCTTTATTGACTATCATCTTTTGTGAAAACCATAATATTTTCTATTCCGTTATTCTTAATTTCATTAGTTTTATCGTAAACAGGATAGTTCTCTAAATCGCTTTCAGTTGTTTTTTCTTCAATAACGGGCTCTTCAATTTCATTTTGTATATCAATTAAAGAATCCTCTTCAAAATCGTTATTATCTTCAACCACGTATTCTTCTCTATATTGTGAGTTAGCCAAAGCTGTTGGTTCGTCAGCTAAATCTTCCTCAGTGATTTTAGGCAACTTACCTTCTTTACGTAATTCATCAACTTTTTCCCAAACTTTTTTTGCTTCCTCATTTAAATTTGGTTGCGTTACAGCATCATTTACAGCATCATTTACAGCATTATCTGGTCTAATATAATCCACTAATGATTTAATGAAACCTAAAGCGACTAGTGGTAAAATAGCACCACTGACAATAGATAATATTCTTTTTTGTTCAATCGGATCACTATCAACTAGGCCGAATAATTCAACCCAGGATTGGTAATCATTTAAGTGGGTATAAGCAAAAAAAGCGTTACCCATGGCCTGCATTGCTGTTAAAATAAAGAACAAGACCCATACAATACCCTTGTTCATTTTTTTAAGCGCTATGATTGAGGCTAAAGAAGCCGCAGCACCAACCTCAAAGGCTAACGCTAATGTAACGGCTAACCATTTAGGGTTTGATAATTCAAAGAAATCAATTACGTGTATTGTTGAAATCAACGATACCATCACATATAATGTGACAAATGTACCTATAATAAAATTTCTTGTTAATTTATTTTCTGTTTGCATAATTACTTGTTTTTAGCTGCTTCTTTTTTAGCAATAGCTATTGCAGCTTGTTGTGGGTATTTAGACTTTATTTCTTGAACCATTTTTAGTTCATTTTCATTTAAATTTGATTCATCGATCTGAGATATTCTTTCATCAGCCTGGGCAATCAAACTATTTAATTTCTGTAACGAATCCATCTTATAAAATTGTTTTTTTAAATTCTGTTATAATATTTTTGATATTACTTAAAGCTTCATTTATTTCTTCCGTAGCATCTGGCTCATTAACATTGGGTGCGTATGTTTCAATTTGCTTGATGATAAACATAGAAACGTCTCTAATTAATTTTTGGTGTTTTCTAACGCCATCTTTGTTAGTTTTGTACATGGCTAAATAATTAATAGAGTGTTCGATTGGGAAATCGTAACTTTTCATTACGGTATAAGCAACTGATTCCGCTTGTAACTCCCTCTCCTGATGACTACCGCCTCTACCAACATAAAAACCTAATTTACTATTTGCTTCATGGTGTAACAGCTCATGTGCTAATTCATGAACAAACGTTGATAGTAAATCAGCACCAAGGCTGTTGGTTAACAATTCAATGTGTCCGCCTTTACTAACACCTCTAGCACCGCCTAAATTAGATGAGTCTGTTATCTTAATACCACTAGCTTGTGAAAACTCTTTTAGAGCTTTAATCATGATAGCCGACTTTTCATCCTCAGTATCCTCATCACTAAACCATTTTGGCCCTTCTGGGGTGTTTATTTGTTCTCTACCTGGTATTGGTTGTACATTTTTATTGTCATAGATGGCAACCTCAGTAAAATCTTTGGCAGCGCTAACTTTAAAATACCCCTTCTTTTTTGCCCAAACCCAAAATGCGTTATATTTTTCTTTTGGTATTGGCATTTTTTTATTGGGGAGTAGTTTAATACCACTTTCTTTAGCGTATTCTTCAGCCGATTTTGGGTAATTTGCAATAATTTTATAAACGTTTCCAGCTAAGCTACCACTATTTGTTTTTTTACTGATCATGATTTTTTTGGCGTTTTCTACTGGCTCATAACCTCTACCAAACCAATATGGTATTGATCCAAACTCTTTCGCCCCTTTAGTTGCTTGCAACCATATCATAAACATATTAAAAAAGCTATATGAATATTCACCTGTTTCAAGAATGTAAGACTTAGACGCTTTATTAAACTCAGCGATATCATCCAAGAGTTTTTTATCATCCAAACTTTCACCTAACTCACTAATATATGCATCTAAAATATCTAATGTGACTCTACTAGATTTAGTTTTAACCGTCTCATAAGCATCTTTTATATTTTCTAAAAAATCTTTTGTTTTTGTAAGTTGCTCAATGTCACTATAAACACCAATTTCTTTATGACCACTAATATCATGACCAAGTTTTTCATTCGCAGCTTTTACCGCATCATTCGCTATCTTAGCAATCTCATCCGCTGACTTAAATCTGTCATTCCAAAACCACTGTTTTCCTTTGAGATCCCAAGAGGCACCATATTTTTTCATGACATCCTTAACAGCAAAAGTTTCATCGCTAGCCTTTTTTGGGTCTGGGTTATCAGAAACAACAACGATTCTTTTTTGGTTAAAATCATCGATTTTACTTTTTACCGTAATTTGTTCGTCAGTCGGTTGTAAAGCTTTAATTAGAGTTAAAGCTTCCATGATTGGTGATTTAGTGTATTTAAGTGTTAGCATTTGATTATTTGTTTTCTAATGAGCTTAATTCTTTATCGATTTCAGCTTGTCTGGTAACGTCTAACATTTTTCTATCGGTTGACTGGATCATACGTTTTTCAGCTCTAAGACCTTCAATTCTTAAATCCTCATGTGTAACTATAATCATTTCCAATGAATCAACTTTGTTAGACATTTTGTCAATTCTTTTATTTAGACTTCTTACATCGCTATTACATGTTCTCATGAATAGTAATAATAACATAACCAAGACTATCTTGGTAAAATGTTTGTTCAAAATTTGTTCGATTTTGTTCATACTTATAAATATTTAGTTTTTAATTAAAATTACAATAAATTAAAGATTCCCCCAGAATAGAACCTAAGTTTTTTAATAGCTTTTTCCTTAATTTGCCTAACACGTTCTTTGGTTAACTCCAAATCCTCAGATATTTCTTGAAGGGTGCATTCATTACCATCTAAACCAAAATATCTAACAATAACAAGCTTTTCAGTCTCCGTTAAGTTATTTAAAACGTTATTTAAAGCGTTAATTAGATTTACCCTGTCGCTGTCATAAGCTTCGTCTGGTCTTGGTGATGATTTATCTTCATAAATATCGTACAATGATAATCCCTCGTCATCATATTTATCATCAAGCCTTTCAACGGATGGTAAATTTGAGAACCCGTTAATGACATCGTTTTCAGTCATTGAAGCGAAATTCTTTTGTGCTTCTTTGTTAGCTTTACGAACATCATTAATTACGTTAATTGGTAATCTGATCATTCTTGAATTATCGTGCAATGACTGGATAATTGACTGTTTAATCCACCAAACGGCATAGGATAGGAATCTAACCTCTTCCTGTTCGTAATTAAACCTTTCAGCCGCTTTTAATAGACCAAGATTACCCTCAGATATTAAATCCTCAAAATTCAAACCTTGACCCTGGTATTGTTTCGCTACGGTAATGACATATCTAAGGTTTGAATAAATAAGCTTTTCTTTTGCTTTACTATCCCCAGTTTTAATTTGTTTGAGCAACTCACGCTCCTCAAGTCGGCTAAGTGGCTCATGTTTTCTTACGTCTTGTAAGTAATTTGCGATCTCTCTTTGATCGATCCAGTGTGATGTGTCAATTCTCTGTGTCATTGTCTGTATTGTAGCGTTTTAAAATTAATTTTTCTTCCTCTGTTAAACTTTCATAACCGTATTCAATTATTTTATCCAGAATTGGGTCAATAATATCCATACTGATTTTTATATCCTTACCCCTATCTTTTTTCTCCGTTGCGTTTTTTATCTCTTCTTCCAATAAAGCGATGTATTGTTCTCTTGCTTTTGCCACTAAGTCAACAAAATATTGTATTTTATTTAACGTTAACTCGTTATGTCTTTTTGGGCCTTCCATATAAAGGTGTTTATAATATTCATCCGTTACATGCTTTGAGTATCTTTCTTTTGTTATATCAAATAAGAAAAATGATTCTGTATATTCAGAATACATTTTCTTAAAGAACTTATCCAGAAACTTCATATTCTCTTTTGAGTGAAAGATTAATATGATTGAAGCTGGCCCAAAAATCCACTTTAATTGGTGCTCATTATCAAGTATTGGTTTTAACCCATGTTTAAAATTATCGGGATACTTTCCGACAAAAAACATAATATACTTCCTAGGTTTTTTCCCAAATATTTTGTTAAAAAACAGATAGACCTCGTACTTTATTTTAAAAACTATCCAATCTAATATTTTAACCATTTGCGTCAACTACCTTTGAAATGTTATCTGTTTTTTCTACCCTTACAATATTATCAGCCCAATCTTGTACATATGGGTTGTGGCTAATTACCCAAATGTGTTCAAACAATGTTTTTAATTTTTCGAAGAACATACCTAATCTGTCCAAGTTATCATTAGATACTTTACCTGTAACCTCATCAAAGACGATGATATTTGGTTTAGGTAATGAACATACCTTACTCAATACACATCTTAATGCTAATGAACTAACAGTTTTTTCATAACCAGAACCTGATGCCAATGGTTTTTCAATGCCACTCTCGCAATCAATCATCCAAAACTCAATCTCATTTTTATCATTCATGCGCATTTCAAGATCAAAATCACAGGTATCTGATAAAAGGATTTTTAAGTGGCTATTGATTAACGGAATCATGGTACTTAATACCATTTTAGAGATACCGTTTTTACCGTATACATCTAAGTAAACTCTGAAGATCTTGTCCACAACCTCTTCACGCTTAAGTTCGGTGATCAAATTATTGTACTCACCGATTTTGGTTTCGGATAATTCAATATCTTTTCTAAGGCCGTTGATTTGTAGCATCAAAGCTTCTTTCTCATTAGTCTCATTTTCAACCTTAAACTTCAATCTTTGTAAATCGGTATCGATTATCTTGTTTTTCTCCAAAGCCTCTTTTGCCAAACCATAAGCCTTTAACTTTTCTTCACCACGCTCTAAACTACCGTTATAGTTTGTTAATTCCATTTGTTTGTTTTGCAACAATAATTCCGCTTTGTTATAAGCATCCCATAAAGTTTTAATGGTATCGTAACTCACTATCCTTTCAGACAACTCTTCAATGTTTGTAGTTGCCTTTTTGTGTGCGGTATTTTTAGTTTTTAACTTTTTATTGTTTTCTGAGATCTCTTTTTTATGGTCAACACCTTCTAATGGTCTTTGGCATGATTGACAAATTTCACCATCTTCAAGCATCTTAATGGTTTTTTCAATCGCAGCAATTTCCATTCTTAACTCAACCTCTTTTTCTCTAGCATCACGAATGTTTGATACAGCTGTCGCATAGGCATCAACATCAAACACTTCTTTAGGCATTGGGTTATCTTTTTTTAACTGCTCAATTTCACCCTCTTTAGTTTTAATAAAACCCCTAACTTTTTCAATACCAGCTAAAATATCATCCTCATTTAATTTGTACATTTCAGTATCAACATTAACACGGATGTTATTTAATTTATCCCTTTCAGCGTCAAAAGTTTTTAATAAATCGACCTTAGCTTTAAGACTAATATTTAAAGCAGCAATAAACTCATTGTTACTCTTAATCTTATCATTTTCTACTTCAATTTTAGTAAGAATCTCTTGTGAATTGTTATGGTACAATTTAGATTTTTCTTTCCACTCCTGGTGTTTTTTCTTGGCAATCTTTTCTTTTTCCCTAAAGAACTCCAAACCAATGAATTTGGTTAAAATTCTGCCACGCTCAGTTGGTTTAGTTTTGATTAAATCATCTAGGTTGTCACCAGTTGTTAGAATAGTAATTAAAAAGTCATCGTATGAGCCAACATAGGTTTTAATTAATTCATCTGTGAATTTTCTTTGTTCACCATTTAATTGTTTAACACCACCTTTTGGTAATACTTGGTAGAAATCTAACTCACTTTTGCATGTGTACTCACCATTCCTACCTTGTTTCCTGTTGATTTTTCTGCTGATAATATAGTCATCACCCTCAATTTCAACCATACCCTTAACACTAACAGTATCCTCATCACTAAATCGGTTAAATACATCTTCCATCTTGTCAGTTTTTGATGTTACACCGAAGAATAGGAACAACAATAAATCAACCGTCATTGTTGTTTTACCGCCAAAATTGGCTGGGTTTGATACAACAGACGTAATACCTAGTTTATCGGTAAAGTCAATTCTATTGTTCTCCCCAAAAGATAAGAAGTTCGAAAACTGAATTTGTTTAATCTTAAACTTTTTATATCTATTAGTTTGTTCCTTGTAATCCTCTAGTTCAACATTTACTGAGTTATCAAGTTTCATCAAGTAATCCATTGGGATATCAATCTTTTGATCCTTTAGATAACTTTCAATCAATTGTTTTTGGTAGTTTTCATCCAAAATAACTTCAGATGCATCGGCAGTGCCTTCAGCAACAACATCACTATTTTTTATTGATATTGGTTTGAAAATTACCTTAACCTTAGTTGTTTTGTATTTGTTTTGAAAATACTTCTCAATTTGCTTTTCCTTATGTGTTGAGTGATTATCCAACGTGTCTTCCCAAATAACCTTAATTTGGTTATTGCTGTCGTACAAGTCAGCTGACTCTATTTTAGATTTCGTCATATACGTCATAATTATCTTTTGGTTGTTTTTTGATTAGTGTTACTGGTTTTTTTACTGGTTTTGGTTCTTCTTGTTTAATCTCATAAACTGGTTCCTTTGGTTGTTCAATAACAACTTCAGGTTCTTTTTCAACAACTGGTTCCGCAACCTTTTTCTTTCTACCACCTTTTTTCTTTGGTTGTTCAATAACAACTTCAGGTTCTTTTTCAACAACTGGTCTTTCTTCAACAGGTGGTCCGTTAAAGATCATATCAGCTTCAGTTTTATTAAAAAACATTGCAAATGATTCACCATATTTTTTTAAATCAAAACCCTTTCTAAGTGTTTTGTTGATAAAATCATCTACATCGTTTATTCCGTTTACTTTACAAAAATCCAATATATCATCATGTAAAGATTTTTCTATGTTAATACTACGCATTTACCAACATTTCATTGTTTTCTTCGATATCACTGATATCTGTTATTTTAAAGGTCAAATACTTAACAGGGTTTTCAATATCAAAAAATTCATATGACAATAACTTATTATCCTGAATTTTAACGATATTAAAGCCGTGGTCGCTGACAGTTTCACCAAAGTTTTGTTGGATTAGTGATCCCACCATAATAATTGGTGTGCTGTCCTGCATAAAAACTTGTCTTTTATGAATATCACCACAAAGAACCATGTCACAATGTCTGAATTTATTCACTTCAGCACCGTGGGTAAATTTAAATCCTTGTTCATTTACAGCTCCAACAATTGTTCCATGGTATAATCCAACGTATAATCCGTCAAAAGGTCGCATTTCTAATTGTTCTGGTGCCATATGATTGTCAAAAATACTGAATACTGACCAAACAACGTTTTCGTCTTGGTATAGGCCAGACTTTGTGTAATAAACAATATTATCAGCATCTAAAGCGTTAATGATGGGTGTTAGAGCGTCCATACGCTCTTTATTCTGTTCAACAATGTCATGGTTCCCTGGGATGATAATAACCTTACCAGCGGCTTTAGAACAACCATTTAAGAACCAAGACACCTCACTAACCAATTCGGGGCTAATTTGGTTTCTAGAATGAACGATATCACCAGCAATAACGATTCTTTCTGGTTTAATCTTTTTCATTTGATCAAAAAAGTTCTCGCAAATTGCTCTGAACTCATTATGTCTTTGGATATTCCTAAAGTGAATATCTGCAATATGTGCAATAGTTTCTATCATAGTATAAGTCTTTTCATTTTATAGTGTTCGATAAGCATTTCAGCTTCTTTTTTCATGTAACCAATTGGTATCAACCTAAATGTTTGAATGTTTTTATCCCAGTAAAATAAACCACCACGGTTAAATTTCTTACCAGTTTCTCTCTCGTACATCACACCGTACACAGATAATTGTATGGTGTAATCATTATACTGACAGTGAGCTAAATGGTTTAATGGGAAATGTAAAAATTCACCATATTTGTTTTCATACTCAAACTTTTTGTTTGTTTTGAAATCCCATACATTAAAGAACATACCATCTGGTAAATCCTCAATGATATCCGAAGTACCTGCAACACCCTCATCATCGTTAAATTCAATTGACATAATGTGTTCTGGTTTAAGGTACGGGCTATCTATTAAAGATAAACCCTCTTCGTAACAAACATCTCTAAACGCACCGATAACAATTTTCTCAAATTCATCTCTTGGTGAGTACATTCTATTTGGTGCTAACAAAAACCTTTCAAGAATTTCGTGTAACGCTGTACCATACTCATTGGCCATTCGGTTTATTTCTCTCCACTCAGCGATAACCTCTTCTTTAGTTACACCCTTTCTGTTTGCCACTCTTTCGGCATGGTAATCTTCGTCAAATTTTTCTTTGTACTGCCCCAATACAGTAGTAACTGACGTATACTTAACAGTAGGTTTTTTACTGTTACTATACGTGTGGGTTGCGTGATCTAATGTTATCATTCTTTAATTCTTTTACTTGTTTGTAATAATTTACCTAAATTCTCTGGCCCATACTTCTCATAGTACAATGAAATATCAACACCTTTAGGTAGCGTTAAGACCAAAACTCTTTTATAGAGTCGGCCAGCATCTAATTTATTGTATATTCCAACGGTATCATTCCACGCATCTGGATCGAGTGCAATAATAATGAAATTTTTTGATTTAAAGTATAGTTCGTTAAATAATTTTTCAGACATTTTTTTACCGAGCAAAGGAACGCTGTTGGGCACAACGATATGATCGAAAACACCCTCAACTAAAAAAACTGGTTTTTCCCAGTTAATCAAAGCTTCGTTAAAAATTAATGTCTGTTTTTCAACAGCTGGATTCAAGTATTTGAACTTGGTTGTTTTTGGGCTAATTGACCTTGTTACAAAAAAGTTTAACTTACCATCCGCATCGTATGAAGGTACCACAACACGGTTTTGGTATTTACCTTCCATACAAAAACCTATCTTGTATTTTTTAATATGTGAATCATTTAACCCTCTGCTATAGAGGTAATCAAATGCTCCGTTAAATCTGGGGTTGCTTAATTTACCATCAAGTGCTATGTATTCATCAGGTAATCTTAACTCGTCTTTTTTCTCTTCAACAGTTTTTTGCTGGATGAATTTAAAGTTAAGTTTATAGAATTGGTCTAGGGTTTTTTTGTCGGAATACCTTTTAAATAAAAAAGATAGCCTACCTTTGGTACCGTCAGTTTCACCACACGACCAACAATTATATACACCATCTTTATAGGAAATCTCAAGATTACCCTTTTTATCGAATTCAACCCCTTTCATAGCGGAGCAATTCGGGCAGTCAAAACTAATTTGTTTTTTACGTTTATAATGCTTTCTGGGTTCGCCCAAAAAGGACTCTAGTAAGTCAATTAGCTTATCTGTCTCTAATTCGTTATTTAGTAAATCCATAATTCCTACAAAGATAAGAAATTATTTCATTACAAACAAATTTATTTGAAAATTTCTTTCATGTGGGCAAAAGCAAGCATAACGGTGTAAGCATCGGACATATCAAAGTTTTCTTTTTTCAATTGACCCTTTTTATCCAGTAACCAATTAATTTGTGGTTCTCTCTTGCTAACTTTATCCCAGATAAGTTTTTTCTTATCAACATCTTTTGGTAATCCACCGAATAAGAC
>Ga0315904_10001060_pt1 | contig 43621 bp, 32 predicted proteins | sample LakEriMetagenome_6_FD_203529 | JGI IMG/M metagenome (GOLD analysis project Ga0315904, IMG submission 203529) | Freshwater fungal communities from buoy surface, Lake Erie, Ohio, United States - Buoy 12 MA120 | ecosystem: Environmental > Aquatic > Freshwater > Lake | place: USA: Lake Erie, Ohio... | reverse complement strand
ATCATGGTCATCACGATCATGGTCATCACGATCATGGTCATCACGATCATGGTCATCACGATCATGGTCATCACGATCATGGTCATCACGATCATGGTCATCACGATCATGGTCATCACGATCATGGAGAAGGGCGGCCTGAATCGAAGCGGCCCTAAGGCAATTTGGTGGGCAAAGTTCGCACTGAAAAACGCGCGCTTCGATGGAACGGCTTGCAGGCAAAGGGGAAAAAGAACACTCCATCCCCAGAAGATCTGGGAATGGAGTGTCGGTAGTTGGGATCGGTTTCCAGAGCGATTTAGCGGACTCGGATGACGGCAGGATGCATCGCCCAGATCTTTGGCGGCCTCTCGCGGCCGGAGATCGCTTGCTGTAGGCAATCGCTGAGGATCCCAGCAGGAAGTCCCCGCTGGCTCATCCATCTCCACTGGGGGCTTTGGGTGATGACTCTGAGCGACTCTTCGTCTGATTCGCCGAGCAGTTCCAGCAGGTCGATTCCTCCAGAGGGCTCTGGCCTTTGGATTTGCTCGTACTTATCGACACCAGCCTTTTTAGCAACCATGGCCAGGGCTTGATCGAGTCCACCGAGTTGATCGACAAGTCCAGCCTGTTTGGCTTGAGCTCCCGACCACACCCTACCACCGGCCAGAGGTTTGACTTGTTCCACAGGCAGTGAGCGAGACTGGCTGACCAGCTTGAGGAACCGGTCGTAGATCTGATCGATCGACTTTTGCATCCGTTGTTCATCTTGATCATCCCAAGCACGATCGAGGGCATTGAGCCCGGCGGCCGAATCGAGCGTGATCGATTCCAGGTGGACGCCTACGCGACGCATCAGCGAACCGGCGCTCAGTTTCAGCGTGAAGACGCCAATGGAACCGGTGATCGTCCCTGGTTCTGCAAGGATGGGAGCCCCGATGCAGCTGATCCAGTAGCCGCCCGACGCGGCGACTTCTCCCATGCTGATCACCGTAGGTTTGGTATCTGCCAGCTTCTTGAGTTCCTGGCGGATGGCTTCGCTGGCTGTCGCGCTGCCGCCGGGAGAGTTGATCCGCACCACAACGCCAATCACGTTTTTATCGTCGATCAGTTTCCGGATCTGTTCCACGGTGGGGCCGGAGACGATGGAACCACCGCTTGGTTTTTTGCCATCTTCAATCGCACCGCTCAGGTGCAGCACCGCAATGGTTGAGGGCTTGGTCTTGCCCCCCATGTCCTTTGGACCGGCCATCATTTTGCCCATCAGTTCGAAAAGGCTGACATCTTTCTTTGGTTTCTTTTGTGGGTCGATCCATTCGACCGGCTTCCCAACCAATTGTTCCATGGTGGACTTCATTGAGCCGTAAGGTGCGAGTTGGTCGACCAACTTGGCGGCCAGGGCTTCTTCCGGCAGGAACATGCGCTGCTTTTGGAGTTCGCGGACTTTGGCAGGTGGGAGAGCGCGGCCTCTGGCGATTCGATCGACCATAGCCTCGTTGATCGACTGGAGCATCGCCACATAGTGTTCCCGCAGATGGTCGCTCATCTTGGGGTTCATGTACGGCTCCACCGCCCCTTTGAAATCCCCGGCGCGAACGACCGACGCCTTGACGCCGAAAAGATCCATCGCCTCTTTGTAAAAGATGGTTTCCATCGAAGCGGAAGGGAAGTCGATCGAACCAAGATCAGCGAGCACGACGCGATCGCACTGCGAGGCGATGGAGAGTGCGATGGAGTCAGCGCTTTCCAGCCATGCGACCGTTTTCTTTCCAGATTTTCGGAGCAGCTCCATACGCCGCGCCAATTCCTCCAGTTGGGCTGGGTTCATCGATGTGGAGCTATCCGACAGATCGAATAGAATCCATGAATCATTCGGGTCGTTCGCATACGACTCGAGGTTTTCGCATAGCTTGTAGAACGACTTGGTTTTGCCTGGTCCGCCTCCAAGAATCAAAGAGGTAGGATCGAAGGAGACGCCGGAAGGGTAGTCTTCGTAGCTTCCGGAAAGAGCGATCCAGTGGATTTTCGTCTGCGGCGATTTGGCCGTGTTGGCTTCCCTTTTCTGATCAGAAGCCGCCACGGGTGCAGGCGCCGCATTCGTCGATTCAACTGCCTCTGATTCTGCGGGCCGCGCGTCGGGCGGTTGGGTAGGATCTACCGGTACTGAAGGTGAAGGCTCTGGGGTGGTGGCGGGAGCTTCCTGCGAGGGCGAATCGGAAAAAAACGCATCCAAAAGGTCGCTATTCTGAGCGATGAGCGGTTGCGCCCAGGCGACCAGTAGGATCGACATAGAGACTCGAAGGGCTGCCATCGCAACATCCTTTCCAAATGGTCTTAGGGACTGACTGGGATCTTTGAGACTGGCTGGGGGGCAGGAGTTTCGTCTTACGCGAACGATTTTTCGCCGTTACCGCGGCATGTACCGGGATCATGGTTCGCACCTATCTTCACTCGCAGCCCTCCCCATTCTAGTTGGAGCGGTGACCCTACGATCGGGATCTCACGTAATCATTTCCATTCGCTGAAGTTCTTGAAATCTTGGAAATTCCCAGATCCGCCGGTGGATCTGTTGCGGATCAAGGGTGGATTCTATCGGGTTGGGGGAGGCGGTTGATCGATTGAGCGTCAGAAGTTCCGGGTGACTGGAAGAAATTTAAATTCCAGCTAAATTCTAAAGCTTCGGACGCGGGATGAGAAAGCGTCCCTGGGATCGGTATTCGTAAGGCGCAAGTCACAGACCTACTTGAATCGGAGAAAACAGGTGGCCAAAGGCAAGTATCTTTTCACGAGTGAATCGGTGGGCATGGGGCATCCGGACAAACTGGCGGATCAGATTTCGGATAGCGTGTTGGATGCGATTTTTGCCCAGGATCCTTACAGCCGCGTTGCCTGCGAGACCTTGGTGACCACCGGGTTAGCGCTGATTGCCGGGGAGATCACGACCAAAGCCAACGTCAACTACGCGCACGTCGTTCGCGATGCGATCAACCGCGTTGGATACGTCGACGATGAATGGGGCATCAATGGTTCAACCTGCAATGTGATGGTGGCTTTGGATGAACAGAGCAAAGACATCGCCATGGGGGTGGACGAGCGGAGTGCTGAAGGGAAGTCGATCGGTGCAGGTGACCAGGGATTGATGTTTGGATTCGCCTGCAATGACACGCCCGAGTTGATGCCGCTGCCCATCGCGCTATCGCATCGCATCATCAATCGGCTGACCGAAGCAAGGTTCAATAAGGAAGTCGACTGGCTTCGCCCGGACGCCAAGAGCCAGGTGACGGTGGAGTTCGATGGGTATCGTCCTGTCGCAGTCGATACCGTGGTTGTTTCGACTCAGCATCACCCGAACGTCACCAATGACCAGATCAGGGATTTCGTCATCAATCAGGTGATTCTGCCTTGCCTTCCCAAGGAATTGCAGACCCGGCCGATTACCTATCACATCAACCCAACCGGGAAGTTCGTGATCGGCGGCCCGCATGGTGACTGCGGTTTGACCGGACGCAAGATCATCGTCGATACCTATGGCGGATGGGGACGTCATGGAGGGGGCGCTTTCTCGGGCAAGGATCCGACGAAAGTCGACCGTTCCGCAGCCTACATGGCCCGCCATGTTGCCAAAAACATCGTGGCATCCAAGTTGGCCGACCGTTGCGAAGTCCAACTGGCCTACGCGATCGGCGTTAGCCAACCGGTCAGCGTGCACATCGACACCCAGGGCTCCGGTGCCGTGCCCGACGATCAAATCATGAAGGCGGTGCTCGATTCATTCGATTTGTCGCCAGCGGGCATCATCAAGTCGCTGGACCTCCGAAGGCCGATCTTCACCAAGACCTCCTACGGCGGACACTTTGGGCGGAATGAGCCAGAGTTTACTTGGGAATCGACCGCGAAAGCTGCCGAGCTTGCCAAGAAGGTCAAAGGTTGATTCCTAGGATGGCGGCGCGGTAAGCCGTCGTCGTAGGTAGTATGAAAATCGGGATAGCCGGGGAGGAAACTTCTCGGCTTTTTTCATCGATCCATCTGGTGGGCCGCCGTCGGCTATCAAAGCTTCAGAGTGCTTATTGCAGCTTATTGGGGAGGGCCAGTCCGATGAAGTGCATGCTTGAAATGGTATGGATGACCGCTGCTCTTGTGTTCTGCTCCGAGGGACTCTCACAGCAGGAATCGCTCGGTAAGCTCTCGGAAAAATACGAGTCAGGGGGGCGAGGCCCAGCGACGGTGTCGACAGGAGAAGGGGACCCGGGAGGAGTTTCGTATGGCACCTATCAGCTAGCGTCGAAGATTGGTCGAGCCGATGAGTTTGTGCGGGAGTTTTATCCCAAGCAGTTCGAAGGGCTTCAGAGTGGGACCCTAGAGTTTACGGCGCGTTGGAAACAACTCGCGGAGGATCAGCCGGAACAGCTGCGGGAGAACGAGCATCGATTCATCCGCCGGACCCACTACGACCCGCAGGTAGCCAAAATCGAAAAGGGCTTGGGACTGAGGGTGTCCGAGCGATCGGGGGCATTTCGCGATGTGATTTGGAGCACCGCCGTCCACCACGGTCCGAACACCGATGTGGTTTTGATGGCCGCAAAGGATTTGGAAACGCGGTACCCGAATTCCGAGGGCAAGTATGCCGATCGTCAGTGGATCGAAGCGATCTATCGAGAACGGGGGCGGATGGACGATCAAGGGAAGCTGGTCCGGTTCCGAGGGGTTTCCGAGCGGTGGATACCGGCCTTGCGGAAGCGTTTTGAGAAAGAATGCGAGGATGCCCTGGCGATGCTGGAAGAAGAGGAAGTGAAAGACCGCGATCCCTAGCGATTTTTCAGTCGTTGTTTTCGGCCTAGTGATTCGATGGAGAGACGTATGGGAGCTGTGGCGAGGCACGAGGGCTTTGGTGCGTGCGTCGCTCAAGTCGTCTTCGCGTAGCCACCGGTTGCGGCTTCCAGAATTCGTTCCTGCGTCGCTTCGGCTATCTCCATTTGGTCGGTCAATCGTCCTTCGCTGAGCACCAAGATGCGATCGCTGAGCGCCAGGAGTTCAGGTAACTCACTGGAGGTGAGGATGACCGAAAGGCCTTCATCGCAGAGTTGCCGAATGAGTCGATAGAGTTCCGCTTTGGCTCCGACATCGACGCCTCGCGTTGGATCGTCCAGCAGTAGGATTTTGGGATCGGTCAACAGCCACCGACCGACGATGCACTTCTGCTGGTTTCCACCGCTGAGTCCCGTGATCATGGCGTCTAGACCTGCCGTCTTGACTCGCAGTTTTTCCACCATCCGATCTGCCATGGCAGCTTCTCTCCGGTTGGATAGCGATCCCATCGATGTGGCTTGATCCAACGAGCTGACGGTGATGTTTTGGCCGACGTCCATGGTGGGAAAGATTCCCAGCCGCTTGCGATCTTCCGTCACCAGAGCGACCCCAGCTTGGCAGGCATCGCTGGGGTGACGCGGTGCATAGGGGGCGCCGAAGAGCGTCATGGAACCGGAGGGGCGGACGGGGGAGGCGCCGAACAGGCATTCCAGTAGTTCGGTGCGACCGGCTCCCATCAGTCCCGCAATTCCAAGAATTTCGCCTTCTCGGAGGGAGAAGGAGATCTCCTTGAGGCGATAACCGCGAGCGTGGCCGGGCCAGGGGAGGGAGAGCCGATCGACTTGGAGCACCTCTTTGCCTTTGGGGCGTTGTCCTTCCAGGCGGTCCATGGTCGCCAGTTCGCGACCGACCATGTGCCTGGCTACTTCCGATGGATCGGTCTGGCTGGTGTTCAAGGTCGTGATCCACTGCCCGTCGCGCAAGACGACGATTCGGTCGGACAGCCGGAAAACTTCGTCCATCTTGTGCGAGATGTAGAGGATGGTTGTTCCGCGTTGTCGAAGTTTGGCGATGACTCGATCCAGCCGCTCCACTTCCGCCTCTGTGAGCGCACTGGTCGGCTCATCCATGATCAGCACTTGGCGATTGGTGCAAAGCGCTTTGGCGATTTCGACCAGTTGCTGATCGCCGACACGTAGCGACCCAGCTAGGTCCTCCGGCGAAGCGTTGCATTCCAATTCTTTGAGGTGCTGTCTGGCGACTTGCGACATCGTGGCATTGTCGATCATTCCGAACGAATTCTTCAGCTCCCTCCCAAGGAAGATATTGGCGGCAATCGACAGTTGCTCCACCAAATTCAACTCCTGATGGATGATGCTGATTCCAGCATCTTCTGCGTCCCGGGTGCCACGGAACTTTCGCAGGCTTGGGGGGGTCTTCGGATCGGGTGCCATCCAGAGTTGGCCATCGTAGTCGGAGATCACGCCCGAGAGAATCTTCATCAGCGTGCTTTTGCCGGCGCCATTCTCACCGCAGATCGCCACCAGCTCGCCAAACCGCACATCGAACGAAACGTCGCTGAGGGCGCGCACCCCCGGAAAAGTTTTTCCGATGGAACGGAGGGAGATGACAGAAGGTGAGGCATGGGAGGACACAAGGACAACCTTTAGTGAAGGGTGAAGTCGATTGGTCTACTAGGTTCCGATCGCGTGGAATTGGAGCCAGTAGCGGAGTGGCGAATTGCGTCGCAAGGTCATTCCAGCAAGGCAGCCTGTCGTGAGAGCGGTCAGATGGAGGATCTGGGGCGACTTTCCCAGTAGCGATAAGCCGACAGCAGGCAAAAGCCAATGATCCCGATGGCTCTAGAGGCATTCAGAGAAGTCCCGGTACTGACTGCCACCAGGAAGGCCAGGAGGCTAAGTCCTACGATGGCCCACCAACCAATCATCCCCGAAAACAGTTTTCGATCCATCTGGCGCCACTGCTGAAGTTGGCTGAACGTGACCGCAAGGACCACCACGACACCGACGATCAGACCTTCCCAGATGTCGGCGTTGGAATCGATGATTTTCGCGACCGAATCGATGACGATACGCAGAAACAGAGCCCCCAGCATTGTTCCGGGAACGGTGCCGATGCCACCCTGAAGGCTGCATCCGCCAACGACAGCCGCCGCGATGGCGTTCAGTTCGTGACCTCGGCCCTGGTTCACAGGAGCCGAAACGCCTTCGTTGGCGATGTAAAAAAGTCCCGCCAGGCTGGCCGTCATGGCGCCAAATACGTACGCGAACCACTTCAGTTTGTCGGTTCGAATACCGCTTAGTCGAGCGGCCTGTTCGTTGCCTCCCAGAGCGTAAAGGTGCCGCCCGAGAACCGTTCTCGCAAGAATGAACCAAGTGACCGCAGCCAGCGCCAAGAAGACCACGATCCAGACCCAGATATGGGAGCGAAGCCAATCGAAGAAGGGGCCTTCGATCGGGATTTGCGCCTTTCGGGCGCCAGTGAAAGTCGTGGTGACGTATTCGCCCATGATCCGAGCGACTGAACGGAGCCCTACCAGCGTCGAGAGGGTGGCGATGAAGGGCGGTAGGCCAATGGCGGTGATCAGCCAAGCGTGGAGCGTTCCGACCAGGAAGCCCATGCTGAGTCCTGCGGCGATGCCAGTCGCAAGAATCGCAGGTTCGGAAAGCTCCCAAGGAAGACTTCGAACCGCGATCATGGTGCAAGCGATCGAAGTGCCGCTGAAGGCGATCATCGAACCGGCGGACAAATCGATACCGCCCGAAATGATGACCATCATGGAGCCCAGAGCGAACATGCCCAGGAGGCTCCATTGCCTAGCGATTTCCCAAGCGTTGGTGCGGGCATCGAACCAATAGGACCGGTTGTCGTCGGCAACAAGGGTGACCAGGAGGATCGCCAGGATCGCTCCGACCAATGCCAGTTCATTGGACCTCAATCCCAACCGGTCCCCAATCCGTCTCAGAAGGGAGCTCATGAGCTGGTCAGGTTGTACTTAGCCAACCACTTCTTGAAATCGTCCAGCTTCATGAATTCCACCACTTTGGGATCAAAATCTTCTCCCTTCAGCGGACTGCCTTCGTTAGGGACAACCAATCGAAGTCCCGTCGTGTAGATGTCCCCCTCGGGCGAGCCACCGTTGGGGAACATCTCTTTTTCAACCGAAGCATCGCCGGTTGCCATCGCTTTGAGCAGTCTGGCGGTCTGGTATCCCATGTCGAAGGGATTCTGCACCATCATCGCATCGATGTTCCCTTTTTCCATTTCTTGAATCGCAGCCGCCTGCGCATCAAAGGTGACGACGGCGATATCTTTCTTGAGTCCGGCGCCGGAGACAACCTTGGCGATCGCGGGTGCATTGTAGGCCCAAATCCCTACCAATGCTGCCAGATCCTGCTTGTGATTGCTGATGGCATTGCGCACATTCTCTTGAGCACGACTCAAATCCGTCTCATCGCTGGCTCGATCCTTCTCCGTGAATCCATCGCCAATACCTTTCTTGAAGCCATCCATTCGGCTACGAGCGTTGTCGTTGTCGGTGTAGCCCGCGAACTGGACATATCCTCCCGATGACTTGCCGTTGGCCTGAAGAATCTTTGCGGCGGCTTTGCCAAGCAGTTCACCTGCCGTCACGTTGTCGGTGCCTATGTAGTACTTTCGCTTGTCGCGAAAACGGCTTCGCAGCAGATCACCGTCCACGGTGATGACGGGAATTCCCTTCTTTTGGAAACCCTCCAGTTCCGCTGCAATCGATGCATTGTCTGCGGAGATCGCAGAAAGGGCGATGCCGGCGATATCGTTCTGCCCAGCCAGTTGCCGCAACTTGTCAATCTGGCCCTTGATCGTTCCGTCCGGAACTTCCATTTGTGCCTTCAGCCCGGACTTTGCCAGCTCAAATACCTTGTCCCCTTCCAGCAGTCCCTGGCGGCAGGCATCCCAGAATGGATCGTCTGTATTGACGACAAAGACCACCCGCTTCAAAGCGGTGGAGGTTGTGGAAGGAGCCGAAGGGGTGGTGGCAACACCGCCGGAGGGAGGGGCAGGAGCTGGTTGCCCGGATTGACGGGAGTCGCAGCCGGTAAGCCCCAATGCGATCAAACCAAGCGATCCAAGCCCCTTGGCAAGGATGGTACGTCGGTCCCTCAGGGACGGATTGGAAAGGGGCGAGTCGGGGTGATGCATCGATTTCTCCTAGCGGCGGAGGCCGGCGGTGGTGGAGGGAGAGAAGGTGAAGCGAAAGGCACCAGTCAACGACTTGTTTCGGGGAAGCGGACCACCTGTCGGCTAAGGCCCGGAATCCAATTCCCTGTCGTGTTCGACCGTCCGATGGAAAGCCACTGGAAGATTAACCAAAACCCAATGCTATCTCAAGAGTACTGCACTAGGTCAGGTGGCAACTTGAGGTTTCCAAGCATTCCTAGCGGCGGTCCAGATCGATCTTGCGATCCGTCCCTGAATTTGGAAGTATCCCAGTCGATGGCTTCGTCGATCGCTAGTCCGATCGAAGCGAGGGGCAGACGGACCGGGGTGCCCCATCGATAGGCTCTGCGAACCCATGGAGTCGCAGGCTGTGAAGAGACCGCATCGACAGTCGTGGCCGAGAAAGGGCTCAGAGCGATGAACAGGGGCCGCCTGCAATGCTCGAATCTGTCCAATCTCGCGAAACCGCTGCTTCTTCGTTTGCGGAGGGGCATTCTATGGATCGGCATGTTCTTCTTCCTGTCCATAGAGTGGGGATGTCATTGGAAAGTCCCTGGATGGCAGCAGCTGCCAGCACCACGCCCACTCCCCCAAAATCGCTGGGTTTCGAACCCACTGCAAGTTCCGAACCATCCAGCCGATTTCGTTTGGAATCAAGTGGTTGATACCGTCGACGACTACTTTCAGATCGATAGCGAAATTCGCCCCATGAAGACCGGTGAACAGTGGCTGGAAGGGAAATTGGAGACGTTTCCTGAAATCGGCTCCAGCTATTTTGAGCCATGGCGGCGAGACACGGTGATCGGATTTCAACGGTTGCAAAGCACGCTGCAAACGATGCGAAGAACCGCCAAGGTCCAGGTGGTTCCTAACAACGCAGGGTATTTGGTCGAGGTGATTGTCAACAAGGATATCGAGGAAGTCGATCGATCACTCAGCGGCGCTGATGGGGCGGCCGCCGCTCGACATGATGGATCCGTTGTCCGAACCGATCCGACGCTACGCGGGCAACCCATCACACTGGACTGGATCGAGCAAGAGCGGGACAACGAGTTGGAGCAGCAAATCCTTCGAGAGATCCAAGGAAGATTGCTGGAGGTCGGACCACCCGCTCGCAAGCATCTGGATCATCCCTAGGCTATCGACGGTTTCGATGCAAAACATCGTTCGGCCCAGAAGGTGCCAAGCACATTCTGAACGCTAGCCGAATTGGATCGCAAAAGGTGGGTGGCACCGATTGAACGCTATTGAATGCTAGCCGAATTGGATCGGAAAAGGTGGGTGGCACCGATTGAACGCTAGCCGAATTGGATCGCAAAAGGTGGGTGGCACCGATTGAATGCTATTGAACGCTATTGAATGCTAGCCGAATTGGATCGCAAAAGGTGGGTGGCACCGATTGAATGCTATTGAACGCTATTGAATGCTAGCCGAATTGGATCGCAAAAGGTGGGTGGCACCGATTGAATGCTACTAGCCGAATTGGATCGCAAAAGGTGGGTGGCACCGATTGAATGCTAGCCGAATTGGATCGCAAAAGGTGGGTGGCACCGATTGAATGCTACTATTGGAGAAACCCGGCAGCATGGCCGTCTCGGCCATGCTGCGACTTCTGAGGGATCGCCCAGTAGGTGCCACGGATCATTGCACCTCCCCCCCGAAGCATATCCCGAGTGGACTCTGTCTGCTGGGACACGAATTCACTTCTTGCCGCGACGAAGTTGCCAGCAAATGGGGCCGATTTTTCCGAGCGTCGGCACCTACTTCAACTCCATTTTGCGTCTCCCACCAACCGGTCAAATCGCTACCGGTGCACCTTCAACAGCGGTTCTGAATGTCGGCTCATCTTGCGTCGATAGTCTATCTTGCCTGAGCCGCAATCTTTGACATAGCTTGCTAACTGATCTCGGTTTGGGTGCGGGGAGTCGGAGGCGGGAAGGACTGAGCCACAGGGTACAGTCCGGACCACTTAGCGGCTCCGTGGGCCTCATCGACTATCGCAAGCTTTTGGGGAGTCTCTAGGAGACATGGGCAAACCATCGCCAAATGTACCTTCCAGTGTTCGCGCTTACATCATCGATCAGCTTTTTCAAAGGAATCATTTACTTCACAACGCATTTCCAGTTACCGAACGGATCCTGACACGCTTTGGGACGCCCTGTGGCGTACTCTTTTGCCTGCATGGGCCTCGCAGTGTTCGGTACACGGCGGTGTACGACCTCAGTCGCGCGCAGATTTTTTTCTATGACGCACAGGGGCAGCGGGAGCAGTCGGAGAGGCTACCGCTGGAGACGGCATGCAATTCTCCGAGTGTTCGGTAATCAAAGTATTTTTCATCGGAACCGATATAGAATCACGAAAACGCCTGCCATCCGACCAGGGGCCGGCGATAGAAAGGACGCTTTCATGTTAGTGCTGGCTCGTCGTGAAAACGAACGCATCGTCGTAGGAGACGAAATTGTCATCACGGTGGTGCGATTGGCGAATGACAAGGTGCGAATTGGGATCGAGGCACCCGATCACATCAAGGTTCTGAGATCGGAATTGATGGACCGGGAAGAAGCCGATCTGGAAGACGGAAACCGAGGGCGGCCAATTGAGCCAGGCGATGTGATTCCAATGGGCCGCATTATGGGGCCTCGAAGGAAAACAGGCTGACTTCTGTTGTGTGATCTTTTGTCCAGTATTGGCTCTTTGCTAACGGTGCCAGGAAGGCTCTTCGGCCATAGGGGCCGAGGGCCTTGGGGCGCGACCAAGCCAAAGCCTCTCAGTGCAAAGACCCGGAAATGAAAAGAGAGGAAAAGCTGGCGGAAAAATTGACGCTCGCTTAGAATTCGGCTACGATTGCAGCACCGTAGGGAGTTGATTCGACTGCTGTAATTCATAGATAACTCATCGGCTTTGAGTGCCGCTGAAGCTTGCTGCATAGGCTTCCAGCGTGCCGGTCTAGATGGGGTGAAGGAGTTGCAAGTAGCGATCGGTTTCCTCCCCGCCTTCCTCCCCGCCTCCAAGTTGAAACGACGAATTGTCCCCACCATCTCCCTGTGGGTCAGTTTGCACGTGCTACCCAGTGGCCAAGTGCATGGCGGTGTCACGGTTCGTTTGGGACTGCACTTGCTCGCTCCGTCAAGAAAAAGAGCGGCTAGTCGTGTCTACTTTCCGAGGTTCGCAATCGTTTCTTAGACAGCTTACAGCAACGGAGTTGCACACCATGAAGTGCCCTGGCAATCGTTTCGAGCGTCGCGGATTCCTGACGGTGGGGGCCTTGGGAGGGCTAGGGCTATCTCTGGGCGATTACTTCCGCATGCAGCAAGCGCGAGCGGACATCAAGAATTACGAAAGCAAGGAAGGGGTGGCCAAGTCGGTCATCTACATCTTCCTGCCGGGGGGGATGGCGCACCAAGAAACTTTTGATCCCAAGCCTTTCGCACCTGTAGAGTACCGTGGTCCGTTGGGTAGCATCGACACCAACGTGACGGGGGTGAAGGTGGGTGAGTTGTTGCCACACACCGCCAAGGTGGCTGACAAGTTGGCGATTTGCCGTTCGATGACCCACGGGGAAGCGGCTCACGAACGCGGCACGCACAACATGTTCACGGGCTATCGCCCTAGCCCAGCACTTCAGTATCCCAGCATGGGCGCCGTCGTCTCCCATGAATTTGGGCCCCGGAACAATCTGCCTCCCTACGTTTGCATTCCCAATCAGCCCAACGAGTTTGCGGGAACTGGGTATCTGAGTTCCTCTTACGCCGGTTTTAGCCTGGGGGCCGATCCGGCAGATGGGAATTTCAAAGTGCGCGATCTGACGCTACCAGGCGGTGTTGATTTTGAACGGTTCGACAAGCGTCGCCGCATTCTGGACGTGGTGAATGATCACTTCCGTACCTTGGAAAAGTCCGATTCGCTGGATGCACTCGATACCTTCTACAGTCGAGCCTACAGTTTGATCAGCTCCGAAAAAGCTCGCGAAGCATTCGACATGACGAAGGAGCCCGATGCGCTGAAGGATCAGTATGGACGCAACACGGCTGGTATGCGGATGCTGCTGGCTCGTCGTCTGGTTGAGTCGGGGGTTCGTTTCGTGACGCTCACCTACGGTGGCTGGGACATGCACGACAACATCGCCGGAGGGATGAAGTCGCAGTTGCCAGCTTTGGATCAGGCCTTCGCGACTTTGATCCGCGATCTGGATCAGCGTGGCCTGTTGCAGTCGACTCTGGTCTGTATCGGATCGGAGTTTGGACGCACGCCAAAGATCAACGGAACGGCTGGTCGCGATCACTGGCCAAAGGTCTTCAGCGTCGTCATGGCAGGTGGCGGAATCAAGGGAGGCATGGTCTACGGTTCCTCCAACGCCACCGGTGCTGAACCTGAGGATGATCCTTTGACCGTCGAAGATTGGGCGACCACCATTTACGACCGTCTGGGAATCGTCGCTGATAAAGAACTGATGGCTCCTGGGGATCGTCCGATCGAGATTGTCGACGGAGGCAAGGTGCGCAAGGAATTGCTGGCCTGACCCCGGTGTTAGCCCCCGATTTTCGTAGCGACAGCATCCCATGCCATCGCGGGCTTGATCGCTCCGTCGATGGTTGGGGCAGTCGCAGTGTGTCAGACACCGTCCAAACGGTCTGTGGGGTGTGAAGTCGTCCGCGGAGTCATTTGGTGCTTCGGGGGCCGACCTTCTTTCCCAAGTGCTGAGGTGCTGCGAGCGACAGCAGTTGGACCGAACAATCGATTAGGCATTGGAGGATTCGATGAAATCAAGGTCTTTGGCTATCGGTTGGCTAGCCTGCCTTTTGGTGCTGTTGGAGGTCCGTGGAGGTCTCGCGTCGTTCCCTCAACTGAACCTGATTTTGCCTCGCGGCGTCCAGCGGGGTGGAGAGCGGGAACTCATTTTCCAGGGTGCCCGATTGAAGGATGCGGAGCAGATTTTTTTCTACAGCTCGGATCCCTTCGAGGTGCGAAAGTTGGAGGCGGTCGACGACAACACGATCAAAGTGGTGTTGATGATTCCTGACAACGTGTCGCTTGGGGAACACCTAGTGCAGGTTCGCACTCGCTCCGGCATCTCCGAGTACCGATCCTTCATGGTCGGTGCACTGCCTGTGGTCGACGAAAAAGAACAAAACGGCTCGCTGGAGGAAGCGCAGGCGATCGACATGAATGTCACAGTCCATGGGACTTGTGAGAATGAGGACGTCGACTTTTTCGCCGTCAAAGCGACCAAAGGCCAGAGGATCAGCGTCGACATCGAAGCGATGCGTCTGGGGAGTTATCTGTTCGATCCGTACATTGCAATACTCGACAAGGATCGTTTTGAACTGGCGGCGGTGGATGACAGCCCTGCAGCCCTGCAGGATGGAGTCCTCAGCGTCCTGGCACCCGAAGATGGCACTTACTACGTCCAGGTGCGGGAAACCAGTTATGGAGGCAACGGCGAATGTCGCTATCGACTGAACGTCGGACACTTCCCAAGACCCACAGCAGTCTATCCGGCGGGTGGCAAGGCTGGGGAGCCGACTGCCGTTCAGTATCTAGGAGATGCCGCTGGACCTCTGGCTCAAGAGGTTCTCGTTCGCTCGGAACAGGGGATGATGAAGCTATTTCCATCCGACGGCAATGGGATTTGCCCATCGGCGATCACCTTCCGATCGTCCCCTTTTGGGAATGCGATGGAGCAGGAGCCGAACCAGGAGATTGCTGCCGCCAACCCTGTCGATGCAGCTCTTTCCTTCAACGGGATCATCGGGCAGCCAGGTGACGTCGATTGCTTCAAGTTCGCTGCGAAGAAGGGGCAAGTATTCGACGTCGAATGCTTCGCTCGCCGCATCCGATCGGGGCTGGATCCAGTGATCAACATCTATTATGCCGATGGCCGTAGTATTGCTGGAAACGACGATTCTCGTGGACCCGATGCCTACATCCGATTTCAGGTTCCTGAAGATGCCGAATATGTGGTTCGAGTGACGGATCACCTGGGACGAGGGCAGGTCGATTTTGTTTACCGCATCGAATTGCAGCCGATTGTCCCATCGCTGACGCTCTCGATTCCACGGATTGATCGCTACTCGCAGACACGGCAGACGATTTTTGTGCCGAAGGGGAACCGGTTTGCGGTGCTACTCAACGCCTCGCGAAGCAATTTTGGTGGTGAGCTGAAGCTGGATGATTCGGTGCTTCCGCCGGGCATGAAGATGGTCGCGCAGAACATGCACGCCAGCCTTTCTCAGATGCCGGTGGTGTTCGAGGCGGCGGCCGACGCGCCGATCGGTGGCAAGCTGGCAAAATTCGAGGCCACTCATGTCGATCCAGCAACAGGAATACGGGGCCAGTTTCAGAACAATGCAGACTTCATTCTTGGGCCGCCCAACAATGCGGTGTACTACAACGGCCAAGTCGATCAACTCGCATTCGCCGTGATCGAGGAGCTGCCCTTTCAGGTGGAGATCGTGCAACCCAAGGCGCCGATCGTCCGAAATGGGACCATGCAGTTGAAGGTGCAGTTGAAGCGAGCGGAGGGGTTCAAGGAAGCAGTGACCGTAGAGTTCCCTTTCCGATCTCCGGGGATTGGTGCCGGTAGCTCGATTCAAATCCCAGCGGAGCAGAACGAAGCGGTTTACACCCTCAACGCCGATGGCAATGCGGCCATTGGCACCTGGCCCATCTACGTCATCGCTCAAGGAAACATCCCCGGTGGTCCCGCATGGGCGTCCAGTCAATTGGCGACACTGGAGGTGGCTGAGCCCTTTACCAATGCGTCGCTGGCCCGTGCGGCCTGCGAGCAGGGGGAGACCGCACAGATCGTCTGCACGCTGGCTCCCAACAAGCCGTTCGAAGGGGAAGCGATCGCGAGGCTTCAAGGATTGCCCCCGAATGCAGTGGCTACCGAAATGAAATTCACCGCGGAGACGACGGAACTGGTGTTCGAAGTGAAGACGACCGGAGAGACTCCAGTCGGCAATCACAAGACGGCATTTGTGGAGTTGGTGACGACGGTACAAGGGGAGCCGGTCCAGATGCGTGGAGGAGGTACCGAGTTTCAGGTCGCCGCTCCTTCGGCCCCTCCCCCACCACCGCCTCCCATGCCCGCCGCTGCTGCGGCGCCGATGCCGATGCCAACTCCTGAACCTCCCAAGGAAAAGCCACTGACGCGTCTGGAGAAACTGAGGCTCCAGAACAAGAAGCCCGGGGGAACTCCCTGAGCTAGCTTGTGGAATGCTCGACATGGATACCGAAACGCCGACATGTGTCGCTTCATGCTAAGGATCGCTGCGATGAACCGATGGTTGCGTTACTGCCGAATTGCTACCGCGATGGCGCTGGTTTGTGTGCCGTCCGGAGTCCTGACCGCTCAGGATAATCCACTGACCAAGATCGAGGTCTTTCCTGCCAACGTCCATTTGACGACGGTTCGAGATCATCAGACCCTGGTCGTCCAGGCGACCTACGCCAATGGCATCACCCAGGATGTCACCGGGCAGGCCCAGTGGACGCTCAGCGACCCAGCAGTGGCCAAGCTGGAAGGGGCGAAATTGGTCCCTGGGCACGACGGCGATGCGCAGTTGACGGTTGCCTTTGGCGGGCAGTCGCTGCAGGTACCGGTCCATGTGGAGCGATCTTCGGAAGATCCGCCGATCAGTTTCCGTCTGGACGTGATGCCGGTGTTCATGAAGACCGGCTGCAACACAGGCAGTTGTCACGGTGCCGCACGCGGCAAAGACGGGTTTCGGCTTTCGCTCTTCGGCTTCGATCCGGAGGGTGACTATCAGCGACTGACTCGAGAAATCAACGCCCGTCGCGTCAATCTGGCGCTGACTGATGAGAGCCTTCTATTGGAGAAGGCCACGAACGCCGTACCGCATTCAGGCGGAGCGAAGATCAAGAAGGGGGATGTCTACTACCAGTCGCTGCATCGATGGCTAGAGTCAGGTGTTCCCAATGACCCAGGTCCAGTGCCGCAAGTGGTGGAGCTTGAGATCTATCCCAAGGGAGCGGTGCTGGATGGGGAAAATTCTACCCAGCAATTGACGGTGCGAGCCAGATATTCGGATGGGACGGATCGGGACGTCACGCATTTAGCTTACTTCAGCACCAACAACGAGAACTCGGCGGCTGTGTCCCAGGAAGGGGTGGTCACAGCCAAGAATCGAGGCGAAGCCTTTCTCATGGCCCGCTACGATACGCATACCGTCGGGCGGCATTTCATCGTCCTGCCCAAGGGATTGCAGTTCACCGTCGAGGCGCCGCCGCAGCTCAATTACATCGATGCTCTGGTCGATCAGAAACTGGCCAATCTTCGAATCAATGCTTCGCCGCTGTGTACCGACGAGGAATACCTCCGCAGAGTCTATCTGGACATTCTTGGAACGCTACCTACAGAGCCAGAGTACCAGGCGTTCATGACCAGCCAGGATCCCAAGAAGCGAGACGCTTTGGTCGACTCGCTGTTGGAGCGGAAAGAATTCGTAGAAATGTGGGTGATGAAGTGGTCGGAACTGCTGATGATCCGATCTTCGCAGCAGGTCAGCTACAAGGCGATGTTGCTCTATTACAACTGGTTGCAGCAGCGGATTCAGAACAACATCCCGATCGATCAGATGGTGCGTGAGTTGCTGTCTGCCAAAGGTGGAACCTTCGCCAACGCGGCGACCAACTATTATCAGAACGAAACCGATACCCTGAAGGTGGCCGAGAACGTCGCGCAGGTCTTCATGGGGATGAGGATTCAGTGCGCCCAGTGCCATAACCATCCATTCGACCGCTGGACGATGGATGACTACTACGCCTTCGCCAACTTCTTTTCGCAGATCGGTCGTAAGCAGGGAGAAGATCCACGGGAGACAATCGTTTTCAACTCCGGTGGTGGCGATGTGAAGCATCCGGTTGGAGGGAAAGTACTGCCGCCCAAGTTCCTGGGTGGCAACGCACCTGAACTGGCCGGAAAAGACCGCCGCGAAGTGCTCGCAGGCTGGCTTGCCTCTCCGGAAAACCCGTTCTTCGCACAGAACCTAGTGAACATCGTCTGGGAGCATTTCTTCGGCCAGGGAATTATCAATGAGGTCGATGATATCCGCATCAGCAACCCACCCGTCAACAAGGAGTTGCTGGATACGCTTGCTGCGAAATTCACCGAATACAAGTACGACTTCAAAAAGCTGGTGAAGGATATCTGCACATCGCGGACCTACCAGTTGAGCACCAAGACGAATCCGACGAACGAGTCGGATGACCGCAATTTCTCTCATGCCAAACTGCGTCGCGTGCGATCGGAAGTCCTCCTGGACATGATCACGTCCGTGACGAGTACCCGCAATAAGTTCGCCGGCCTGCCGCTGGGAGCCAGGGCAGTACAGATCGCCGACGGAAACACCAGCACCTACTTCCTGACCACCTTCGGGCGGGCCTCCCGCGGGACGGTTTGTTCATGCGAGGTGAAGATGGAGCCCAATTTGTCGCAGGCTCTCCATCTTCTGAACGGGGAGACAGTGCAGCAGAAAATTCAGCAGGGCAACCTGATCAAGCAGTGGATGGATGCAGGGAAGACGCCCGAACAGATGATTGATTTGATGTACATCAGTGCATTGACTAGGCGGCCGACAGACAAGGAAAAAGCTGGAATCCTCGAACTCTTGCAAGCGGAAAAGGATCCCAAGGCAGCCCTGGAAGATACCTTTTGGGCGATCCTCAACAGCCGGGAGTTTGTGTTCAATCACTGAGCAGGCAGGGAACGGAAGAGGTCTTGAGCGATTTTTGCAAAATATCGGTCGTGGCAATGTTGCCGCAAAGCCACCGATCGTTTTTGGGATCGACGGAACATTTCGCCTTTCAGAAGGCCGTCGGCGTGATCGGCGGGGTACTTTTAGGGATGGTGAAAGGGTAGCGGTCATAGCGCCTGAGCGGCTTTGCAGGCAATCGGATCAACGGACTGTCCCCGGCGAGAGAGACGAATGGGAAAGGTAGAGAGACGATGCATCTGAATCGATTTTGGCTCAGCCTATTAGGATCGACTCTGCTGTCGGGAGCGGCATTTGCTGACGAGGCACAAAGGGTCACCTACGACGATGACGTCCTGCCGATCCTTAAGCAGCGCTGCGCTACCTGCCATAACCCGGACAAGAAAAGTGGTGGATTCGATGTCACCAGTTACACCCAGCTGATGCAAGGTGGCGGATCGGGTGCGTCGATTGAAGCCGGAGATGCCTCTGCCAGCTACATGATTAAACTGGTGGAGCATCAGGAGGAGCCGACGATGCCTCCGGATGCCGATCCGATTCCGGAAATGGAGCGATTGCTCTTACGGAAGTGGGTCGATGGAGGCGTCTTGGAAAACAAGGGTAGCAAAGCTGCCGCACCCAAGAAGAAGAAAGTATCGATGGCGATGGATGCATCGCCCACCGAAAGGCCGTCCGTCGTTACCATTCCCGGGCACCTTTCCCTCCAGCCCTTGGTGCGGACTCGCTCCACAACGGCGGTCCCGTCGATAGCGACCAGTCCTTGGGTGCCCTTGGTGGCTGTCGCCGGCCAGAAGCAGGTGCTGCTCTATGATTCGGTGACTACGGAATTGAAGGGAGTACTCCCCTTCCCCGAAGGACAGCCTCAGGCACTGCGATTCAGCCGGAATGGATCGCTGTTGATGGTTGGCGGGGGACGTGGGGGCGCCACTGGGAAGGTGGTGATCTTCCATGTGCGCGACGGTCGAAGGATTGCCGAGGTCGGCGAAGAACTCGACACGGTGTTGGCTGCCGATATCAGTCCAGGGCACGATTTAGTGGTCCTTGGGGGACCGCAAAAAATGGTGCGTGTCTACTCCACCGACTCCGGCAAGTTGCTTTACGAAACGAAGAAACATACCGATTGGATCTACGCTGCGGAATTCAGTCCGGATGGGGTGCTGCTGGCCACTAGTGACCGCAACGGCGGGCTGTTGGTGTGGGAAGCGAAAACGGGACGCGAATATCTTGTCCTCAATGGACACACCGCTGCCGTGACGTCGCTTTCGTGGCGAGGCGATTCGAATATCCTTGCCAGCGGAAGTGAAGATGGAAGCATCAAGCTGTGGGAGATGGAGAACGGCGGGCAGGTGAAGTCCTGGGGGGCTCACGGTGGCGGCGTTTCGGCGATCGAATTCACACGGGATGGCCGAATCGTCAGCAATGGTCGCGATCGCGTTGTCAAACTATGGGATCAAAATGGCGCTCAGCAGAAGGCGACGGAAGCGAGTGTCGAGCAGGGGACGGCGGTGAGCTACTGCGATGAGTCCGACCGGATTTTCGCCGCTGATTGGACTGGGGAAATTCGGATCTACCAGGGTGCTGACGCCAAACGGCTTGGGAATCTGAACCCCAATCCAGAGCGGATCGAGGAACGATTGACCGCTGCCGAAGGGCAACTGACTACCTTCCGAACCGCCTACGAACCGCTGGCTCAAGCGGCCCTAACGATGACGCAGCAGTACGTCGACCTGGAAGCCAAGTACCAGCAGATGGTCAAGTTGAAGGGGGAGTTGGAGCAAGGCTATGCTGCCAAAGTGGCGCTGGTGGAAAAGTACACTGGAGAAATTGCAGTCAACACCGAGAACTTCCAGAAGATCTCTCAAGCCGTGGTGAAGCTGGAGCAGGCGATTCCGCCGCTGATCGAAGCCCAGAAGCAGATCGGAACGGCCGCCGCTGCGATGGAAGATGCGGCAACGCAGGAAATCGCCAAGATGCTTGCCCAGAAACTGCAAGAACATCAGACGATGTTGGAAACGCAGAAGGGGGAGATGGCCAAGCTGGCTACGGCTCTGGAGACGATGAAGGGGGAACTGACTAAGGAGACTCAGGCCCGCGATGCCATCAAGGCGCAGTTGGATCCCTTGGTGCCGATGGTGCAGCAGACCGAACCGATGGTCGCCGAGGCACTGAAGAAGAAGAGCGAAGCCGAAGCAGCAGCAGCAAGCGCCAAGGGGCAGCTGGACGGTTCGGCTGCGGCCGTGGAACGCTGGAAAGCCGAGTTGGCTTTCCAGGCCCGGTTGGGGGAACTCGAAGCCGATCTGAAGGGACGCGAAGAGGCCAATCTGAAGACGTTGGAGCAGCTTGGGATGCTGGAATCGGTAGCCGCCGACTGGGAGAAGCAGAAGGTGGCTCTGGACGGACAGGTTGCCAAGTGGAATGAAGAGAAGGGGGCAACCGAGAAAGAGGTGGTCGCACTCGATGCATCCTACGTCGATCTGACTGGAAAGATCCAGGCTCGAGTGGCTGAGCTGACGGCGAGCCAAGCGGTGATTGCGCAGCTGAGTAAGTCGATCGAGTCGTCCACGGCCGCTCGCGATGCTGCCAAGGCAAGTCTAGATCTGATGGCCGGGGATGCCGAACTGACGGCGGCAGTGGCAGCCCTGCAGACGGCGCTGGATGGGCAAGCCCAGAAGGTCAAAGTGTTGCAGGATGGCTTCGTGGCCATGACTGCAGAGAAAGACGCCTGGGACAAGATGGCAGCGGAAACGATGGCGACTTTGGTCGCTAAGAAGCAGGCGGTGGAGCAGCTTGCAAAGAACATCGCCGATGCTGCTCCCCAGCAGGCTCAGCTTGTTGCGAAGTGGAACGAATCCGTGGCAGCTGTCGTCCCAGTGAAGCAGCAGGCCGAAGCGGCTGAGAAGGGAATCGAAGAAGCCCTGCGTGCGATCGCAGCTCACCAAGGTATTGCCGATCCCGTTCCTGCGGATGCCGCCGCTCCGGTCGCAGCACCGGCTGGGAATTGATCCAAAGTGACCGGGGATCGGATTCATTCCATCCCCCCGGGCAGGCAGGACTCGTCAGCGCAGCACTTCCACCGAGGCTCTGTCGGCCTGTGCGCCCTTTTCTTTGATTTGTTCTACTGGACTGATCGTCAGAGGCTGGCTGGCCAGCGACCAGCCGCCCGCATGTTCCGCGCGAGCACGAAGAAGGTATTTCCCTCGAGGCAGCGGCGGAAGATCGATCTGCAGTTGGTGTTCGCCCGCGGCAAGCTCTCCCTGCTGCCTCAGTAGGCAGGTCTGTTGTGCCGCTTCGTATCTCATCCCAATGCTTTGAAAAAACTTTTCTGGGCCTCTGTCCTGATTTGGCTGAGGAAGATTGCCCGGTAGCTTATCGCGTCGCAACGCCAGTTCGATGGTCACCTTCGAAGCAGAAGGGAGTTGCAGGCGGACTGGGACTGGCGATTCGTCTGAGACTTGCGTGGGGCAATCCAGTCGCAGCGAATTGGGGTGGGACAGTCGTAGCGTTGGATCCCCTAGGAGATGAATCAATGCCAGGTGGTCGATGCGTTCGTCTTCCAGTTGATGTCCCTCGGGGCTGAGGGCTTGCGCGAATTGTTCTAGCATCGGGCGCAGGGATGCCAGTTGGGCGTTGGAGTCATCGGGCGCGATCGATCGGATCTTTGCCTTCAGAAGCAGTTCACCGATCGTCGAGCATTGTTGCCCATAGCATTCCGACATCAACTCGGCGCCCAAGTTGGCCATGCCGTAGGGCATGGTGACGCGAGTCGATGCGACGACAGCGATTGGTCCTTGTGGCTGCAGCAAAAGCGACTCGGCCAGACATGGCTCGCGTGCATCAAACGCGCCGGTGTAGCAAGCGAAAAATAGTGCGATCGTTTGGCTATTGGGGATTTGCACCCGGTCGATCGATCGACGATGAAGAATCTCCAGCGATTGGTCGGCGATTCGGAAGTTGTCCAGGGTCTGGACGTGCCCGTGCCCGATGTAGATCCAGAACGCTGGTCCTCGGTTGAGTCGCTGGAGAACGGTCTCCTGGAAGCGGTTGGGGTCAGGGCAATGGGGACTGTTGACGCTGGCATGCACCAGTCCAATCGATCGCGACTCAGGAATCCCTACCCCCAGAAGTCGTCGAGTCGCTAGTTCAATCGCTGCGTCGGTAAGCACACCGAAACCTCCGATGCCAGCGACCACCTCCAGGCGATCTCGCCACTCGGTGTAATCCTCCAATTGCTCATACTGAATGACGCGTTTCAGGTAGGAAGCCAGTTGGTCTGGCGTGGCTGCGGGAATGCGGCCAATTGCAAGATCGGGAACCCCGTTCAGGTCTCGATCCGAAAAATGGAGATCCGTAGCAATTTGTTTTTCCGGGCCGAACTTCTGAATGGCCCTCGCTGGAACGTACGCCGTAGGAACACTGGGGGACGCTGCGGGGAGGGCGGAAAGTCGCGATGCCATGGTGGGGCTGTCGCCAGCCAGCAGCACGAAGACTTGTTGTTCCGATATCTCCTTGGCCCACTTGGCGATCAGCGATTGAAGGGCATCGCTGTCCTTTGGGGCGACTTGGTATTCAATGCGATACCCTTGTGCAATGCGATGCGCTTCCCATGCTGCCAAAGCGGGGACGAAGGACCGATCGGGTACGACGACCAGGACACGGGGTGCTGCAAGGGTGGCTTGCGAAGCCGCCAAACTGCAGCCAAAAGAGACCAGCCAAGCAAGGAAATAGCTTTTCAGCGGACACCGCTGCCTGCTCATCGTCATCGCCTCCTTTGCCGAGCTTACCTGCCAGTCCACTAAGCCGCTGGTTCATGGTAGCCGGAAGAGGCACCTCGAATCGAGAGGAGCTACCGTGGGAGCGATAGGATGAAGCTTCAGCGTCGCATGATCAAGTCGTCTTTTTCAGGGAAAATCCAAGGCGACGAGGGGGACGAGGGGCCGGGGTTGGATAGCGTTTCTGGGCGGCCCCGTTTCTGATTGCTGACGGCTGTAGCCGATCCAGTCCACTGGATCTGCCGTCGAGCGGTTCTTGCGGCGACCAATAGCAGCTCGTCCCTGACTCTCGGCTGGATATCCTCCAGTTGATAGACCAGTTCCTGGAAGCCTTCTGGATTCCTTTGAGCGGCCTGAGAGAGTTGAGAAAGGAACTTGGCTGATTCGATGAAATTCAGGTCGGCAGTCTTGGCGATGAATGGGCCGATCGTACGAACGATCAGGTCGGCCCCGAGTTGATCGAGTTTCAGGAATAAGTCCATTCGCCCCTGCAACCATGATGTGCCATCGGCTGCGGGCACCGGTTGGCTATGGAGCACGCACACGCATCGACCTTCTACCGGTTTGGCGGTCATCGACCCATCGTAGTCCCCCATCGCATAGAAGATGTGCAGTTGGTCGGTGCCATACACCAATTCCGACTGACATCGAGTCCCCGCTCCGTCCTGACCGCGAAAGGTGAACTCCCCTGTGCGCTCCACTTCCACCTTAGTCACCCCCATCACCTTCCAGATGCTGACGATCACTTCTGGATGGCGCACAAGGAAAGTGAAAAGCTCCGGGTCGCATTCCAGGGTTTGGTTGGGCATCCGTCGGAAATAGCTGGGGTGATCGAGGACAGCCTTCAGCTTGTTCCTCGCAGGATCATTCAGTTGGTTCCAGGGGATTCTTTGAATCGACTCCGACTTCATTCTCGGATGGCTGGAGCCGGCGGAGGAACCAGCTTCTGCGGCTTGCAAGAGTGGAAGGTTCACCGTTCCAAGGCTCAAACTTGAGCCGGCGACATAACGCAGCCATTGGCGACGATTCACCGGGTCGATTGATCGCTTCGGCATGCCGCCACTTTTTCTCATGGTCCATCCTGTCGCTGCGACACTGCGCCTGGGTAGCGGACCGATGCAGATCATGGCCCAAGCGTTCCATCGGGCTGGTCGCTGCCTTTACTTTCGGCAGATTGATGGGCAGAACCAAAGAGGGAATCCGACTTGGGAAGAAAAGAAGAGCCTGCAAAAAGAAAGACTCCTTTGGAGGAATGCTAGCAGCGTCAGTCGCAGGTCCTCGGATCCTTTGCACTCAGTGACAGAGTTTTGGAGAGCATGGAGGTCTAGGGTGCCTTGGTTTCGGTTGGGGGGGGGGAGTTTTGAAGATAGGAAAAAACCCTGGCGTTTCAGTTGAGACGCCAGGGTTTGGGTTGGTGAAATTCGCGGAGGGGTGCCTTCGCCAATTGGAAGATTAGAACCCAGCCGGTTGCATACCCGAACGCGCAGCGCCACCCACCGCTCGAAGCACCCCTTCTTCCACGGTGAATCGGTAGACCAAACCGCGAGGGACGACCTTGGTGTTGACCTGGAGGGAGTCAGAAGCGGAGTATTGCTGCAGCGTGCTGGAGATGGAAGCGATCATGGGGTTGTCCTGCATTGTCTGAAGGAAGCCCATGAGCGGGACCATTTCGAGGTGGAAATCGAGAGGGGTGACATCCGACAGCGGGGACTCATTGGCATCGATGGTCGCCTTGAGTTGGGCTTCGGCATCTTTTCCAAGTGCTAGAAAGATTCCTTTGTCTGCGGTTCCGACGACAAATTCGATTTGAGCCCCGAAGGCTTTCCGAAGTTCTTCCTGATTGGAGGGGACTGCCATTTTTCCAGGATGGAACGTGACGCCTTTGTAGTTGCTGGCGTTGAACTGAATGGGGGGCAGTTCGGGGAGTTGCAGTTTGCTGTAGAGAGTTTGCACGGCCTGTGCGATTTTGTTGCCGTCGGCCACTCGAGCCCCTGCGACCAATTGCGGACCGTCCTCAAGTGTCAGCCGATATCCACCATCGATCATGCCTTCTTCGAAGGTAGCGATCAGCACGTCACGAACGGTGCGGAGGAAGGCTTTGCCGTCTTCGCCTCGGGAATCTCCGTTGGCGATTTCGTCTATCCGCTTGAAGGCCATATCGAGTGCGTTATCAAGTGTTGGGGTGAGTTGCCCGAGATCTTCTTTGGCGACGGCGCTGGTGAATCGCATGCTGGACGCATTGTCGGTCGACTGGAATCCCGAAAAGCCGCTCTTCAGGTCCTTCATCGCTTCGATCTGCTTGGCCAGGTCCGAACCGTCGACGAATTGGGTGCCGATATCGAAGAAGGTCTTCTTCGATTTCTGGTCGACGCCCCAACCGATCAACAGTTCGTCTGTCTCGTCGAGCATTCGGGTCATCTGATCCATCGCCTGTTCCCCGGCGGCTTCGGCAGCAGCAGCTTCTTCTTCCGACTGGCCGGCGGACTGTTGAGCCAGGGCTTCTTCATAGCCACTTCGCATCTGCTCAGAGAGCATCTGCTTGAGTTCCTTGGGGATGTTTTCCATGGCGATGCGGAAGGACAGGTCATAGCGTTCAGCTTGCTTGCCGATCGCTTCCATTGGATTCTCGGGAACGTTTTCCAGTTGCCCCTCTTCCTGAGCGACATAGAGCCATTCTCCTTTTTCGCGAGCGAAAACGGTTTGGGCACCGATTTCCATCGCAAATTTTCCATCTCCTAGGTCGTCGACTTCACCCAGGGTGCGGAGCGGTTCGAAGAAGGCTTCACGATCGGTCAGCGGTAGGTAACCAACCAGCACAGGGGTTCCTGTATCGTCCAGCGCGACAGTCAGGCCCGCTGGCCGATTTCGGTCGATCCCGGAGGAGTACCCATTGACCATCATCGTGGCTGTGCCACTGATCTCAGGGGCACCGGCGGCCCGCATGACGTAGCTGAGATCCTGGAGCATTTTCCCTAGGGGAGCGATGGCGACGGTGACAAACGGTTTGTTCGTCGCGGGGGCTTGCGCCTGGAGGTAGGAGAGGGAAGGGACGAAGGCGGCGCTAGCAAGAGCAAAGAGTTTCGCGTTCTTGATAGCGGCGCGACCGAATCGGCGGAAAATCATACAAAGACTCCCGTGGATGGAAAAGAGTTTTTTGAAAGCGATCTGTAACAGCATATCGGCTTGGGATCGCAAGACCGGCTGGACTTCTAAAGTGAATTCGATATTCCAGACCAAATCTTGGTGAGGATCTCTATCGTTCGCGGAATACAATCCGCCCCTTGCTGAGATCGTAGGGGGAGAGTTCCACACGTACCTTGTCTCCAGGAACGATGCGGATGAAGTTCTTTCTCATTTTCCCTGCGACGTGGGCCAGGACTTCGGTACCTGTTTCTAGTTGGACGCGGAAGCGCGTGTTGGCCAATGCGGCAATCACCGTTCCATCCACTTCAAAAGCTTCTTCCTTCTTCGCCATAAATCCCCTGCATTCAATCGACACGAACGATGGATACGATGTTTCCCGCGAGCGGGCGATCGATTCGCCCCGGCGTCCAAAAGACGCTGCATTCGCCGAAAGTTCTTGCTATGGTTATACGGCTCGCCCGTGGTCCTCGTCCACAGTACGACTTGGGAAAGCGGGCCGAATGGGGATGAAAGTGTGAAGTTTTTCAGTCCTTTTGTCTTCGCCATCTGCCAGCAGGGAGCCGAATCGACGCTCAAGCAGCAGTTGCAGCAGCCGCCATTGCCTTGGAAGCTCTCCTTCTCCAGGCCCGGATTTCTCACCTTCAAGTATCCAGTTCGGATGGCTCCTTGGTCGGAAGCCTTGCCGCAAACCCCTTGGATTCGCACCTCGGGGCATGCTTTTGGAGCGATCGAAGGGGAAGAAGCCTTGGGAATGCTCGAGCAATTGATTGCGCAGTATCGGGAGTTGGACTGGGAAGCGGTACACCTTTGGGAACGCGACTGCGAAGTTCCAGGTGACCGGCGGTTCGAACCTGGGGAGAGTTTGCTGGCCGAGGATTTGGCTGGGAAGTTGAGAGAGCGATTGAAGGAGGTTGGGGATCCCCGCCACGAACAGGTTTTCGCTCGGGGCACAAGCTCCTTGGGGGGCCGGGTCCTAGATGTGATCGTCGTTTCGCCCGATCGATGGTGGATTGGATGCCATCCATCGATGCGAGTGGAGGAAACCTGGCCAGGCGGTGTGCCTCCCCTGGAGAGGCCGGTGCCCTGGATCAGTCGAGCTTACTGGAAAGCTGCCGAAGCGGTGGCTTGGAGCGGTTTGCCGCTGCAGGCTGGGGACCGTGTGGTGGAGCTGGGGAGTGCACCGGGTGGGGCGTGTCAGTGGCTGCTGCAGCAAGGGCTAAAAGTGACCGGAGTCGATCCGGCTGAAATGGATCCATGGCTTTTGCATCAGAAGGGGTTCGAGCATTGGCGTGAGCGATCGCCAGCGATGAACAAGGAGCGATTTTCAAAGTTTCGTTGGCTATTCTGCGACGCGAATGTTGCTTCTAGCTACACTCTGGAAACCGTGGAGCGGATCGTCCGTCATCCTGCCAACCACTTAGAAGGCTTGGTCCTAACACTGAAGTTGGCGTCTTGGGATTTGGCGGAAGATTGGGAGTCGTGTCGGGATCGCGTTGCGTCGTGGGGGTTTCAGCGAGTCAGGTGCCGCCAGTTGGCCTTCAATCGACTGGAATTCTGCTTGGTCGCCGACCAGCCTCGTCCTGCCGGGGCTTCGCCTTCCGATTTGGAAGAGGGCCTTTCCAAGGGGGATGCCGCCATGATCCCCGCCAATGAATCGCCTAGGGGAACGCTTGCACCGCGCCCGACGCGGAGCGTCAGCCTCCGAACAAAGCCGGCTGGGCGTCCCTTCTCTCCCGAGGATGCGGGAGCCAGGGATGCCCATGGTTCGGGCGGCATCGACGCGGGGAATGAGCCGCAATGAGCCCTTGCATGCCCTGCTGGTTGGGGGGGCTGTTGGGATTTGTGGCGAATACGATAGGGGGGTATAATGCGCCGGCGTTCTATGGGCTCCGACCCAGGTGAAATCTGGATTGCGGCCCAGTGGACTCAATTGCGGGCCTTGGGACCTGGACGATTTTTTGGTCGAGGGAGAGCTGGAGTGTCTTGCCCTGCTGGCAGATCAAGTCTGTCTAGCAAGGCGTTGCGGTAGGCGATCGATTCTTTCTGCACGAAGCTAAGGATGGAAGCAATGCAAGTCAACGTCTCGGCCAGGCATGGTCATTTGAAGGCTGGAGACCAGCAGTTGATCGTGGAAAAGTCGGAGAAACTGAGGCGATTTTTCGATCGCATCAATGCGATCGAGGTGACGGTGGACCTAGAGCATCAGGAAAAGCCGACACTCGAGTTCAACATCTCTGCGGATGGTTCGCATGATTTTGTTGCTTCCGCCAGCTCCACCACCGTGCAGGCCGCACTGGACTTGGCGATCGAGAAGGTGGAGCAGCAGCTTCGCAAGCACAAAGAACGGATTACCGACCACAAGGTGGCCGGTCACAAGCATTTGGAGATTCCCGATCGGGAGGGCTGAGCATCGCCGGAGGATGCTTGTGTCTGCAAAAGGATAAACCAATGAAATTTATGGAATTCGTAGCGGTATCTGCCATGAAGGCAGAATTGGGTGCAACCGACAAGGAATCGGTTGTCTCCGAAATGGTGGACGCTCTTGTGGCGGCCAGCCAATTGCGAGGAGACGATCGGGATGACATCATCCGTGCGATCATGAAGCGGGAGCAACTGGGAAGCACGGGTATCGGCCGCGGAATCGCGGTGCCCCACACCAAGCATCCCAGTGTGGATCGACTGATCGGCACCGTGGGAATCAGTGTGCCTGGGGTCGATTTTGATAGCTTGGATGGCGACCGAGTGCAGCTGTTTTTCTTGCTGATCTCACCGCCGGATCGTCCTGGTGATCACCTACGGGCGTTGGAATACATTTCGCGGCAACTTCGCGATGATGCCTTCTGTAAGGTGCTCAAGCAGTCGAAGTCTGCGGAGGACATCCAGCATCTGCTGGAAGAGGCAGACAACAACCAGTTCGTCTCGTAAGCGACGAACGGAGAAGATAGCCAAAAGGGGCCTTTGCCAAAGTCGGCGGTGCCGCGCGATGGTGTGGGCAGATGGATCTAGGAAGCAGCTGGGCGACGTGCTTTCCCTGATCGATGAAAAGAGAAAAACCAATTCGAAGGGGCTCTGCTGAACAAAGCAGAGCGTCAGCAGGCAATCTGTGAGCGGTGGTATGGTTGAGCAGGCGATTGAATGCCGGGTGGTGGTGAACAGTCCAAATGGGCTGCACATGCGCCCTGCCGACATGGTAGCCAGGCTAGCCAACCAATTCCAAAGCAAGGTGGAGGTGGTGCGATTGGGGCAGGTCGTCGACGGGAAAAGCATTTTGGGGTTGTTGACCCTGGGTGCCACCGAAGGGACTGAGCTGTTGTTGCGTGCCACCGGCCCGGATGCCCAGCAGGCAGTCGGGATGCTTGCCGACCTATTCGAACAGGGGTTTTTCGAAGCGGAGTAGTTTGCGTCGCCAGGAGAGACGGTCCGAGTGTCCAAGAGACACCGGCTGTCGCAGCGCGCTGAAAAAGAGCGCGGGAAGGAGTAGGCAGGAAACCCGTAGGCTGTAGGTCAGCCCGGGCAAATTGCCTCGTTCGACGCATGCTTGAATTGCAGGGGATTCCAGTTTCTCCGGGAGTCGCGATCGGTCCAGCCTGGGTGTTGGACCGAGAAGGGTATCGCATCGCTAGGTGCCGCATCGCACCCGACGAATGCGACACCGAATGGAAGCGACTGCTTGAGGCAATCGATCATGCAGCCAAAGCATTGTCGGAGCGAGGTGTGCAGACGACCGCACAACTCGGCAAGCACTTGGCCGGCATCTTCTCAGCCCAACAGCAGATGCTGCTGGACCCGCAATTGCGTGAGACGCTGCAAAGCCTGATTTTTCACCGCAAACAGTCAGCAGAGTTTGCCGTCAGTGAAGTGCTCACCGGGTACGCCGCTGCGTTTCGTCGAGCCGGATCGGGATTTCTGGCAGATCGCGCTGCTGACGTCCACGACATCGAACGCATGTTGCTGGAGCGACTGTCGGGGCAGCCGACCACCACTTTGGCGCAACTGAGCCTTCCTTCGGTGGTCGCCAGCCACGATCTGACTCCTGGAGAAACCGCCAGCTTGGATCCTCGCAAGGTGCTTGGATTCTGCACCGAGTCGGGTGGGGCTGGGGGCCACACCGCCATCGTCGCCAGAGGCCTGGAGATTCCTGCCGTCGTTGGAGTCGGGCCGTTCCTCCATCAGATTCAAAGCGATGATGCGATCATCATCGACGGCTATCGCGGCCGTGTCATCCTGGCGCCCGATGAGGCGACTCGGGATCGATACTTGCAGCGGCGGCAGTACCGGCAACGGATCGCAGTGCAGTTGGAAGAGTTGCGAGACCTGCCCGCAAGGACAACCGATGGGGTCGAAGTGGAGCTTTTGGCGAATATCGAATTCCCTTCGGAGGTGGAGGCGTGTCATGCACGCGGTGCCAAAGGAGTGGGGCTTTACCGGACAGAGTTTCTCTATCTGGGTTCGACCAGTGAACCGACCGAGCAGCAGCATTACGAGGTGTATCGTTCGGTGGTGCAGCAGTTTCCCAAGCAGCCGGTCATCATCCGGACGCTTGACCTTGGCGCCGACAAAATGGGGATGCACGGGAACCCACAGCACGAAAACAATCCGTTTCTGGGGCTTCGAAGCATTCGACTGTCGCTCAGGAATCCCTCGCTGCTGCGAACGCAGATGCGAGCCATTTTGCGGGCCAGTGTGGAAGGAGATGTGCGGGTCATGTTTCCGATGATCTCCACCCTCGACGAGCTGCGGAGTGCTCGCTTCGTCGTCCGCAGTGTCGTGGAGGATTTGAAGGAGGAAGGGATCCGCTGCAATGAAGCGATCCCTGTCGGCATGATGGTGGAAGTCCCTTCTGCGGTCATGATGCTGGATCAATTCGCCAAGGAGGTCGACTTTTTCAGCATTGGAACGAATGATCTGACCCAGTACACCCTGGCGGTCGACCGCAGCAACGAAGCGGTAGCCGATCTTTATCAGGCATGCGACCCGTCGGTGCTGCGTCTGATTCACAAGACGATCGAAGTCGCGACGCAGCATGCGGTTCCCACCAGCGTTTGCGGAGAGATGAGCAGCAACATGGCCTACGCGCTGCTCCTTGTCGGGATGGGGTTTCGCACGCTTTCAGCACCTCCTTCGGCCATCCCGCAAGTCAAGAAGGCGATCCGATCGGTGACCTCTCGCGAGTGCGAAGCGCTTGCGTGGAGGGCCTTGCGATTGGATACCGCCAGAGAGGTCGAGTCGTTTTTGCAGTCCCAACTGGCAGGCCTGCTCCCTGAGTTGTCGATTCAGTTGTGACCGAAGCAGTATTTACCAATACATCGAGGCTCCTTGGCATGGTCAGGAGCCGTGAGAAACCACAATTTGTCCTATAAGGAATGACAATGAAAAAAGAAATGTTGATCAATATGTCGCAGTCCGAGGAGTGTCGGATCGCGGTACTGGAAAATGGAGTTCTGGAGGAACTGTATACCGAACGAGCCAGCCAGAACAACTTTGTAGGAAACATCTACAGGGGTAGGATCGTCAATCTGGAGCCGAGCATCCAGGCGGCGTTTGTCGACTTTGGTGTCGGTCGAAACGGGTTCCTGCATATTAGTGATATCGAGCCACAGTATTTCCGACAGGCAGGTTACGACCCCGAAGAGATTCTCGATGGTCATTATTCGGATATAGACGACAGCGGGGAAGAGGGAGAGGAAGGAAAGGAATCCAGCTCGTCAGGCGGTCGGGATCGCCAACGAGGCAAGCACCCTAGAAGTGGCCGTCCACGCTTCAAACCACCAATTCAGGAAATTTTTCGGCGAGGGGACGAGGTTCTGGTTCAGGTGATCAAAGAAGGGATTGGTACCAAGGGACCGACGCTGTCGACCTACATCAGCATTCCTGGTCGCTATCTAGTGCTGATGCCCGCCCTGGGGCGGGTGGGAGTCAGTCGTAAGATTGAAGACGAAGATCAGCGACTGAAGCTGAGGAAAATGCTAATTGAACTAAAGCCTCCCAAGGGGCTTGGATTCATCGTCCGCACCGCCGGACAGGATCGCACCCGTAGAGAACTCTCGCGAGATATCGCCTACCTGTTGCGTCTTTGGAAGGCGATCGTCAAGCGATTGAAGCAGGGGGGAGGGCCCGGCGATGTGTACGAAGAGAGCGACATGATGATTCGTACCATCCGCGATACGTTCACCGAGGATATCGATACGATCCTCGTCGATCATCCGGAAGCTTACGAGCGTGCACGAGGTTTCGTGGAACTGGTGATGCCCAAATTCGCCGACCGATTGAAACTTTACGATGGCCGTGAGCCGCTTTTCCATAAATACCAGCTGGAAGAGGAGATTGCACGGATCCACAATCGTAAGGTGCCACTGAAGGGTGGTGGATCGATCGTCATCGACTCCACCGAAGCGCTGGTGGCGATCGATGTCAACAGCGGCAATTTCCGCACCGATGATTCGGCGGAGGAGACTGCGGTCCAGGTGAATGTGACGGCCGCTAAAGAAATCGCCCGCCAGTTGCGGCTGCGCGATCTCGGTGGGGTCATCGTCAATGACTTCATCGATATGCGGAAGGAGTCGCATCGGAGGCGGGTCGAGAAGGCGCTTCGCGATGCGATGAAACGCGATCGGGCCAGGACTAAGATCCTTCGAACCAGTCCCTTCGGCCTAATCGAAATGACGCGCCAGAGGATTCGCCCCAGCTTTAAAAAGAGCGTCTACCACGACTGCCCCTGCTGTCAGGGAAAAGCGCTGGTGAAGACTCCCGAGAGCATGGCGATCGAAGTCACTCGCCTGCTGATGCTGGCGTGCGAGGTCCCCGCCGTGTCTCGCGTGTCAGTGCGTGTCAATGAGCAGGTGGCGTCCTATCTGAGCAATCGGAAGCGGCGGGAAATCGTCAAGATGGAAGAGCTTTCTGGAGCGACGATCCAGGTTTTCGGGAGCGATACCGTTTTTCCTGAGCATCTGGAGATCGATTGCCGCGACCGAGAAGGAAATCTGCTTTCGTTCCCTAGTTTCAGCAAGAGTTGAGGGAAGGATGAGCAAGCTTCGGGGACCGGTCCTGGTGACCGGCGCTGCAGGTTTCGTCGGCTTTCACCTGTCCCAGCGACTGCTGGAGGACGGGTGGCAAGTCGTAGGGATCGATAATCTGAATGCCTATTACGATCCCAAGCTAAAGCAGGATCGAATCGCGCAGATTGCATCGCAGGAGGGATTCCACTTCGAACCGATGGATCTGGTCGATGCCAATGGTCTGGAATCGCTTTTTCAGCGGTATCATTTCCCATTCGTCGTTCACCTAGCGGCTCAGGCCGGTGTCCGCTATTCGCTGGACAACCCGCGAGCCTACGTCGATTCCAACCTCGTTGGGATGATGCAGATCCTGGAACTGTGCCGTCATCACCAGGTGAAACATTTGCTCTATGCCAGCAGCAGCAGCGTCTATGGTGCCAATCGAAGCCAGCCCTTCGATGTGCAGCAGCATGTCGACCATCCGATCAGCATCTATGCCGCGACCAAAAAGGCAAACGAACTAATGGCTCATTCCTACAGCCATCTGTTTCGCCTACCCACTACCGGTCTGCGATTCTTCACCGTCTACGGCCCCTGGGGGCGTCCCGATATGGCGCTCTACAAGTTCACCGAAGCGATCTTTCAGGGAAATCCAATCGATGTCTACAACCATGGGTTGATGGAGCGGGATTTTACCTACGTGGATGATGTGGTGGAGGCGATGGTGAGGATGGTGGACAGGCCTGCGGAGCCGAATTCGCAGTGGGATGGCGAGCGACCTGATCCAGCGACCAGCAATGCACCCTACCGTATCTACAATATCGGCAACAATCGGCCAGTGAAGCTGTCGGAGTTCATCCAGCAGATCGAACGAGCCACAGGGCGAAAGGCGGTCCAGAGGATGCTGCCGATGCAGCCTGGGGATGTCCTTTCGACCTTTGCCAACATCGACGACTTGCAGCGTGACTTTGGCTTTTCACCTTCGACCACGATCGAACAGGGGATCGAGCGATTTGTGGCGTGGTATCGCAAGTACCACCGAATCGTATAACAAAAAGGTGTCAGGTACCTTTTTGCACACAGAGCCCACGGAGAGTGAATGAACCGATGGACTTCTCAAGAATATCGGTGTCATTGTGGCGCCGTAAGAGGAAGGGGCGGGTGACAGTTTAAAGGCTCTTTTTTCTATTCCATCTGGCGATTTTTTGGATCGTATCCGGCCGGCCGACCGGAGTCGGCGGGGGTGGAGTTGTGGAGGCATGGGGTACGGCTGCAAGGCCTTCGACGGATCCCACTTTCCCCTTGGGAGGGTTGCGAGGAACGAGCAGGGAGGGGGCTCATTCTTTAGCTCTATCCATCGCGAACCATGAAGACTCAACGGATCGACCATCTAGCTCTTCCCGCTTCGTCGTTCCTCCCCAGCGACTCTCTTTGAGGGAGGGTGACTGGGTGCTGCGGTCACCGGCTTCCCTTGAGTCGCGGCAGTGAAGCGATCGCAACCCAAGATAAAGCCGGATGGACCGAGGGGGAGGAGCAATCGTTCGATTCATGAAAAGAACTCCGGCCGTTTTTCTTGATCGATTCCTTGGTCGATCAGGTGGTGTACTCGGAGTTGAAGTGGACATACTCCGCGTTCAGATCGCTTGTCCAGTGAGTCGCTTCTCCATCCCCTGAACCTACCTCCAGGTCGATGGTGGTCTCCTTGCTGCTGCGGATACTCTGACTGACCGCCTTGGCATCAAATGGCTGTGGTTCCCCATGATCGAACAGCCGGAATCCATTGAGCAGCAGTCTTGTTCTGGAGGGATCGATCGGGCGACCTGCGTAACCGGCAGCAGAGACGATGCGGCCCCAGTTCGGGTCGCCCCCTGTGATTGCCGTCTTGACTAGGTTGCTCAGCGCTATCGTTCTGGCGATTTGATCGGCGTCGTCTTCCGTGGCTGCCCCACGGACTCGGATTTCAATCAGGTGGGTTGCACCTTCGCCATCGTCGGGAATTTTCTTGGCCAGGTCGATGCAGAGGTGTTCGAGCGCCGCTTCCAGGGAGCTGATTTCCTGGTCCGCTACGGCAACGCGATTGCTTGCCAGGAGAACCAGGGAGTCGTTGGTGCTCATGTGCCCTTCCACGCTGATGCGGTTGAACGAACGATTGGCGGCGCGCTGTAGCATCTGTCGGGCAGCTTCCGGCGAAAGGATGGCGTCGGTGACGACAATGGCGAGCATCGTCGCCATTCGAGGACCGATCATCCCCGCCCCTTTGGCCATCCCCGCCATCGCCACCTCGCCTTGACGCAGCGGCATAACTCGAGATTCGACCTTGCGGAACGCATCGGTTGTCATGATGCCATCGGTGGCTGCAAGAAAGGCGTCTTCTCCCTGAGCCAGGGAGCTTGTGGCCATCGCGATGCCGTTTCCAATCTTCTCCATTGGAAGGAACCTGCCGATGATGCCAGTGCTCATCACCAGCATCGACTCATCATCCTCACCGCCGACCGCAGCCAGGGCTAGATTCGCCATCTTCTTTGCATCTTCCATGCCGCGTACACCGGTGCATGCATTGGCGTTGCCGCTATTGATCACCACGCCGCGGACCGAAGTCGAAGGGACTAGCGAACGGGAGTAGACGACCGGTGCGGCGACGATCTGGTTGGTGGTGAAGCAGCCTGCTGCGGTGCAAGGCTGGTCGGCGATAATCAGCGAAACATCTTTGGCGTTGGCCTTCGATTTGATGCCCGCGCTGACGCCCGAAAAACGAAATCCTTTGGGGACATGCAATCGGCTCATCGATCCTTCTTTCTTTCAATCATTCAGTCAACAAGCGCCATCGTGGGGTCCAGGCCAAACATCACATTGAGATTCTGCACAGCAGCGCCAGCGGCTCCCTTAACCAGATTGTCGATCGTGCAAAGGAGGATGATCCACTGCTGATTCGAGCGAACGCTGATGTCGACGTAATTGGTGCGGGCGGTGTAGCGGGTGGCGGGTAGTCCCGGCACCATGCGGATGAATGGCTGGCCATCGTAAGCGGCCGCGATGCATTCGCGGACTTGATTGGCCGAGACCCCTTCCAGCGGACGCACGTAGATCGTCGAAAAGATCCCTCGTTCCATCGGTGTCAGATGAGGCGTGAAGACGACTGAGGCGTCGCGGCCTGTGGCTCGCTTGAGGATGTCGACGATCTCTGGCTGGTGTCGATGATTCCCGACCGAATAGGCATGAAAGCTTTCTGCAGTCTCGCAGTAAAGAGTTCCTACCTTGGGTGTACGCCCGGCGCCACTGATGCCGCTCTTGCTGTCGACTACGATGGAGTTGGGGTCGATCAAGCCTTCCTTCAGGATCGGGGCCAGTGGCAAGATGGCCGATGTTGGATAGCAGCCGGGATTTGCGATCAGCGACACACCCCGAAGTTCCTCCCCGAACAGTTCGGGCAATCCATATGGGGTGCTTCCCAGCCGCGCCGCGTCTGGGTGCTCTTCTTCGTACCACTTCTTGTACAGTTCTGGAGTGCTGAGGCGATAATCGGCACTCAAGTCGATTACCTTCCCGCCCATCGCCAAGAGGTCTTTGACGGCGTGAGCCGAGGCGCCGTGAGGGAGGCAGGAAAAAACCACGTCACATCGTTCCAGCAGCGATTCATTGGAGAGATCTTCCACCGGGACTTCGAGACGCCGAAAGAGCGAAGGATGCATCTCAGAAACGGGGCTGCCATTTCCCTGCCGACTGGTTGCGGCTGTGATCGTCACCTGGGGATGCCGCAGCAGCCACTGCATCGATTCCAACGCTGTATAGCCTGAGGCCCCCAGGATGCCAACACGTATCATCTTCCCGATCTCCCAGATGTTCCTGCGACAGAATTCTCAGAGAATAGTATCTTTCCGCTCGGATGGCGAGACCATCAGCGCCAGGAGGCATGAGCGACTGCATGGGGATGACGCCGCTGGGAAACTTTCCCGTTCCGATGCAAGATCTCGCCAGGGGTTCCTGTCTGCCAAGAAGCCGAGGTCTCTGGTGGTTCACTCGACAGGCAGGCGATCCAGGAGAGCTTCCGACTGCGTGTAAATGGCGACCCAATCCTCGAGGATCATGGCGGTTGCGCCCCAGATAAAAAAGCCTTCGATGCAAATTCCTGGGATGGCACCGGTCCATGGCCGGTCCTCCAAAGAACGGCTTTGTCGACAGCTGTCCGACAGCCACTGAGCCTGCTGGAAGAAGAGCAAGGCTGCGACTTCATCGCAATGCGGCGAATAGCGCAGGGGCTGGTGGGAAAGAAAGACCAGCGGTCGCACTAGATGGTCGCTGGCATAAACGTATCGGTCTGCTAACGGCCCGAGAAACTCCAACTCCGACTGCTCCAGCCCAAGTTCCTCCCGAAGCTCTCGTTCCCCAGCTTGTTCAAAGCTTTCCCCTGAATGAAGCCTACCGCCTGGAAGAGCGATCTGACCCGGATGGTGACGCATCTGAGAGGGGCGAAGCAGCAAAGGGATCCGCCAAGATCGATTCCATGGATCGAGCACGATGGAGACGGCTGCGGTGTGGCTACAGGAACGTGCCGGTCCACGGTGCCGGCCGTACGACAGCGGCGGACGGAGCGCGCTGGCGGTGGGGCGGTCGGCTGCCTGGGACTTTGGATCTAAATGGCTCAGTTGAGCACGAATCACCTGAGCCCACTGGTCAGTGGTTCTAGCGTTGTTTGACTTTCCCCTTTCATCGCTCATCGCTTACCTTCTTCTCCCTCTTCTGTGCGGCACCGGGAGCTTTTCGGGAAACTGGTAGGTGACGCGAGTTTCATCGCACCTGGGAACGGGGACCGCGAGAGATTCGAAACACCATGAACCGCTCGTTGCGATGCGGCTCAAGCGGGTAAACCAGCGGCCAGGGGGGAATGTCGTCATGATCGCGGCGATCCAGCAGGACAAAATCGATCCCCTTTGCCTCCAGCTGGGACCAGGAGAGGTGGGAGACTTGGCCTCGTCCACCCCGGGGAGATGGTGCGTAGATGGAAGCCATTTTCTTCTGCCACTCCACAAGCCCCCTGGCATCCTGCGGTATGTTTTTCTGATTGACGTATTCTCCACGACCAGAGTACCACAGGAAAGTGCTTTGATAACGCGGTGTGATCCAAAGCGATTCGGGTGAGGTATGTTCTTTCGCCCACTGGCATGCCGCGCGCCACTGGGCCAGGTCGAGCGAAGCGGACTGGGGAGTCGTTGGGGGCAGCAGCAGCATCCGGTCGGCAGGTGCGACTTGGTCTCTCAATGGATCGGCTAGGCGAAGAGCTAGCGGGATCGACCCTATCAGCGGGACTAGCAGTCGTGCGAGTCGAAAAGGTGCCGCAGGCAGTTGGAGAGTCCCCTTTTTCGATGAGTTTCTCGGCCGCTCAAAAGCTGGAGCAATGGAACCACCCCAAGTGGAATCGAGGGTGCCTAGGCGCCCCATGCTGATCGCAAGCATCAGGGCAGGGGCGATATCTTCCCAGCGGCACCAGTAGAATCTCAGCCACTGCGCTGACAGAAGCTCCCACCTCCCTGTGGCCAGCCGATCGATCAAGTAGGCTGTTGCTGTAAGCAAGTGGGCCAGCAGCGTCATGCCAGCAAGCCATCCAGCCACACGCGAAACGTGCGACTTCGTCGCGTCGCAGCGATCCGCAATTCGCCAGATGCACCAAGCGAGTGCCAGGCCAACCAAGTGCATGGCCCAGCGATCGGAGGCGAAATGAGTGGGAGCTAGGTGATGTGGCAAGCGATCGAAAACGTAGATCCAGGGAGCCAGCCAGCGATCCTCCAGGGTGCTAGAGCGGTCCTGAATCAAGGCGGGCACCAGCCCAACCAGTCCTAAGGCCAAGCCCAACAAAGCGGTGGCAAGGACTTGAGCCGCCAGCAGGGGGGAAGCTTCTCGCCATCGCCGCGAGGTCTCTATCCAGCTACCCGATCCGACCAGTGAAACGCCGATCGATCCAGACAGGAGGATCAGATACCAGCCTCCAACCAGGACATGAAAGGCCGTTGCGATTCCTCCACACAAGATCGCACTGCCCCATCGTTGGCGCAGAACATATCCCACTGACAGCCAAACGCACGCATATGCAAATCCCTTCGCCTCCACCCCACCAGCGACCCACTCCCCGGAAAGGTGGAACAAGCGGACCCAGCTGAGAAAGGCGGCTGCGGTCCCTGCGATCCACCAAGAAGAACGGGTGATCGAACCCATCATCCAGGTCCACGCCAGAGCCTGGAACACCCACTGAAGCCCCCTGGCGATCCAAAGGGTCGAATCCTGGGAGAGGGGAAGCAGGGTCAGCGTCCCAACGGAGTGGTAGAAGAGCCAATGGGTGTCGGGGGAAGATAGAAAGAAATCCGGCCCCCCCCAAGTCGGGTCCCAGGCATGCATCGCCTTGGCCCAGTAATGCGACTCGTTGACCGCCGGAATCCGGTCGCTGCCGGCGAGGAAAAAAACCAAAAGTGTCGCCAACCAGGACCACCCGAACCCTTTCGGAACCTGGGCGCTGGTAATCATTCCCTAGCCACTCCTCCCCGCATCGGACTACATTTGCCACAAGGACAAAAAAATGCGTGCAAAAATCGCTCCAAACAGGTGGAATTGCTTGACTACCCAAAAGTCGCACGTAGAGTGGAAAGAGGAACGCTGGTGTAAGGCGCTGTCAAGATGGGTTCCAAAGTTTTTTTACTTTTGGATTCGCGACGGAAACGGAAGGGTTTGGGACGGGCGACCGCAAAGGCTGGGTCCGCGCAGTGACGCGTGGAGGTAACCTTGGCGAAGATCGGATAGCCCTGACTTAAGGAAGAGATGCCATGTTAGTCCTCTCCCGCAAGAAAAATGAGAGCATCGTCATCAACAACGACATCACGATCATCGTGGTGGAGATTCGTGGCGACAAGGTGCGTTTAGGGGTTGAGGCGCCCAAAGAGGTGCCTGTCCACCGTCGGGAGGTTTTTGAAGCGATTCAAAAGGCCCCTGAGGAATCGGGTGGTTTTCCTCCAGCGGTCAACCCGCTGGAAGAGTAGGCAAATCGGATGATTGGCAGCAAGCCAAAAGGCTTGTCGACTGTCAGCCGTATCGCGCCCGAGTTTGCTTGATGAATTGGTCAAGCAACAACTGAGAAATCACCGATAGTTCTTGGGTCTCTTGACCGAACTCTAAAGTCCCGATAAAACTTGGTCCATCCAGATCGGGATTGTTGCCAGGAACTGATTCCTGATACGGCATCTCTGACATTTGGCCCCGTCGTCTAGCGGCCTAGGACATCGCCCTTTCACGGCGGTAACACGGGTTCGAGTCCCGTCGGGGTCATAGGAAATCGGCTGAGTTGAACTCAGCCGATTTTTTTTTGCCTGCACGAAATCGAATTGGCCTCCATCGCATCACGGTCGCGACACTTCAAATGGTCGGTGCACGGTGCGGTGTTGCGCGGTGCGACTGGTCCGTTTGTGAATCAAAGATACGAGGGCGCAAAAATGTACGATGCTTTGCTGTTGGTCTCGTTCGGCGGCCCGGAGGCACCTGAGCAGGTGATTCCATTCCTGGAGAATGTCCTTCGCGGCCGTAATGTACCTCGGGAACGAATGTTGGAAGTGGCGGAGCATTACTATCACTTCGGAGGGAAGAGCCCGATACAGCAGCAGTGCCGAGATTTGAAGGAGGCAATCGAAGCCGACTTCAGGGAGCATGGCATCGACCTTCCGGTCTATTGGGGCAACCGAAATTGGAACCCCTATTTGACGGAAGCACTCGATCAGATGCGAGCCGACGGCCGAAAGCATGCTCTTGCTTTCTTTACTTCAGCCTACAGCTGCTACAGCGGTTGCCGTCAGTATCGTGAAAATATTGAAGAGGCCAGGCAGAAGCTTGGGGAATCGGCTCCCAGAGTCGACAAGCTGCGGATGCCGTACAACCATCCGGGCTTTGTGGAGCCGCAGGTGGAGTACCTGAAGCAGACCTTGAAGCAGATACCGGAGTCACGGCGCGCGAAAGCACCGTTGCTCTTTACCGCACACAGTATCCCGATGACGATGTCCGACAACAGCAACTATGTCCGTCAGTTGACCGAAACGGGACGCTTGATCGCTGAGGGGGCAGGGCATGAGAGATGGGAGCTGGCTTACCAAAGTCGATCGGGGCCGCCGCAGCAGCCGTGGCTTGAGCCTGATGTGGGAGATCGAATTCGAGAGTTGCATGCGGAGCAGCCGCTGGAAGATGTGCTAGTCCAGCCGATCGGATTCGTGTCGGACCACATGGAAGTGCTTTACGACCTTGATGAAGAAGTCGCTGGGATCTGCCAGCAGCTTGGGATCCAGCTCCATCGGATTCGAACCGTAGGGACCGATCGACGATTTGTCCGTATGATCGGTGAGTTGGTGGTGGAGCGGATGACGCCTGGAGCCGGCAAACCGGCTTTGGGCACTTTGGGTCCCAGCCACGATGTCTGCCCTGTCAACTGCTGTCTTTATCCTAGGCCGACCGGCGGGGCACCGGGAAGGGTTCCCAATTCCTGAGAATTCGCTGCCTAGGGGCTTGGGCCCCTGGGGGCTTCATGCAGACAAGAAATCCGATCTCCTAAAGGTGGGGGTTAGAGCTATTGGTATCCAGCCACCTTGCGATTTGATGCTGAAAACTTTTTTGATTTGCTCAATCTCACGCTTTGCGGTCTGTAGAGATTCTTCAATCAGTCTTTTGGCGTCCATTGTTTTCGCGTGTTGGATTGCAAGAGCGATCTTTCCGGAATCGATTCCATCTCCTTCCAGCAAGATAGGCCAATTGAGAGCTGATGCTTGGCTGGTCACCTTAGCGCCTCCTGCGATCGGGTCGATTGCCACAGCGGGGATTCCATTTTTCAAGCTGTAGACGAGGCCATGTAAGCGCGAGGTGATCACAACGTCGACTCGTCGAATCATCGCTTCCAGTTGTGCCACACCTTCGATTCCTGCAGTGTTCTCATGGAGCAGGGTATCTAGCTGGATTCGGGCTGCTCCGGACGACTCGAAATAGCGATCTACTGCCATCTGTACCTCGGCGTGGCGTTGCCTTTCGCCGAAAGCGGGTTGGGGGTGTACTAGTGCAACTCCAACCACATCGACCTCGTTGCTCTTAGCGTCGAAGGCTAGGTCAGGAGCGTGAGTCGAGGCAAACTCCCTGGGAAAAATCAGATCGAACCCGTGCGAACTATTCCGGATGGAGAGATCGACCCCAATCTTCAGGCAGTGAGAGAATCGCTGCAGTAGTGAGCCACCACCACCCCAGGGACCGCAGACAAAAATGAAGATGGAGTATTCCTTTGGATCGATCAGATTGATATCGACTCCATCGACCCGATTCTGAGGTTGGCCCGCGATGTCGTAAGGGCAATCGAGTTCTTCGAGCCACGGTCGGACGACCTCCATCGCATGCACGTCACCGAATGTGGCTTTCCTGCCTTCAAAGCTGAACCAACCGGCAACCAACGCTCGATGCAGATTCCTTTTCATAGGAAACCTCGTTCGTTCAGGTAGGTGGATAAGCGATGATCTTCCAACAATGATCCGTCGCGAAGGCCACGCTGGAGCATGTCATCTGTGTGGACTTGGGAGCGGTACCACTCTTCAAGTTTCGATTCTTTATGGAGTAAATAAAGTCGCTTCCAGTCGTCCCCCTGACGGTCCGTCGTTTCCATGTTGCGTTCGTATGCGGCGCCTCCAAGTGCAATCTTGTTTTGCATTTGCTGGAAGGTTCATAAGGGGTAATGGAGGATGATGATTCGATCAGTAGGAGTTGGAACGACTCCTTCTGGAGATAGTAGTTTGTGATTACCCTGTCCTACCTGCACATCGGCCATCCCGCGATGGATTATTTTGGTCCATCCGGGTTCTTCGTGGATTTGCTAGGATTCTCCTTCAAGGAGAACCGTCGTGCAAGACAAAGAGCTTTATCAACAGATCCTCGGCCTCGTTTCGCCCTGGACGGTAGCCAGCGTCGAACT
>Ga0315904_10001057_pt1 | contig 43639 bp, 48 predicted proteins | sample LakEriMetagenome_6_FD_203529 | JGI IMG/M metagenome (GOLD analysis project Ga0315904, IMG submission 203529) | Freshwater fungal communities from buoy surface, Lake Erie, Ohio, United States - Buoy 12 MA120 | ecosystem: Environmental > Aquatic > Freshwater > Lake | place: USA: Lake Erie, Ohio... | reverse complement strand
TATGGTTGGCATTCTATAATTGCCGCTAAGTTATGTGATAAAGTTTTTAGTTTTGAACCTCAAACACTGATGTATGAAATACAAAAATTAAGCATAGAAGAAAATAAAATAGAAAATTGTATTCTATATAAACAAGCACTTGGTAATGTTGAATCAACTAAAGAAATGTCACCTATAGATTATAATATGAATGGTGTAAATATTGGTGATTTAAGTATTGGGCATGGAGGTGAGGAAGTAAATGTAACAACACTAGATTCAATAAATTTAGAAAAAGTTGACTTGATAAAAATTGATGTCCAAGGGTATGAAAAATTTATTATAGAAGGAGGTATAGAAACAATAAAAAAACACAAACCAATAATGGTTGTTGAATTTGAAGAATTTCAATTAAACAAATTTGGGTATGGGTCGGCAGAACTATTTAAATTAATAAAATCTTTAAATTATGAAGTTTATTTTTTAGATTACACGTATCCATCGGACCATGTTTGTGTACATAAAGATTATATAAACATATTTGAATTAACAAATAATGTAAGTCCTTTGTTAAGTAGTAATGATTTAAACCATAATTTAGAAAATGGTGTAACAAAAAAAATAATTTTTTTATAAAACTAAATAATATTAAAAACTAAAAAATGAAAGATTACTCACAATACCAAGAACAAGAATTCTTAATAAACTATTTTGCCGAAAATAAAAATAAGGTTTTGGTAGATATTGGTGCTGCTGACGGTATAAACAATTCTAATTCAAGATACCTTTTGGAAAACGGTTGGGTTGGGGTTTTAGTTGAACCAAATAAAAAAAATTATGAAAAACTTTGTTCATTATATTTAGAAAATAAAAATATTATCATTGAAAATTGTGGATGCTCTAACGAATCCATAAATGATGCAACATTTTACATAGATAAAAATGACGAATTTGAACAAATATCCACATTTCATGAAGAACAATATTTGTCATGTAAAGAATATTTTGGGTGTGAATTTGTTGAAGATAAAATTAATCTTATAAAAACATCGGATTTGTTTAAAAAACATTCATTAAAAAAAATAGATTTTATTAGTATCGATACTGAAGGTTACGATTCAAAAATTATAAACGGGATTAACTTTGACGATGTTGAAATTGATTTATTTTGTATTGAAAATATTGATCATTCTTCTGAAGAAATTTTATCGAATTTTGGATACTCACTAATACATGTAACCACAGGTAATAAATTTTATAAAAAAAATTAAATTGAAAATTTTAATCATTCAAGAAAAGGGAAGACATGAAAAAAACTGGAGATTCAGGGAATCTCTAAACATACAAAGGTCACTAACTAAATTAGGTTATGAATCTACTGTGTGGGGTTTAGGGTATGACAATTATAAAACTCCTTTTGAAGAATTAGAAAAAAATCATGATGTAATTTTACTATTAGAAAATTACCCTGTAGATAATTGGGTTCCAGATTTATCCAAGTCTAAAAAATTAAAATTATTTTGGTCTATTGATTCGCATGTTGCACTAAATCTTCATTTAAATATTTGTGTAAATAACAAAATAGATATTGTTTTAAATTCGGTTTATGGTCACGAAAAATTCTTCACTAATCAAAAAACATATTTTTTTCCAAACGCATACCCCGATGATTTAATTTACCCCCTTGATATAGAAAAAAAATATGATGTCGGTTTTTGTGGTAATATAAATAATAGAGGTCATTGGTTAAATCAAATTTCCAATAATCATAATTTAAAAATTGATGAATTCGTTATTGGGCAAGATATGGTCAATTCTATCAACAGTTATAAAATACATTTTAATAGAAACATTTCAGATGATTTAAATTATAGAACTTTTGAAACTTTGGGATGTAAAACATTTTTAATTACTAATGAAACTCCTGGTCTCAGTGAACTTTTTGATTTGGGTAAACATTTAGTTACTTACGAATCTCCCGTCGATTTGATGGATAAAATATCTTATTATTTAAATAACCCAATCGAAAGAAATAATATTGCCGAGAGCGGATACAACCATGTAATAAAAAATCATACATTCTATGAACGAATGAAATTCTTTATAGATATTTTAAATAAAACATTATAAAATGAATTATATTACAACGAATCATCAAGGAGGGCTATGTAACGTATTATTCAAATTATCAGCAACTATAAGTTTAGCAATAGATAATAAGGTTGATTACATTTTTTCTAAAGAGTTTATAAGGTGGGGTTACGATCCTGATTATGAAAGATATAAAACCAACATTTTAAGAAATGTTGATTTTATAGATGTTTTGCCAGAAACATACATCACATATAATGAACCTAATTTTTCATACAATGAAATTAACTATACTATTGGAACCAATTTACTATTGTCGGGTTATTACCAAAGCGAAAAATATTTTAAAAATAATAAAGATGTAATTTTAAATTTATTTGAGCCAACAAAAGAAATAATAAATCACATTAAAGAAAAAATACCAAAAATAGAAAATTATATATCTATACATGTTAGAAGAGGTGATTATTTAAATTTACCCAATTTTCATCCACAACAAGATATGAAATATTACACAGACGCTATTGATTTTTTTGGTAGAGACAATCACTTTATTATTTTTAGTGACGATCTTGATTATGTTAAGATGGCTTTTGATTTTTTACCAAAAAAAACTTTTACCAATCTAGGTGAAGATTATTTAGATTTATACGCCATTAGTTTATGTCAACACCACATAATTTCTAATAGTACTTTTGGTTGGTGGGGGTCATATTTAAACACAAAAAAAGATAAAAAAATAATATCGCCACTGAAGTGGTTTGGGCCTAATCTATCTTATCATAACACTAGCGATTTAATACCCGAAGAATGGATAAGAATGTAAACTCAAAAAAGATTTCCATTTGCATACCAACATGGGAGCAACACGGAAAAGGTGCTAGTTTTTTGGAGCAACTTTTTGTTTCAATAGAGTCCCAAACTTATAAAAATTATAACGTTGTTGTTTCAGATCAAAGTTTAAATGATGAAATTAAAAACTTATGTGAAACCTTTTCTAATAAATTTGATATAATTTATGTAAAAAATAAAAAAGATTTAGGTAACGGACCGGCAAATACAAATAACTGCATAAAAAATGCCGACGGTGAAATTATTAAAATAATGTTTCAAGATGATTTTTTTTATGACCAAAAAGCGTTAGAAATTATAAATCACAATTTTGTTATAAATGATTGTATTTGGTTGGTAAATGGGTGTAATCATACTAAAGACTCAGGAAAAACATACTTTCAGCAAATGATACCAAAATGGAATGAAAACATTTTAATTGGGGTTAATACAATTAGTTCACCATCAGTTTTAAGTTTTAAAAAAGAAGTTGATTTATTTTTTGATGAAAACCTTGTGATGTTAATGGATTGTGAGTATTACTATTCCCTTTATAAAAAATTTGGTTTACCTTTATTTTTAGAAGACTGTTTAATAACAGGAAGATTTCATGAACATCAAATAAGCACATTATATGATCACAATAATCTTCCAAAAGAAATTAACTACGTAAAAAATAAACATAAAGTATGATAAATTTAGAAAATGGTGGAGAAAGAATGGACATAAACTTTCATAGTATGAACTACGAAAGTTTTGATATGTATCAAAAATCTCACTTTAAAAGATACGAATTTGTTAAAAAAATTATTAATAAACAAGATATAGTTGCAGACTTAGCTTGTGGTAGTGGTTATGGAACTATGATGATGTCCGAACTGTGTGATAAAATTTTAGGTGTGGACATATGTGAAAACACTATAAATGAAATAACAAATAGATATTCATCATATAAAAATGTTATTTTTGAACAAAAAGATTTGTTAGATTTGAAAATAAACAAAGAATTTGATAAAATTATTTCATTTGAGACTATTGAGCATTTTGTGGAGTCGGACATTACAAAAATATTTGAAATTTTCAATAAGAGTCTAAAGGACTCAGGGAGGTTAATATTTTCAACACCATACGACCAAGAGCAAAGTGTAAACTCAATGAAATTTCACAAAACTTTTTACATCAAAGAAGAAAAAATTATAAATCTAATGAAACCTTATTTTGAGGTGGAGAACTTTTATTACCAAAATTATGAAACTCATGAAATATCAGAAGATATATCTCCAAAACATTTTATGATTTGTGTTGCTAAAAAAATTGAAGATGGAAAAAATTAATTCAAAATTACACCCTAATAAATTACTTCACGTTATTTATCGAAAATCAGATTTTACAAATGGAAGAAATGATATTGTTGATCAGTCTCATTTTTTACAGTGTGCATCACTCAAAATGGATAAGGGTAAAACATTTAGACCTCATAAACATATATGGAAAAAAAGAAGTACAGATGTGATTGCACAGGAAAGTTGGGTGTGTATAAAAGGATCGGTAAAATGTTTTTTTTATGATTTAGATGATAAAATATTAGAAACCCATATTATAAAAGAAGGCGATTGTTCTTTTACTTTTGAGGGGGGTCACAACTATGAAATACTAGAAGATGAAACATTAGTATATGAATTTAAAACAGGCCCTTATGAGGGGCAAGAGTTTGATAAAGTTTTTTTGAATGAATGATGTTTTTATACATAAAGACGTTGAGTTTAAGGTCGATCCGATTTTAGGGGATCATATAGCAGTAGATAAAGGTGTTTACTGCACAACTCAAATAAAAATTGGTAGTTATACCCACATTTCACCATACGTAACAATAATAGGAGGTAAAAATTCTATTTTTGAATGTAAAGGATTTAATAACATAATGGCTGGCGCCAGAATTATTTGTGGTTCTGACAGATTTGATGACACCGGGTTATTCGGGGCGATGATACCAAAAGAACTTAAAGGAACGCAAATAATTAAGCCGGTAATAATGGAAGAGTTTTCTAATATAGGTACAAATTCTATTGTCTTACCGGGGTCTACACTTCGTAGAGGTGTTCTTCTTGCCGCGGGTAGTTTATTGGTTGGGGACACGGAAGAGTGGGGAGTTTATAAAGGGAATCCTGCAAAATTAGTAAAGAAAATAAACCCAAATAAAATTTTATATAATGCAAAAATTTTAGGTTATGAGTTTTGAAGTTGTTTTAGAATTTGAAAAAAAAATATCTGAGTTTTTTGGTTCTCCATTTGCGGTTGCAGTGGATAGTTGTACTCATGGTATTGAGTTGTGTTTAAGACATACTAATGAAAAAAAAATTAATGTCCCTAAAAGGACATACCTATCAGTTCCATTTTTGGCTGAAAAGTTAGGAATAGAAAGGAGTTGGAGAGATGAAGAGTGGGAAGATTATTACACTTTAAACTATGGGAATAAAAGAATAATCGATGCTGCAGTACTTTGGAGGAAGGGTAGTTACATTCCTAACACTTTTATGTGTTTAAGTTTTCAATATCAAAAACACCTTTCGATTGGTCGCGGTGGTATGATTTTACTTGACAATGAAAACGATTATGTTAAATTGAAGAAGATGTCATATGATGGTAGAGTACCTAACATTCCTTGGAGAGATCAAAATATTGATACTATTGGTTATCATTATTATATGACTCCAGAAGTTGCACAACTTGGTTTAAATAAATTACAATCAGCCATTAATCAGACACCAAAAAAATGGGTGGTTACAGATTGGCCTGATTTAACTAAAATGAAAATTTTTAAAAAATATGAATAAAAAAGCGTTTATTACAGGAATTGGTGGTCAGGATGGGTCTTATTTGGCTGAATATTTACTAGAACTAGGTTATGAGGTACACGGTATTATTAGAAGAAATTCAGTTGCAGAAAACCAACAAAGTAGAATTGAAGGTATAAGAGATAAAATATTTGTTTACTATGGTGACTTATTAGATCAGGGTAGCTTAGAAAGATTATTAAGTGACATACAACCAGATGAGATATATAATTTAGCCGCCCAGTCACACGTAAGAGTTAGTTATGACATTCCTCAATTTACCGTACAAACAAATTCTATAGGGGTACTAAACATACTAGAAGCATATAGAAGAAGTTGTCCAAAATCTAAGTTTTACCAAGCCAGTTCTTCCGAAATGTTTGGTAGTTCTGTTGATGGAGATGGGTTCCAAAGAGAGACTACAGTTATGACTCCGGTATCTCCATATGGGTGTTCAAAAGTTTTTGGTTACAATATTGTTAGAAACTACAGAAATGCATATAAACTTCACGCATGTAACGGAATTCTTTTTAATCATGAGTCACCTCGTAGGGGTTCAAATTTTGTTACAAACAAAGTTGTTAAAACCGCAGTAGAAATTAAATTAGGATTAAAAAATAAATTAGAATTGGGTAACTTAGATTCATATAGAGATTGGGGTCACTCTAAAGACTATGTAAAGGCTATGCATTTAATTATAAATCATGACGAACCAGATGATTTTGTAGTTTCGACTATGGTAACTCACTCTGTTAGAGAAATGGTGCAATATGTTTTTAATAAGTTAAATTTAGATTTTAATAAATTTGTCGTACAGAATAACAAATTTATAAGACCAGAAGAACTTGACTATTTAAAAGGAGATTCAACCAAAATAAGAGAAAAATTAGGTTGGAAACCTGAATACACGTTTGAAACAATGCTTGACGAAATGATTGACTATTGGTTTGATTATTATAAAAAATAATAAAATATGAATAAAATATTAGTAACAGGTGGTTATGGTTTGGTTGGTTCGGAATTTAAAAATGAAAAATATTACAGATTATCATCAAAAGAAACTGATCTTAGAAATCCTATTGACGTTGACAAATTATTAAAAGAAAATTTTTTTGAAGGTTTAATTCATTGTGCAGGAAAAGTTGGTGGTGTTGCGGCAAACATGAAATATAAAGGAGAATACTTTTACGATAATGTAATGATTAACACCAACATTATTGAGTCGGCCAGAAAACACAAGATAAAAAAACTCGTATCATTTTTATCAACATGTGTATTTCCCGATAATATTGACTACCCATTAACAGAATCAAAAATACACTTAGGTCCCCCCCATTACACAAATGACGCATACGCATATGCTAAAAGAATGGTCGATATACAATTAAGATCTTACAAAGAACAGTATGGTTTAAGTTATAAGTCGGTTATCCCTACAAACATTTACGGACCTAATGACAATTACAATATAAAAAATGGTCATGTAATACCTTCATTAATACATAAATGTTATTTAGCTAGGGAAAATAAAACCGATTTTACAATATGGGGTACAGGAAAACCATTAAGGGAATTTATATTTAGTAAAGACATTGTAAATCTTACAGAATGGGTTTTAGAAAATTACGAAGAAGATGAACCAATTATTCTTTCAACTTCAGATGAAATATCTATAAAAGATGTTGTTGATATAATAGTAGAATTAATGAATTATAAAGGTAATGTTGTTTGGGATAAAACAAAACCAGATGGTCAGTATAGAAAACCTAGTGACAACTCAAAAATAAAAAAATATTTACCTGATTTTAAATTTACACCTCTTTACGAAGGAATGAAAGAAACTATTGAGTATTTTGAAAACAACTATAATATTATAAGAAAATAATATGACAAGAAAAAAGCATCCGCCAACCGAAGATCAAGAATCCAAACCTTTTTCTAAAAAAGACTTTATTAATTCGGTAATAAAGAAAAAAATTAAAAACAAATTCCTTACTGAAAGTCAAGAACATTATTACAATCTTTTAAGAAACAATCAAATTACTATTTGTTCTGGCCCGGCAGGTGTTGGTAAATCTTATATCGCAATGAAAGCTGCCGTTGATTTATTAATGGACCCAACTAATTCTTATGAAAAGTTAGTTATTGTTAGACCGGCGGTTGAAGCGGAAGAAAAACTTGGTTCCCTACCTGGTAACTTAGAAGAAAAATTAGACCCTTATATTTTTCCATCTTATTATCTATTAAATAAAATTATAGGTAAAGATGCTCGTGAAAGATTAAAAGATGCTGAAGTAATTGAAGTTTTTGCATTAGCATATATGAGAGGTATGAATATAGATAATACAATTTTAATATTTGAAGAGGCACAAAACTCAAGCCCAAATCAAATGAAATTACTATTGACAAGAATCGGTTTCAATAGTAAATTCTTTATATCAGGAGATATTGAACAGACTGACCGTTATAGAGACAAAAAACAATCAGGTCTTTATGACGCAATTAAAAAGTTTAATGATGTTTCCGATATTGGTGTGTTTGAATTTGGTGATGGGGATGTTGTTAGAAACCCACTTATTAGTAAATTATTAAAAAAGTATGAAGAGAATAGGGATTGAAATTAACGGAGTGCTTAGAGACACTATAGGTAAATTTACTCAATTATATGAAAAACATATGATTGAAGAAAAAAATGATGACAGTAAAACATTTGAGTTAGACATGTCTGGAAACACCGAAGAGTTAGTTTCACCAGAAGAATTTGAATATGAAATTTTAAGTGAGGTCACTACTCTTAATTTAATAGAACATTTTAAATTTAATGATGAAAACGAATTGTACGAATTTATGTATGAAGATTTTGCTATGCAAATTTTTGGTCATGCTGGTTCTACAGAAACATTTACCTTTAATGACTTAAATGAAATTTATTTAAAATATAGAGAAGAAAATGAATTGTTAATTGTTTCCGATGAGATGGGTAAATCAAAACCCGCTTCTTTATTTTTTCTTTCTAAGTTCGGTTGTCAACTTGAAAAAGTAAAATTTTACTCAAATGTAACAATAAATTCAATGTGGAATGAAGTTGACGTTTTACTTACGTCTAATCCTCAACTAATATTAGAAAAACCAAAAGATAAAATCGTAGTTAAATATAATACGAACTATAATAAAAATGTCAGTTGCGAATATGAAATAACCTCATTGAAAGAATTTGACGAAACTTTAAAACAAATATTAACATGTTAGAATTTTTAGGGGAAAACTATTATTTAGACATAAATGAATTAGAAAAACAAGTAAGTTATGAAAGTTCAATTTTACCTTTGTCAACATCTGCGTCAACAGAGAATCCTGAACAACAAATCAGTGTCACAAGATTTGAGACATTTAAAAGTTTAATTGAGGTTATACTTACAGAACGTGAAGAATTAGATGAAGATTTAGGAATACATGGGGCAAAAAATTTAACAATCCCATTTAAAATTTCTTTCAATACACTATTAATAAACAAAATACTAAAAAAACTTTAAGAAATGGAATTAGAAAAAATTGAAAAAATTGAAAGGTCTGTTGAAAATTTAAAAAATAAAAATGTAAGAATTTATTTTTTAGTACAGGACACTAAAGGTAATCCTAAGGCGTCTGTAAAATACATTTATGATACTGCTCTTATTTTAAAAAATAATGGTTATAATAGTATTATAATACATGAGTCAAATGATTATAAAGGTGTTGGTGAATGGTTAGACGAAAGATATCAAGAAATCCCGCATCAGTCTATTGAGGGTCAAAATCTTGCAATTTCACCTGAAGACTTTATTGTTATCCCTGAAATTTATGGACACGTAATGGAACAACTTAAAAATTTTCCTTGTGGAAAAATTGTCCTTTGTCAGGCATATGATCACATGTTAGAAACATTAGCACCTGGAGTTTCTTGGGCCCAATATGGATTTTTAAAAGTTATAACAACGTCAGAAAACCAAAAAAAATATTTGTCAAATATAATGAGAGGTTGTAGTTTTGATATTATAACACCTAAAATAGATGATTCTTTTTCAAAAAAAGAAAAACCATCAAAACCAATCATATCAATACACACAAGAGAACCAAGAGAAACTGCAAAAATTATTAAAACATTTTATCTTAAATACCCACAATATAGGTGGATCACTTTCAGAGATATGAGAGGGATAAAATTAGAAGATTTTGCAAAATTTTTAAAAGAATCTTATGTTTCTGTTTGGGTTGATTTGGAGTCAGGATTTGGTACATTTCCTTTAGAATCTATGGCGTGTGGTACTCCGGTTATTGGAAAAGTACCTTCATTAAAACCTGAATGGATGGACGAAAACAATGGCGTTTGGACTTATGAGTTCAATGAAATTGTAGATATTATTGCAAACTTCACACAAAATTGGTTAGAGGATAACATTTCTGAATCGTTATACGATAACATGAAAACAACATCTGACATTTATTCAGTTAATAGTACTTATGAGTCTGATGTTTTATCAACATTTGATGGTTATATTGAAAAAAGAAAATTGTCTTTAGAGGAACAATTAGAAAAAATAAAAGAAACAACAACACAAAATTAATAATTATGGAAGAAAAAAACATTTTTGATGTTTCGGTGGTATTACCATTGGACTCAGCGAAGCACGTAGATTTTGATGAACTTTTGGGTAGAGCGATTAAATCAATAAACAATCAGTCAACTCAAATTAATGAATTGGTAATTGTACACACAAGTGAGGAACCTTTGAAATTAAAATTAAATTCTTTTGATTTTAGTGGGTTAACTGTTAATATGGTTGAAAATACGGGATCTAAAGATTTTGCAACACAGGTTAATTTGGGTGTTAAAAACGCAAAAAGTAAATGGGTTTCTATTTTAGAATTTGATGACGAATATTCTTCTATATGGTTTAAAAATGTTGATGAGTATTCTAAGGCATATGAGGATATGGATGCATTTTTACCATTGGTTGTGGACACAGACGATAAAGGAGTATTTGCCGGATTTACAAACGAAGCATCTTTTGCTGTTAGTTTAAACAGTGAGATTGGGATATTATCTAATGACGTACTTTTAGGGTATCAAAATTTTCAATCAAGTGGTATGGTAATTAAAAAATCAGTATTTGAAAATAATGGTGGATTTAAACCTTCATTTAAACTTACCTTTGTTTATGAATATTTTTTAAGGTTGACGTATAATTCAGTTAAAATAATGACAATACCTAGAATTGGTTACAAACATACTAATTTGAGACAAGGTTCTATATTTTGGAATTATAAATTTGGTGAAGAAAAAATTTCAGACAATGAGGTGACTTTTTGGTTAGAAGCAGCAAAAAAAGAACACTTTTTCACCGCAGACCGAGAAATAAAATATGAGCCTCAAATTGTTTAATGGATTTATCAAATGAAGAAAAAAACGAATTAAAGAATAAGACGAGTAAAAAAATAAAGACTAACAATTATTTTGATACTCGTGAAGAAGAGGCGGTGAAATTATTTATCACCTCCAATTCTAAAGAAGAAAAAGAGGATATATATAACAATTTCCTAAAAGAACCCTTAGATAAGATGATTGAATCTATCATAAGGAGATATAAACTATATAGAAAAGATATGAATTATGAAGACGTTCATAATGATACACATTCTTTTCTGATGACTAAAGTTGATAAATTTAAACCCGATAAAAATAAAAAAGCATATTCTTATTTTGGAACAATTTGTAAAAATTATTTAATGGGCCAAATACAAAAGGAACAAAAAGATTTTAATAGAAAAATTTCATACGAAGATATATCATCTACATTAGAAAATAGGCCTGACATGGTTTACTATATGGAATTTGAAAGTATTGACGCTCAAAAAATAATTGAGGTATTTAAGCAAGATCTAAAAAAATATGTTTTAGAAAGTAATCTCAATGATAACGAATCAAAATTAGGATATGCGCTAATAGAACTTTTTGAAAACTATGGAAACATTTTTATTGGTAACGATAATAATAAATTTAATAAGAATATAGTTTTACTGTCATTGAGAGAAATGACAAACATGAATACTAAAGAAATTAGAATTTATTTAAAAAAATATAAAAATCTTTACATTGAAACCACAAAAAGAATGTTTAGTGAATAATTTAAGTTGTAATATTTATATATTATGAATAGGAACAGAAAAAAAGAAATATCACTTAACAAAGATTCAGTTTTAGGTTTGATGCAAGAAATTTACAACGAACTTGTAGAACAAAGAGCAACCGCAATCAGAATCCAAAATAAGATGTTGTCTATGTTAAAAGACGCTGAAGACATGACATTAATTGGTCCCATTATAAAAGAACAACAAAAAATTATTAATGACACTATAGAAAAAAAACTTTCTCTTTCTAAATTACAGTCAACAATTTGGGAAAAAAGTAATAATTCTAAAGAAAGTGATTTTAGTTTATCTGATGTAGATGACGATTTATTACAGTCATTAATAAAAAAAGACGTGGACAATAGTAATAATCAAAATTACAAATTATAACTTATGGCGATAGACAACAGTGAAAGTTTGAAAAAAATCAAATCAAAGATTAATGCTATCAAAACAGTTAAAAAAGATAAGGATCAGCAACGCAAAAATAAAAAGAAAAAATTTTTACAACAAGCAGATACAAAAAAAGAAGAGGCAATTAAACAATTAAAACAATTTGAAAAAGAGGTAAAAAAACAGAGGGCCGATTTATTTGAAGACTTAATAGAGATATTTGCTCAGACTAAAGAAGATGTACAAGACGCATACAAAGACACAAAAAAAGAATTTAACAAGAAGAAAGATGACTTTAAAAATAGAAGAAAAGAATCTAGAAAAAATTTCATTAAAAAACTAGATCCAACATCAGGAGATACATTAAGTAAAAAAATTCAAAGTAACTATAGTTATTTTAAAACAACAGACACATACAGAGGTTTAGCCAACATTTTATTTTTATCAATACAAAATACAAAGGCAAAAATTAAAAACCTTTTAATAGAAGATATCATATCCACTATCGGATGTTCAGAAGAACAATCTTATGATAATATGGTAAACACACCTATATACATAAAAGTAAAAAATATTGATCTTTTTAATATTTTAAAAAATTCACCAGATGATGAATATGGTAAATTAAATTACGAAAAAGAAATTACACCAAACGGAACGACACCCTATTCAATGAATAGAGAACTTTTTAATAGACTTTCATCTTACCAGTCTTTTTCACAACAATATGGGCAATCATTTATAGGTGCGTCCGGACAAGAACTTTTTGATATTCAATATGTTGATAATTACATTGATCAAAATAATACTCAACAGTTTGGTGACTTCTTCAAAGTAACGTTAAAGAGTCAGTTAAACAATAAAACTAAAGTTAGTGATTTTTTAAATGATTATTTTGAAAGTATAGATGTATTTAATTTACCCTCAGTTATGAACATTTCACTATCTCAAATTTTTGGGGGTTTAAGTATTGGAATCAAAAGCTCAGAAGAAGAGATTAAAGCTTTAACTAAATTTCAAAAAGTAGTTAAAAGATTAATGGGGGTATGTACGGACCCTACTCAAAAAATAGATGTTAGTGGGACAGGAAAATTAAGTGATTTAGATTTATTGGATAATAGTTTTTTTGATGTTTCAAATTTAGAAGAAGTTAATATTGAACAAACGGTTAATAGAAAAATCAATGGACTTGTAACATTTGAGGGTTGTGATACTGTAAATTTACCTGTCAATTCTCAAGCAACCGCCACAGTTGTTAATAACGTTATAAATGAAAATAATGCGGTTTCACAAATAAATTTATTTTTTGCAGGAATTGAGGATTTAACTTCAGATCAAAATTGGCAATCTGCGGGTTTTGGTTTAGAATTAAATTTATCTTTAAATTTAGACATAATAAAAAATTTACCTATTGCTTTATTTAGAGCGATACTTTCACCAAAAGTTTTGTTGGGTTTTTTAGTTATGATAAAATCTTTAATTACTAATACTTTAGATTTTGAAGATTTGTCCGATTTTTTAATTAAGTTTAAAAAGTTTGTTACTAGATTTACAAGAAATATTATTGCAATTTTTATTGAAGAACTCGCAACACAAATAAAAAAAAATATAAAACAGTTAGTAAGATCTGTTTTACAAGACATAAAAGACGAACTTTTAGATAAACAAACTAAAATGTATGTAACAATTATTGAAGCTCTATTAATCACCGGACAAGGATTTTTAGATTATAGGGAATGTAAGCCAGTAATTGATGATATATTGAAGTTATTAAATTTAATTATTTAGTTATGCCAACAGGATTACCAGCATTTGCACTTGGAGGTTCTAAACTTTTAAGTGGTGTTTCTAACACAAGAGCCTTCGCAAAAGTTATTGAAAAACTACAAGAAGCAGGTCTACCAACAGACGATAACGCAGATGGATCTGCAAACTTAATGAATTTAGCATTTTTTAATCTTATTGAAGGATTAAACGAAGAATGGTTTGAAAATGGAAAAACTGAAATTTTTGTACGACCACTTGTTGTTACACCTGCCGGTTTTACTGCACCAACTAAAGCCTACGGAAAATCGTATTAATATGAAAAATGAAGAAGTTTTAGATATTATTAAAAACTACAAAAATAGTAGTAACAAAGATTTGATGAATGTGTTGGATTTCTTAAAAGAAGATTTTGATAAAACTAAGGACATTATATTAAAACTAACTTACCATTTAGATAGTACTGAAGACGCGTATAATAAAATATTAGAAGAAGTTAATAACAGAACAAAAAATGTCTAAAATTGAAAGAATAGGATTAGGGGATGTACCACAAGAAATGTCACAAAATTTCTATTGGGGTGAATGTGTTGACAACAGCGACCCATTAATGTTAGGTAGGGTTAGGGTTAGACCACTAGTTAAAAATATTGATCAAATTTTAAAATCAGCAGAAAAAAAAGGTTTTAGTGAAACAAGCAAAACACCTGAAAAGAATGGGCCGTGGTCAGATAAAGACCCATTGATTCATTTATCGTTTCTTCCATATTTTATAAATCAAATACCTCAAATAGGTGAAAGGGTTATGATTTTCTATTTTGATAGAAAAAGAACAACAGGTAGAAACAAGTTTTACATGTTAGCCCCGTACTCATCTCCAATGACAATAAAAAAAGAGGACTATAACTCATCAAGAACTCATTTAGATGACGGATATCAAAATTCATTAGTTAGTTTACCAAACATAAAAAACAATGATGGCACATATAAAGACCCTGCAAAATCAGGAGTGTTTGTTGAACCTGTGGATATTACTTTAAATGGTAGGGATTCTGCAGATGTTATTATAAAAGATAATGAGGTTTTATTAAGAGCAGGAAAACATTTTCCGTTTCAAAGAGCGGAAGTACCAACACCAAACCCAAATAGGGCGTTTTTACAATTAAGCAAATTAGGTTTGAAAAAAGAGACAGGAACTGCTGAAAAAATTCAAAAATTTGTAGATAAAAATGAACCTGTAAAATTTTTAGTAGAGTATAGATGTTCAACACCAAACAGTTCTGTTAATTTATTCTCAGGTGGAATTTATATTTATAAATTACCTGAAGAAAACAGTTATCTAACACAATCAAATGTTTTAGATTACGATACTGTTTTAACCGGTAAAAGTTCATATCCTTTAGTTTATGATTTTACTATTGGTCCCCCTGTAAGTGACCCGTTACCTTTAGAAGAATTTGCTAAATTAATTAGTCAAACTATCAGAAATTTTCATGATGGTCCATCTGCTTTTTGTGAGGTAGAAAGAAATCAACAATTTCCATTTTTTTATAGACCTGACGATTCAATTAGGAACACTCTTTCTAATCTATCTGAAAATGTGGATATAGTTTCTTTAACAAATATGTCGCAATTAGTAAATTTAGTAAAAGTTTACTCAACACAAATAAAACCAGGTTACGGATTAATTTATAAAGATTTTAAAATTCAACCACCTTTTACAGTAACAACAGAAGAAGTCACTCCTGTTACAACATCAGTTTTAGACAATACTGTTGGTATAATGGGAGCAAATAAATTGTATCTTTTAAGTCATGATTCTGAAGTACAAGGTAAAAGTAAAATAGATTTAAATAATACAATATATGGAATTACAGCAGACACTATTTTTGATGTTATTGAACCTAACACAACGTCTATGGTTAGAGGGGAGCCACTTTTAGAATTATTGCAATTGATTGTTAATTTTTTAATTACTCATGACCACCCATACCCCATGTTACCACCAACATCCGTATCAAGGGCGTCACTAATCAGTACAAATGACGTATTAGTAAAAATGCAAGAAGCATATCAAAAAGTTTTAAATAGTAATATTCGGATTAACTAAGTATTTATTATAAAAATACTTTAATGTCAATTTACCGTTCTTATTTTGATAAATCAAACACGTTAATATATAATTCGTATACCAATACGGCAAGAAATCCCATTGTTGAATTATTTTATGGTAGAGTTAATAATTTAGCACAACCAATAGGGTTTAGTCGTTATATATTTAATATAGATTTACAAGACCTTACAAAAAGATTTGAAGATTATATAATATCAACTGGGTGTACCAATTTTAATAATATTACACATACATTGAAAATGAAAAATACTTCATTTTTTGATAAGGATTTAATTAATGATACTACATCACAAGGGAGAAGAAGAGCAACTTCATTTGATCTAATTTTATTTAGAATTCCTCAGAATCAGCCATGGGATAGTGGTGTTGGATATGACTATTATGATTTTGGAATAACAAATTTAAATGATAGGTCATTTTCACAAAGACCTTCAAATTGGTTTGAGACATTAACTATAAGTGGTTGGACGACCCCTGGCATTTACAGTAACACAAATTCTGTCACAGGTACAGGTGTGAATTATACTGGATTAACAATTATTGATACTCAACATTTTGAATTTGGAAATGAAGATATAGAGTTTAATATGTCCAATGAAATAAACTCAATTTTAAGTGGTGGTACTACGGGAGTTACCGGTTATGGAATTGCCTTTTTACCTCAAGTAGAAAATATCTCTGGACTTACTGAAAATTATTCTGTAGGTTTCTTTTCTCCTCACACACAAACATTTTATGAACCATTTTTAGAAACTTCATATAATGACTTAATAGATGATGATAGAAATAATTTTTATGCAGGTGTAAATAATAATTTGTACCTATATGTATATGAAAATGGTAACCCAATTAATTTAGACACATTACCAACAGTAGATATTTTAGATTCTAATGGCGATCCTGTTGTTGGGTTTACTGCTCTTACGACTTGTCTAGTAACAAAGGGGGTTTACAAAGTGACAATATCAGGTTTAACCTCTAATTCTATACCTTGTTTATTTTCAGATGTATGGAAAGGTATTTCAATAAATGGAACATCCTTATCTAATGTTGAAAATGAGTTTGCCGTACTTCAAACCGCAGGAAATTATCAAATAGGAACAACAACAAGTAACCCTAAAATTTTTGGATTTTCTGTAAGTGGTATAAAACAAAATGAAAAAATATTAAATACAGACATTAGAAAGGTTAATTTAACAATTAAACAAGCCTACTCATCAAATTCAGTTTTAAACCCAGTAGAGTGTTATTATAGAATTTATGTTAGAGAAGGTGCAAATACAGAAGTACAAGTCCAAGATTGGACAAGAGTTAATAAAACGCCGGATGGTTATTATTTTGTTTTTGATACAACTGATAAAATACCAAATGAATATTTTGTTGACATAAAAGTGATAACTGATAAAAATGTAGATACTTATAAAAGAGAACTACAATTTCAAATAGTAAATAAATTATAAAAATTAAAAAATATGGCAGATAACGCTTATACCTGCGGCAACTCAGGAACCACATTAAATATTAATTATAACGATTTAATTTTATCACCTGGTGATGTTGTTTTTTGGGACGATGGTGATGCCGGTAGAGGATGTGCAACTATTGTCGATGTTGATGATCCAATATCAACAAATAACGCACAAACTCTATACACCGATTGTTATGATTGTTATAACAACAATAACGGAGTCGTTGGTTTAGGAAATTGTAATGGAGGTAATAAAATTGTTGTACCGATTTCAGATTTAGGATACGTAATTAATGTTGGTGGTGTAATTTATGCCTCAATCGACGTTCTTTCTAAAGGAATTGTTCAAAGAATTACCGGATGTTGGCAAATACAAAGTTATTCAACACCAACAACCGAAGATTATAATAAATTAGAATTATCATCAATTGTTACACTCGGTGATGTTTATAACAATTCTAAATCAAATTGTTCAGATTGTTATCAAAATAATTTAGTAACTTATCAGGTTGAAAGATGTTTAGAAGGGAATACTGATTATATATTATTACTTGGTGGTAGTGTAGAATTAGGTAATACAATTTCATACACAGATGGTACAGATATTTACTGTGGTGTTTTAGTTGCAGAAGCGTTTGCAGAAACAAGTTGGTTTTTTGTTTCTGATTATGGTACACCTGGTGAAGGTGGTAATTTTTGTGATGATTGTTTAGCAACATCTAATCAAAAAGTTTTACTTGAAAGTTGTACGGATCCAAACAATATATTAGTAGTTTGGTCTTCAAATTTATTTGGTATTGGTGAATATTCACACCTTTCAACAGAGGATGGTTGTTTTAGAATAATTGGACCAACTGAAGATGATGTTACTAACAATTATTTTTTAAACTTTCAACCATCTCCTGGTTGTGATCCTTGTATTGAATGTAATGGTGTTGCATATGAATATAGTACATGTAATGAAGAACCAACCGCAGGAACCGTTTATTTGTATCAATATTTACCATCGGGTACAACTTATTATGATCCATATCAACAAACTTGCGCAACTTTAGGTAATATCACAACGGGAGGTGACTACACTTTATATAGTGTTACAACATTTGACGGATGTACAAATTGTAATGAAACCTCAAATTTTGAATTATGGTATGGAACAATTTGTGAAACGGGTCAAAACATTTATGTAACAACAGTTTCATCTGAAGGATTAACTGCAGGAAACGTTGTAAAAGCAATGTGGGGTTCAAATGAATACGTTTGCGTTCAATTAGATAGTATTGTATTAGGTACAGACAGCGCAACATGGTATGACACCAAAAAAGATAGTTTAGGAAATACACAATTATATGATGGTTGCACAACATGTATTAGTTCTTCAAATATTGTTGTCGGTTTAATTAACTGTGACACAGACGAAGATAGTTATGTCACAATAAGTTTAAGTAATTATCTTTCAATTATTGGAAATGGATTCACTTTACCTAACTACACAATAAGAGATCAAAGACAAAATTGTTACACAATTACAAGTGTATGTCCTTTACCTAGTTCTGCTTCAACTGAAAGTATGTTGGCGGTTTATTTTTATTTTAGTTGTCAGTATTGTCCTGATCAAATTATTACAAGTGCTAACACAGAGTATAACACATGTGTTATATGTTGTGAATGCGGATCAACTGGTAGTACAGTAAACTCAGTATCAACACCACATCCAATTTATACTGACGGATATAATAACCCAATAATGCAATTAAACATGGTTGTACTTGGAGGAACTAACGGATTAAACGCATAAGTTATGAATATCAATTATATTATACGTAAAGTGTTGAAAGAAGAAGAAAAAAAACATTCAAGTAGATATATGTTTTTTTCAAATCTACAACAAATGAGAAGACAATGTGACATGTTGTTAGATTTAGATGAGTCGATGTTAGAAGAAATATTAGATAACGGTCATGATTGGGCACAAGATCACATTTCTGAAGCAAAAAACAATATGGATCAAGTTTTTGATTTTTTAATGAACGAAACTAAAAGACATGGTATGCAAATGTCAATGAACATGGACGATAAAGAAATGGTTGAGGAGGGTCGTAAAAAAACAGGAACAAAACTTTGTGCTAGAGGTAAAGCGTCTGCTAAGTCAAAATATGACGTTTACCCAAGCGCATACGCAAACGGACACGCAATTCAAGTATGTAAAGGGAAAGTTAAAGGTCTTGATGGTAAGAAAAGATGTTCACCACCATATTGCTAAAGACTAAATAAAATATTTCTAACAATAATTTCTAAGGACTCATTTTGGGTCCTTTTCTTTTTTGGTTTGTATGATGTCATGACAGGTTTTTGTCCTTTTCCTGATTGTGGGTCATTTTTTTCCGCTCTTCTTTTTTGTTGACACGCGGATCTTTTTTGTGAATCAGACATTTTTCCAGCAACACCAGCGGCTCTACATTTAGGATATGCACCTTTACTAGTGTCACTTCTACCACAAGGAGGGTGTTTACCATCAACTTTTCTACATATATCCACCCACGGCCCTTTTGGTTGTGATGACCCTTTTGGTTTTTTCTTTTTTCCAAACCAAACCGCCAAATCTTCATTTAATGGTATCTTATCTAATTCAACCCACTCGTTAACAGGAACGATTCTTTTACCTTTGCCTGGTGTTTGATTTATGATTCCTCCGTCTTCATCATTTTGTTCGTGGTGTTTTTTATTGTATTTAGAAATTTTACGTGATTTAGACTCCAACTTTTTTCTGTCTTTTTTGTGTGAGTCTAAACTACCATCATAACTATCATATTCTAAATCTGCATTAAAAAATTTAGATACTTTATTTTTAAATGGACCCAAAGCCGATCCTTCCCAATCAATTTCTCCCATAGTTAATGGTCCATTATAATAACCGGCATATCTATCCGAATTAGCCTCTTTCAATATGTTTTTAACAATTAAATTAATATTCATTTCTTATCTTCTATCTAATAAATATCTGTATATTGTTAAATGTGTGTGATAAAATACTAAAGTTATTATACCCCAAGTTTCTGCCCAAAATAACCCATCAAAAAGAAAAAAAGCAGATAATAAAAATATAAAAAAATAATATCTGAATTTTTTAATACCCCATAATGACACTGCAGAAAAAATAAAAAATAGTATTGCAAAAATATTATGTAAAACAAAATGGTCAGTTACTGAAAATGAAGTTAAAAGTAAAAGAAGTGTTGCAGGTACTCTCCATTTTGGTATTTTAAAAAAAAAAAACTAACAAGTGCGTTTGTGATTATAAAAAGTGGTTGGAGTGTCGTGTCCCAACATCTAGATATCGCGTGGTTGTCACCGTATAGGAAATAAATGATGAAAGGTTGTACAGCCGCTAAAACGGATGCGAACAACCTTTCAAACATATCCCATCTATTCATTTACCTAATCATTTTTCTCATAGTTCCATCGTCATAAATTTCAATTACAACACCTGTTGTATTTTCAGGATTAATTTCTTGACCCATCAAATTTATGTATTTGACAATTTTTTTCTCAGTAATTGTTTTTGTTACTAAAATTGGCCCATAAGTTTTAAATTGACCATCAATATCAAATTGTTGTAATCTGTAGTATGTTACAGAATTTAAGTTATAATCGATGTAAGAATATTTTATTTCTTCTGTAGAATTACCTGCCGCCTGTTTGGTTGTTATTTTTCTCCACTCTTCACCATCAGTGCTCATTTCTAAATCAAAGTGACTTGAGTTTTGTTCAGAATCAGTAGTCCATTTTACAACATTCCATTGTGGATAAGGGGTTGCTTCAAATTGGGTTAATTCAACAGGTAAAGGTACTGACATAATAATACTATATTCTTCTATTTCACCATAACCATATCCTGTTGAATAATAAGCGTCGTTTGTTGGTGTTGCATTCCAAACAGACAATACTCTCATTTTGACTGTACCAACCGTGACATCATTTGGTACTGTAACTGATACGGTGCCTGTTGCTCCAGGAGCTGATAATAAAACGTTTTCTGAAGTTTGGAACACACCGTCTTGATTCCAATCAATCCATGCTGCATATCCAGGGTATGAACTGAATGTGAGTGTGCCTGATACTGATATTGTATAAGTCCCACCTGCATCTACATTACCAAAAATTGATTGAAAATCTGAATATGCGTCACCATCATTGGTAGACGTATTATTTATATCACTAAATGTTACGTTTGAAATATAATCCCCGTCACTTACACCATAAGTGTATGGTGGTGCTAATTCTAAACTAACTGAAATTGGTGATGTTACTCCAGCAGGACATGACCCATTCACGGAAGTTGCTCTAAAATACATTAAAGTTTGTGTAACATTCAATTGTAACGTATATGGCATAGTTGGATTTGTTGTGGAGCCGGCAACTGTACCAAAATTATCAAATGACCATTCAAATAATGTGACACTACCGCCATTACCCGCAATTGAGAATGTTACCGCATCATTTACGACTGTGGATGTTTTGTTGGATGATAGTGTTCCGGCGGTTGTTGGTGTTGTACAAGGTGTAGTCACACAAACAGTAAAAGTTCCTCTAGTACCATTTGTGGATGCGTAACTGTGAACTCTGATGTAATAAGTGTTACCTATAGTAAGACTATTAACCGTTGTTGTTTCAACACTGGCACCTGAAGTGGCATCTATACATGATAATGATGATAACCCTAAACAAGAACCACTAAAAACTTGGAATACGACATCTGACATTGATCCTGGTGTAACTGTTATTACATGTGATGTATATGTAGCAACAAAAGAAAACCAAACATCATCGTCAGCCCCTGTACCCGCACATGCCACTGAGGATTGTGTTGCACCCACACTACTAGCAGTAGTTGTGGACGTACATATTGATGCCCCGTTTACTGTAACAGATGTTGCGTTAGAACAATCATTATTTGTTGGTGGGCTCAAACTTGCGGTTGATGCAACCCAAGAACTAGTTAATCCCCCACAATTACTTTGTACATATAAAGTATATGAAGTTTGTTGGGTCAATCCGTTTGCGGTTGCAGATGTTGTTCCTGTTGCAACAGAACCTGAAGCTGCTAGTCCCGTAGCACCACTTCCTCCCGCACCTGATGACCTTAGTTCCCAATTATAACCATTAGATGGTGGAGAACCAGGTGCTGTCCAAGAAAGGTTAGCATTTGCTGACGATGTATACGATATTGTAGGTAATGTAGGACCAATACAAGACTGTACGGTCCAAATAAAAGTTAATCCACTAGTAGGGACACAAGATCCGTTTGATGTAAATCTTACTGTATGAGCGTTTGATGTACCGGCAGTTGTTCCATTTGGTGCTCCCCAGTTAGGTGTTGCGTCGGGTACTGAGTTTGTCAATCTTCTATTATTATAGTCTGTGTTTGCAGTACCTCTTAAACCAACCATTGGTTGATAAGTTGTACTCGTTGTTATGGTTGTCATATTACCATAAACAATTCTTATTTGTCCATTTGATTTATTAATTCTAATTTGAAAAGAAAATCTTTCTGAACTACTCTGTAAATATCTTGCAGCATTTTTCCATTGAAAAACCACTTCTGTACCAACATCTTGCCATCTTCTTTCATAAACTTGTGATGCGATTGCCGTACTTCTTAAATCCATACCTAAACCGGCAATTACACCTGCTGCCGTTCCGGTAGAAGATATAGGACCTGTTATACCGTTTCCTGTTGTTGTTGTTCCCGGATTTAAGAACAAAGCACCATCTGCCGTCATATTCACAGATGTTATTGTTGTGTTATTAAATTGAAACTGTGAACCGCCTGGTATTGTAAAATAACTACCATCTGTGTCATATGTTGTTGCACCCCCAGTTGTTGTAACTAATTGTGTACCACCAACAATTTCAGTATAAGTTCCTGTGGTTTCAGAAAATGAATAAAGACTAGAAACTTGAGCAGATGAAAAGAATGACATAAAAATTGTCAAAAATAAAAAAAGTTTTTTCATATAATTTTTTTTTAAAAATAAGATTTCCCCTATAAATAAATATAGGGGAACTCCTGATTGATCAACCATTTTGATGTGTAAATGAATATTTTTGGGGAAATCTTTTATATCTACACGCCTATGATGATTATTTTTAATACTGCTGTTATTGAAAACATTGTTATAAAGATTAATGAGAATAATTTTATATTATCTAAGTTTTTTTTCATATTAGTTTTTGTATATTTTTTTGGTTATAATTCCGTTATTTACTACAAAGTAATATCCAGGAAGTGTGTTATCTAAATTTGTTGTTCTACCGTTGATATCAATTACTAACATATTTGATAAGTCTTCACCTAAAGTGATTTTATCGTTTTTGTCCCACCCAAAATGATTACCGTTTCCTCCTTGATTTCCGTTATTTCCACCACCTTGACCAGGGTTAGAATCATCTACACCGTCAGCGTCGTTTCCGTGACCGTTATTTCCGTCTTCTACTACTTGAATCATGTTCCATACTGTTTGTACTGCCAATCCGGAGTTTAATCTTCCTGATCCGATTTTTCCTACATAATTTGGATTTAAAATGTCTATATTAGTTGCGGTTAATCTTAAAATTGAATCTATTTCTTGATTTGTTAAGTCAGGTTTAACCGCTAACATAAGTGCAACTGTTCCCGTCACGTAAGGAGCGGCAAATGACGTACCTGAAGAATTTAAGTACCATCCCGGTGCTGCGGTTAAAGGTACGTTGTGACCAGGTGCACAAATATCTACACTTGAATTTGTTTGATGTCTTGTGTTTGGATTACCGATAGTTTTTTCAATATTATCTTGTGAACCAACACTTGTTACCGCAAATACGTGATTGTAAGAAGCCGGATACACTAATGAGTTTGGTCCTCCGCATGTTGTTCCGTTTCCTGCCGATGCAACAATAAATGTTCCGTTATTATAAACCTCATCTATTACCATTTGAGCGTATGTATTATAGTTACATCCTGATGCCCAAGATAAGTTAATAACTTTAGCACCCGCATAAGAAGCAATTAACATATCGTTATAATTCATTCTATAAAGACTAAGTGTTGTGTTGTAACCAATTGATGATAAACCGATTGAGTTGTTTGTGTTTCCTGCAACTATTGTTGCCACGGCCGTACCATGTGTACGTGTTGCTGTGTTTGTGTTGTCATAATAATTTATTTTACCTGTTAATTCTTCGTGGTTTGTGTAAAAGTTTTGATCAGATACCGCTACTTTAATTGATGCATCACCGTGTGTAAAATTCCATGCTGTTTGAGCCCCAATTAAATCTAAAGCCCAATTTGTTGTTGAAACTAAACTATAGTCATTTGGTACTTCTAATGTTTCGTATGTTGGTCCGTACTCCACACCTTTTAAACCATTTACTCTACTTAATGCTACGTATAAATCAGTCACATCACAACCATCACATGTAAATTCAAATACATTTTGTAATGATTCTTGTTTTGAAGATGGAAATGCTTTGTAATAAGTTAAATCAGTATGTAAATCTGTAAGTATTGAAATAAATTGTGCGTTTCTTTCTAATTGATCTACATTTTCTACGGTTGCCCATACAGAACTTTTTTGTCCAAAAGATACTATAGTTATTAAACTGATTAGTAGTGTTGTAATTGTTGTTTTTAAGTTTTTCATTTCTATTGGTTTTGTTTTTATTTACACCAATAGATACTCTTATATAGAAAGAAAAACCCGTTTTTAGTACCCCCTAAACAATCAATTTACAACATGGGTACTAATATTGTATGTGTGAAAATACGTACACATATACGTAATAAAAACTAATTTTTATAAAAACAAAAAAGGAGACAATTTCTTGTCTCCTTTCTCTTATTCAGTTAAGATATTGATTATCTCAATTCTTGTAAGTCAAATGTTCTAACTCCATCAACTGTGATTCTACCATAGAAACGGTTGTTAACCATTTTCTTAGCGTATCTAGTCATGATACCTTTGATAGGTGTAAAGTTGAATGGGTTATACATTGTAGGTGTTAATTGTAGAGGTACATACGGAGCGTAAACGTATCCTGTATCTAACAAAGAAGAACCTTTGTGTCCGATAAGAACTTGGTTAGCCGGGAAGTATGGGTCTCTATACACTTGGTAACGACCTGCTAATGTACCAACTCTTTCAATACCCATGTTGTATTGGTCTTGCTCAGGAGATGCGTTAGATACGTGGAAGTACTCAAGGTCATCAAAGATAGCTGAAACTTCAGAAGATACAACAATCCAGTTAGCTCCACCTCTCAATGTAGATTTGTGGATTTGTGCAGACAATTGGTTAATTGCAGTGATCAATGTTTGATTCCAATCTTTTTGAGTATAAGTCATGTTTCCAGGAATTCTTCTCCATCCGTTGTAATCCCATCTTAGGTTCCAAGCCGCACCTTTTCTAAGGTCTCTCAAGATTTCTCTATCAATTTCTGCCGCCACTTGCTCAGACAATAAAGCCGTTAATTCAGCCTCAGCATCAATGTTATGGAACGCTGAAACATCTTGTGCCAATTCAGGTGACCATTGTGCTCTTAGTTTTCTTTCAGTTACAGAAACAGTTACTGATTCTAAGTCAAAAGAAACCTCACCGATTTTATCTTCAAATTCAAGTTCTTCGTATCTTCTAAATACTGCCACAAACGAAGTACCTGACGCTCCTGAAGTGATAGTAGCACCTGTATATCCATCTAAAGATGTTGCATCACATCCAGTACATACTGGACAAGATAAATCAACTTCTAAATATATACAACCATCTTGTGAACAAATATTGTCATAAGACCCACCATTTCCGTTAGGGAATGTTGTTGGTGTTTGTGTAGATGTAGGAGAAACGATACCTTTACCGTATTGTTGAGTAACGACTCTAAATAACAATGGAGTTGCATCGGCAACAGAACAAGCACTATCTTCAGCAATTGCTAAACCGGTTGATTTGATAATTTTTAAATCAGACAAGAAAGTCTCACTGTCAACTTCCGAACCATCGGGTCCGATTAATTTACCAACACCATTATCATAAAAACCACACATTTTAAGAAGAACTTTTCTTTGAACTCCTGTTGGTGCTAATGAGTCAATCAAAGATCCATTTGACCAAGTTTGTATCACTGTAGTTGCAGTAACAGCAGTCCAGGTACCTTTAGAATAGTCAAATAATCCTGGAGGATCTAATGCTGCCTCAGCACCTTCATAAAATAAATCGTAAAGATTTTTAGCGTATGCGTTAGCGTCATTATAACCTGAATTGACAGTTGCAGTTGAACCTGGTGCACCGATTGGTTGGAAGTGGTTTGTTCCTGGTGCGGTATCAGCTGAGTTATAACCTTGAATTTTAGGTACAAAGTAGAACAATTTACCGATTGGTAAGTTCATTGCTTGTACAGATACTAAATCATTTGCTAATAATTTAGAGAATACTCTTCTAACGATAGGAAATACAACAGTTTCAAATGAACCTGAACTGTCAGTAGATGCCGCTTCGTTAATTAGGTGAGATGCTTGGTTTTCATATAATTGTGCCATGTTCTCTTTAACGTGTCCTTTAAGACCGTCTAGGAATCCTAATCTATCCCATTTGTTAATTGTATCTTCTTTGATAACTTTCAAGTGCTTAAGACCGATGTTACCAACAAGACCTGATTCTAATAATGCTCCCATTTTTAATTTTTTTAATTAGAGTTTATTTTTTTATTATTTTGTATATAAATATACAGTTTTTTAAAAAAGTTTATTTTTTAGTTTATTTTTGTCATTAAATCCTTAATTCTCATAAATTGTGGATTTTCATAAGTTTTACTTTCAATCAAATTTGTTGCTGATCCTGATTGTGGAGTTTTAGTTACTTTTCTCTGAATTGATTCAGTAACCACAGGTTGAGTACCTTTTCCGTCAAGTTCTCTTTTGATTGATTGATAAAGATTTTTAGATTCTTTTAATGATTCAACTGAGTCAAATCTTCTAAGAATATTAATCTTTTCTTGTTTTGTTGTTGAGTGTTCTGTAAACAAACGTGTAGAATACGCTAAGTTAGAATTAAAAACCGCAACTTCATTAAGTTTTGTTCTAAAGAAATCTAACGCTTTTTTGTATTCTTCATTTTTTTCTCTCAACAAGTTTAACTCTCCGTTTACTGATTCTACTCTAAGGTGTCTAGGTGCGGTTCTTGGTTTAGGTAAACCTTTTCTACCCCAATATTTACCATTACCTAAAGTTCTTGAGGCTTCAGTAGTTTCTGGTTGTTCTTTAGTATCAATTAATTCTTCGTTTGTTTCGTCTTCCCACTCATTGAATTCTTCTTCTTCAAATTCATTTTCAGTTACTCCGTGTTTGATTTTAGGATATTTGAATTTAGGACCTTTACCTGTTAAACCTTTACCTCCACTTTTTCTATCTTCTTTGAAACCTTTATCGTTAACTGACATTTTTGAGAAACCATTACCTGGTTTACCCATTCCAAGTCCTTTAGCTTTAAAAGATTCCAAAACAGACTCAAGAGCTTCTTGATCTATCTCGTAAACGTTTTCCTCCATACCGTACTCTTCCATAGGAAAATCTTGTTCTTCCATAGGAAAATCTTGTTCTTCCATACCGTACTCTTCCATAGAAAAATCTTGTTCTTCCATAGGAAAATCTTGTTCTTCCATAGGAAAATCTTGTTCTTCCATACCGTACTCTTCCATAGGAAAATCTTGTTCTTCCATACCGTACTCTTCCATAGAAAAATCTTGTTCTTCCATACCGTACTCTTCTTCTAATTCATCAAAATAGGAATCACTGTAGTCTTCACCCTCATCACCATACTCATCGTACCCGAAACCGGTTTCTTCTTGCTCATTAAATTCAGATCCATAATTTTCATATTGATTTGGTCTGACTGATCTAATTGCATCTATCATTGAATTTTCCATCATATTTTGTGGATTTTCGGTGTCACCATCCATTTGTATTAGATATTCTGTTTCATTTTTTGGGTCAGATAAATGGATACCTTTTTCGTCTTTTTTAACAATAATACCATCTTCGTCACCCATTAATTTAAAAACTTTGATTACGTCACCAATTGATGATTGCGTCATATCTAATGGTGGTAATTCACCTCCTTGATTATCTCCCATTTCTGGTTCTACAGGTAATTCTTCACCATCAACAACCTCTGTTTCGTCATCAACAACTTCTTCTTCACCTTCCATACCATCAACAGGTTCTTCTACGTCTACTACTTCTTCGTCTTCTACACCAACTTCTTGGCCTTGTTCTTCTTGTTCACGTAGACTTCTTTTTTTTGAACCTCCAAGAGATTCCCTTACTAATTCACTGATTTCTTCCTTCATTGTAGAAGCAAGTATTCCTTTTGCGTTTTCACTGATAGCATTTTCAACAGCCTTAATTTGTAATAAAGCGTCTTCTACTACCGATTTTTCATTCATACTCATTTTTTAAACAATATGTTATGCGTTTATTTTTTAAATAAATATGTAGATGTTTGAAAAAAACTTATTTTTTTGTGTTATAATGAAAAAACTAAAAAATAAAAAAAGGGAGACACTTAACGTAACTCCCTTAAAATTTTAAATAAAAAATTATTAATTATTCAATAACCTCATCAATTTTACTTTCAACAATAGCAGTAATTCTCCAATCCATAGTGTATGTTTCATACGCCTTTGTGACTTTTGCCTCTACGTCTGTTGGTGAAAAAGCCTTAACTAATTTTTCTTCTTTAATTTTTTTAACTTTCCCTGTGTTCTCGTCTACCATGTCTGTGGTAACTCTTGCAACAAAATACTTTTCATCCATAACTTAATTTTTATTTATCCAAATAATCGGATAATCTTTTCATTAAGTCAACAGATTTACTCAAAGGATTTGATTCTATTTCTTGATGCTCTGTTAAATTTTCTTCGTATTTAGGTCTATCTTCTTTATTAAGGTAAAGATATGCACCAGGTGTTGATGGCGAAGAAACCAAATCAAAACAAATTAATTCAAAATCATCCTGTACTTCATTTTGTTCTCCTTTTTTTACTAAAGAACCTACACCACGAGAAGAAACACCCATAGTCACACCTTGTCTCATCATGTTTGCTGCAATGTCACCTTTAGATGAAACAATCCCTCTTTCATGAAATCCTGGTGTTGTCAATAATTTAATTTTACCCATCAATACGTTATCTTCCCACCACACATCAGTAATAAGGTGAGCGACTCTATCTAAATCAATCAGAGAAGATTCTGGGTGATTAAGTTCAGAAATAGACATCCCTCTATTGATCATTTCTTTATACTTTTCAGTTTCTCTTTTTAATATTTTTTCAGGATAAATTCTACCATTTCTATTTGGTACTCCATATTTTTGTAAAGTAGCGTAAAAAACAAATGGTTTTGAGTGGTCTAGTTGACCATACGATTCTTTTAAAACTTGACTGTTTCTATACTCATTTGGGTTAATGATCCCAGCATCCCACTCAACAAGTATTCCTTTACCCGTATCTTTAGGTCCTAATATTTTCATAATCTTTTTTATGATAAATATTATATACTTACAGTTTGTTTCGTTTTAGTCATACTTAATGTAAAATACTTTGAATTTTTTAGGTCGTCTTTATAAACAGAAGTTAAAATATTTTTTATTTTATTTTTTAATAATATTGATTTGAAATCTAAATTTTCTTTATGAACGAATAATGTTATTTCTAAATTGAGGAAACTTTTTTTATTTTTTTGTATCCCACTAGTTCTTAAATCTAAGTCCACAATAAATTTTTTTTCAAATATTGTTCTATCAATCACTTCTAAAAGTGTATGTAAAATATTTCTTTTTAAATCTCCTGTTAATTTTGACCAATTTTCGTAGTCATCGTTTGGTTCAATCCAAGTTTGTAATATTATATAAATTGATTTTAAATTTTTTGAATCTACCGTACCATACTGACATTTTGCATCACCAAAAATATTGAGTTTTGATGTTTTTCCTTTTTTCATTTTTCATATCTTGAAAGTTTATTGTTTTAACAATTATAGTAAAACTTTTAGTTCTTGTCAAAATTTAATTTTTTTGTTACTATTTATAGTGTAAACCAAAAAAATATGATTATAGTACCTGTTAAAAATTCATCTTCATTAGAACAAGCATTAAAAACTTATAAGTTTAAAATTTATAAAACAAAACAAATACAAAAATTACAAGAAAGGCAGGAATATAAAAAACCCTCCGTAAAACGAAGGGCTCAAATTAAAAAGGCTCAATACAAACAGAAGAATCAAACAACTTCTTGAGTTTCTTCCTCTTTTTTCTCTTCAGATTTTTTTCCAAAAATCTTTTCTGTAGATGTAAGACCTAGACAACCGAACGCTAACATTGCAACCGCATTCACTAATGTGTCTGACGGTTTAATGTCACCATGTGTGTAACTGTTAACATACAAAGTTACACAAAGAGAAACACCACACAAGATTCCTATAAATCTTTTTGATGAAGGGTTTCCCTTGCTGTCTGTAAACAATCTTCCAATCCCACTAAAAATTTTTTTCATAGTCCCAAACTTAGTTTTTTTAGTTTATAATAATCATAATGGCTAACTTTAGAATCCATTACTTTATTGATTGTTTTATTTATTGATTCCTTCAAATCAATTTCTTTTGATTCATTTAATGATGACTTCAATTTTTTTACCACGTCATTTTTAAGATTTTTCATTTCTACAACTAAATCATCATAACTTAAAGAAACGATACTTTCTAATTCTTTTTGTTCAGATATTGGTAATGTTGAAATTTCTTTTTTCAAAGACTCATTAGCGATTTTTACCATAGTAGATATAGGCATATTATAATTTTCTGAAATTTCTTTTCTGCTTGGTTCTTTTATTAATAAGTTTTTGATATTTTTTTTAGATTCTAATATTGATTCTAAATTTTTAATTCCTTTAGTGTAAATTACATTATCTATATCAGAATAGTTATTTTTATTTGTTTTGTTCCAAGAAGTAATCCAATTATTTAATCTTCTAATATCTGAAGTTTGATTTTCAATTAAAATTTGAGAATACTCAATTGATTCGTTAATATAATCATTTGCTAAATCAATGTCTAAACCTTTGTTAGATGATAGATCGTCATATATAAAATATAGTTCTGCTAGATCTTTATTCTCTAAAACTATAGTATTAAATTCTTTTATGAATTTTTTAAAACTTGGTTTTTTTGCAATCCCTATAGCTGTATTTTCTATATTTGTTTTAATGTTACCGAATGTATTCATATTATTTTTTAATATAAATATTACTTATCAATCAAATTTTTTAATTTTTGATCAATTTCCACCAAAGAATTTCTACCTTTTGATAAATCTAAATTATTTGATTCGTTAAATAACGTCTCTTCCAAAATTAAATCTAAGTCATTTCTCACAAATCTTTCGGGAGTGACGCCTCCTCCTTCCGCACCGCCTGATGGTGGTGGTGGCGGAGGTGCTCCTCCACCCATGTCTCCTCCTGCCGGTGGTGCTCCACCTGCCGCGGCATCACCTCCAGCTGCGCCAGCCGCTTCACCTTCTTTTTTACCGTATAATTTATCAATATTATCAAATAAACCTGTTTTAGTGATAACTTCAGCCGTTTTTTCTAATTCAGCATAGACCGCACGTTCAACTCTTTGTTGTTGGATGTCCAATCTAATTTCTTCATCAGAAAATCCTAATATGTGTTTTTTAGCCCAAGAAGCAGAAACAGGTGCTAATGATTTTGCAATCTCAGCGGTCGCGTCTTTATATAGTGTAATTTTTTCTTTCCAAATTTCTAAAGATAATAGTTCTCCTTGTTTTGAAGGGTTATTTAAACTTAAAGTAAAGTTTGTTAGTTCGTCTTCAAACCCTAATAAAAATAAATGAATAATTGCTATTTTATTCAATTCGGCAATCATTGATTTTTGGATTCTGTTAATTGTTCTAGCAAATCTTATGTCTAACAACGATAAATTTTTACCGTCCCCGACAGCCTCTTCAAACCCTAAATACGCCTTTGGTATTCTAAGTGCAGTAACAAGTTTCTTTTGAATATATTCAATATCTGCAATTTCAGCTAAGTTTGATGCTCCCGCCAATGTTGTTACGGGTTCAGGTGCCGAAGCGTCACGTACAGGTATAAAGAAGTCTTGATCAACCGCCATTTGATTGTATCTCATATCAACGTTACCTGTTTTTGAATCTACTATTTGATCTCTTTTGAATTTATTTGCCACTTTTTGTACATATGCGTCAACATCTTTATCGTCCATGTTACCAACAAACACTTTAAATACTCTTCTTTCGGGTGCTCTTGATACACGATAAATTAACATAGCGTCTTCACATAATAGTAATTGTTTCCAAATACGTCTTGCTTTTTCTAACATAGATGTACCGTAAGGAAGTTTTCTATCGTCACCTAAAATTCTAAAATGACCAACTTCCCAAGTGTTAAATTCCATGTTTTTTTCTTTCCAAACAAACTTCAAAGCGTCGTTTTCCATTTCTTGTGAGTATTTGTCAGGTTGAAACCTCATACCCTTTTCTAATCTTTCAATTTGAATATTTGGTAATTGTTGACACCCGACTATCCCTTTTTCAGGATCTAACTTTAGATAAACAAAATTATCACCAAACTTACATGTATTTCTTGTCCACATAGGTAAGTTAGTATTTATATCCAATTTGTTTGTAAAAAGATCCGTTAAAACTTGTTTTATTCTTTTTGATTCAGAATAAACTTTTAATATTAATCCGTCTTGATCTGGCGTTGTTGATTCTTCAGCATAAATGTCTAAAGCCGCCGAAATTTCAGGAGTATATTCCATTGATTCGTAATCATAATACGATGCCATTCTTGTTGGTTCGTAATAGACTGCTTGTTGGTATAAGTTACTCTCAACCTTTTGCCATTGTTGTCCAATATATAACGATTGTTGTGCTTGTAACTTTTCAATTTCAAACTCCTTTTTATCTGTTGTTTTTAATAATTCTTTTTTATCAAATTTAAATACAGGTGCTTGTTGGTCTAAGGTGGCATTAGGTCCGAAAACTTTTCCTAACCTTTGCCATACTGTATATTTTTCTTGTGCCATATTTTTTTATTTTAAAAATAAATCTATAATTTATAAACTAAACTCTTTTTCCTCCGAATAACCATAAATAGTTTTGGTAATCACTTTGAGTTAAAGTACTTCTACTCATACCCATATTCATTCTATCCATGTAACTTACAGGAACACCTGGATTAAAATTTTGGTGAGATTCTCTAAATTCTTTTTTTTCTGTGGTCCACGAATTCAACATTGCCTTAGCATGTTCGGTAGCCTTTTCTAATTGAGCAAAAGAATTTTCCCCAACATATATCGCCATAGCTAATGCCATAATTAAATCATCATGTTGTCCTTTTTGGTGATCGGGTCTTCCATTTACATAAACAAACGTATTTAACTCATTAAATAATCTTTGTGATCTAACACCAAAACCATGTCTTAATGATTCTTCAAACGCAGCAATTATTTGAACTCTTTTTGAATTAAAATTAATTCCGGGTATTTTATCTTGAGCTTTTGGATCCCATTTCCATTTATCAGCCGGATTAACCCCATCAACATATAGATTTTTATACCCAAGTTCTTGTAATTTTCTTGATGTTGCAACACCCATTCCTCCTGTAATATCGGTAACAATAAAAGTACTATACAATATTCCCCATTTATATGCAATATCAGCAACAACATCAGGAGGTACTTTACCAATGTACTCAACAACCTGTTCTCTCTCATCAAAGTCAATTATTGTAAATGTTGTAAAATCCTCACTATCACCACGAGAAACATCCATACCCATAATATATTTATGACCTGGTACTGGATCTTTCCAAACCCATAACGCACCTCCCATTAATTTTTCTTTAGGTTCTTTTATATGTTTGTCTTTTATTGATTTCATTGTTTCAGGTGGAATAACGTTATCCCCCGAACCCAAAAAGTTACATTCAAGTTCCTGTGATATTTTTCTTTTGTCAAATTTTAATTTTTTGGCCATCGCCTCAAACCATGAACTATAAGCTTTGTAACCTCCATTTTCTATTTTATCTTTTATTTCTTGAAAATTCCTATCACTTACTTTAATTTCACTATAATCAACTGTTATTTCATTATCATTATATTCTGCACGATTTAACATATAATGAACAATATCTTCACATTTAATTAGTTTTAAATCTTTTGAATAACGAGGATCCCTAAACCAATACATTTCAGTGATTTTAAAGTCATTCATTCCTTTTACCGCTTGACTATAAATTGAATAGTAGATTGGATCAAATCCGTTTGGTGTTGATATTACAATTACTTTACCTCCTGTTGAAAGGGACGCCATACAAGCAGACCAAAAGTCTTCATCGGCATTTATATAAGCAGCTTCATCAAAAATAAGGATTGTTGGTGTATAACCACGTAAGGCATCCTTTGATGTTGCGACCGCCTTAACCTCACAACCATTAGTTAATTTAAAATGTCTTTGTGAGTTCTTTTCATTTGAAAACCCGACACCTAACCATTTAGGCCATTGTTCTACAAAGGATCTTACTTTATTTGCCATTTCAACCGCAGTATCCATTTTGTTGGCAATAATAAGGATTTTTTCAGGTTTTTCTTTACGAGCAAATACCATCCTTTTTGATGCCCACGCAGAAGTCACAGTAGACACGCCCGCCTGACGATACTTTAATGCAATATTTTCTTCACATGTGTCGTAATCTTTTACAAGGGTAACTTGATCATTAAATAATTCTAACGGTACGTATTTGGATTGTGTATTGTCGTATGTTTGTAGATATGTTTTTAATGCGTAAGGAGTATCATTTACACATTTTGCATATTCTAATAAAGCTTGTTCTTTTGTTAACGACATTCATTATCTTTTGTTTCTTCTGATTGCGTATAATAATTCACCTTTTGTTGTATGTGGAGGTAAATGACTTTCAATCAATCTCATTATTCCTTCTTCTAATTTTTTAACGTCTTCTTTTGAATCTGATTTTTTCTTTGTTTTTCTTTTCGGTAATCCCTTATGTTTTGTTTTAGCAAAATCTTTAGCATCTTCAGGATCAATATCTTTAGCCACTTTTCCTGCTTTACCTTTTTTTGGAATATCTCCTTTTTGCATTCCTCTTACAATACCAAAAAATTGTTGTTGTTTTTTTGACATCGCCTTTTCTTTAACCTCTTTATTTTTACCAACCTTTTCTTCCTCACCTAATTCAGTTTCTGTTGTTGTAATAATTGTTTTCCCATCTTTATTTTCAATTTTAGAACCTGCGGTGGTAGTTGCATTTCCACCGGGAAGTACAGTTGTTTGAGTTGCGGTTATAGTCTTTTTTTCGTTTGGGGGAACTGTTTGTTCTTTTATTACTTTACTATAAAGTAAATTAAGTTGGTCGTTAGACATTTTTTCTAAAGTTGAAATTGAAAATCCTTCATGTAAAAGGATTGCTATTTTAGGATTAATATGTTTCATCTTGAACTAAGTTTTTTTCCCATTTTAATACGATGTCTCTTTCGTATAATTTATTTTCTACTGTTTCTACGGTATCTCCGTATTGAAAAACTAATCTTTTTCTTTTGTGTATTAAAATTTCATCACTATCTGATCTTTCCCAAGCTAAAGATATGACACCGTCAATAGCGTCATAAACACCAAAAAAATCAGAGTTTTGAATTAAGTTTAAATCAATTTCTGAATTTTTTAAAACCCCAACTTTTTTTATGTAATCAACATTAGGCGGTAACGGTTTTCCTGATGCTGGTTCGGCATCCCAATCTTCACCCCAAACATCATCCAAGTCTGAAAATATAAATTCATATATATTATCTCCTTTATAGTTTGGTCCTAATTCGTTTACATATACTAAAATCATATAATTCTTCCTCTTGGTGTTACTTTATATTGTTTGTTTTCAACAACAAAAATTAAGTTTTCTTTATTTGATTTACCTAAAAATTTTGCATTTTTATTTGATTTATAAAATTCATTGGCTGACTCTAATTGAGAAAGGCTTTCACTAAGTTTTATAAATTCTTTTTTAACTTCAATTCTTTTTAATTTTTCCTTTAAAAAATCCTTTTTTCTTTTTTCCTCAAGAATTGGTTTTTCTTCAGGTTTGATATCAAAATATTTAGATAAAACTTTTTCTACTTTAGATTCGGCAAATAATGAATCCATAATGTGAGAATAACCTTCTGTTTTCTCAGGTGCTGGCGATGTCCCCATATCAGGAGGTGTCATTTCACCACCCATATCCATTTCACTACCCATATCAGGTTCTTCCATTCCTAAATCGTCACTTCCCTCCATATCAATTTCTTCATCACCCATATCATATTCATCAACCTCGTCAAATTTTGCCATAATATCATCTCTATCATCCTCATCTAAATTTTCTAAATTTATCGCCGATAATATAGAATTTACAACATATTTAATATCTTGAGAATCCATACCTTTGTCTTTATCAAAAGATCTAATTTTTTGACTTAACCTTCCTGTTAGTTTTTGAATTGATTTTAATCCTGAAGGTCCTGATGGTTCTTCACCATCTTCAGGTTCGCCCATATCGTCCATTGGTGGTTCCATTCCTTCTCCTCCCATATCATCCGCTGGTGGTGCTCCTCCTCCCATGTCGTCCATAGGTGGTGCTCCTGCGTCTGTTGGTGGTGCACCTGCTCCCATATCAGCTGGTGGTGCGCCTGCTCCCATATCCGCTGGTGGTGCTCCTCCTCCCATGTCGTCCATAGGTGGTGCTCCTGCGTCTGTTGGTGGTGCTCCTGCGTCTGTTGGTGGTGCACCTGCTCCCATATCAGCTGGTGGTGCACCTGCTCCCATATCAGCTGGTGGTGCGCCTGCTCCCATATCCGCTGGTGGTGCCCCTGCTCCCATATCCGCTGGTGGGGCGTCAGTGGTTTTTGGTTTATTTTGTTTTAATACGAATTTTTTTTTTCCTTCAGCTTGTTCACCAATCAAAGGAATACCATATTCATAACCTGTGGATCTATTAATTTCTCCGGCCATGATATTCAATCTTTTCATTGCTTCTGAATAAGATTTATAATGTCTTCTATGTTTCATAGATTCTGTATAATCCAAAGTAGATTCATTTAACCCACTTTTAATTATATAACCTAATTTTTCTTTTACAATACCATATGTTTTACCATCTGATAAAGTTATAGTATAATTTGTGGTAGAAAGTTCATTAATCTCTTGTTTAGGTACTTCATTATATCGTGCAATTTCCATGATACGTCTAATTTTATCCATACCTTGTAATTTTTCACTACCTAAAGGTCTTAAATCTGCCATTTTAATTTGTTTTAATTGTTTAGTACATTAATTATTAGGGTGTTTAATCCTAAAACATTTTTTTATATAAATATATTGTTTTTTTGTATTTTGCAAACTACTCGTAATTTTCTTGTTCTAAAGATAATTTTTTATCTATCATAGTATTTTTATAATCGTTAAGTTTACCTATATATCCACTTCTTCTTAGGTATTTAAAAACTAAATTTTCATAAGAAAATTCACCTTCTTTTTTTAAACCACACGATCTGTATTTTCTAATTTTTTCTTTATACTTATCAATTAGTTTTGTGGCGGTTTCTAAATCTTCATCTTCAGCATTTTCTAAAACACCGTCAATAATATCCATCCATTGTTGTGCCTTTTCTTTTAATTTTTTCTCGTTGACTTTGAAATCTTCTTTTTGTGGTGTTTTTAACCACTTGTCATAAATTAAAGAGTATACACCCATACTTTCGTTTTCTTCATTAAGGTCCTGTACATATAACTCAACCTCATAACCTTTTATTCTAATATCATGAGAAGAATTAAAAACTGTTTTTTTTAATCTGAATAGCTCTTCGTATGTTTCTTTTTTTTCACCAGCGTCATTGAAATCATAAATAATATGTAAATCAAAATCAGAAAACTCACTCCAATTATAACCAGTTAAAGATCCTAATAAGTAAACATCGTGAACAAAAATCTCCACGTTTAAAAAATCAATAAATAAATTTGCGATCTTTAACAACCTATCCCTTATTTGGGTATCTAATTTAGGTTTTGTTGTGTTTTTTGAACTTTCCCAAACTTCGGGATTTAATTCATCCTGTAAATAAAAACTTTTGATTATTTTTTTATCAATTGCCATGTATATAAATATGGCGTAATATTTATTTATCTATTTTTTTATACTTGAAGGTCTTTGAGATTTGAGTATTAAAGAATTTGCCCTGTGATTCTGAAAGTCTAAATTGTGCATAGATATTATGGGGAACTTCATCATATTCATATTTGAAGCCATTTTTAAATTCAACAACTAACTTCTTTGTTTCAGTATCGTATGTAGTTGTTTTTAAATTACTTGACTCAATTTCACAAGTAATTTTTGTTCCGTCAATATCTGTTCTTTTAATTGCCATGTCTTTTTTATTAGAAATAATATTAAAAAAGTTTTTTAAATCAATAAAAAGTATTATATTTGTAGTATAGTCATTAACCAAAAAATAAACATTATGAAAACCTTTTTTAAATTAATCTTTCTTTTTTTAATTTCTTCTTTTTCTCTTTCACAAGAAAATGAAGACATATGGGATTACAAATTAAAATTTAAATCCAAAGGTCAAATAATGTATAAAGCTAAAGGTAAGTTATCATTTGAGGACATAAAATCTAATTCGGTTGATAGTTCGGTGACAATGATTGATGAGAATATTAATATCTTAGTTGACAGATATTCTCAAAATGATTTTATTGTGATTCAAGAAAATGATATAACTGTTCTACAAAGATTAATATATGGGTTTGAACAAAAACCAAATGAAGATAAATTCTATTACACAGGATACCAATGGGAGGGTGGTTTGATTAAACAAGAATATGATGTTGATTTCATTTACACAAAAAATTTGTCTAAAAATCCTTGTAAGTATTTTTACGATAAAATTGAAAACCTAACAATATTAATTGAGTATATTGTTGTAAAATAAAAAAGGGAGTCTAACTCCCTTTTTTTTATACTGTTTTTACTAAAGCTTCTATTGAATTTTTTGCCTGATTAAGTCCGGCAACTAAAGTAACGGGTACTTGTGAATAATCCGTTTTAACTCCTTGAGCATTAGTAGATTTTGTACCCCTAAGAGCATATCCAAGTTGTTGTAAACCTTTGTCTCCACTTTGTATATAACTTGTTGCCACGTTATAAAAAATACCACTCGGAATTGCAACTCCACCTTTTTTACCACTCCTTTTATCTAAATTAACGATTTGGGTACCATCTAATCCAAGTACAGTAAAGCTAGATGAACCTACTTGTCCCTCAACTTTACAATTAGTAGTCACCGTAAACATAGCTAAAACTACTGAAGTTTTACCTAAACGTTGTCCTGCAGAATTAACTACACTTATATATGAGGTATATTGTGCACCCATAGGACAATTGTTAATTTTTCTTTCATTTGGTCCACTGAACGCTAACTTATACCCACCTTTAGGTAACATTGAATTAACTTTATCCACTAGTTGTTTTAAGGCTCCCGCATAACTATCATTATATTGTTCGTTTAATACTCTTCTTACAATTCTTGTAAGATCTGATTCTGTTAATCTAACTATTCTTTTCATTTTACTTATTTATTTATTTATTTGATGTCTAACTAATAAATATATTAAAAACACAAAAAAAATTTGTAAATTAAAAAAATATTATTATATTTGTAGTATAATTATTAATTTAAAAAATAAACCACATGAAAACACTATTGATCTTCTTACTTACAGTTTTAAGTTTTATCTCTTTTTCACAACCACAAGAATATAGTAGTGACGAAGGTCCGTGGAATTTAAAAATAGAGTTCCTTTCAAGTGGTCAAGTAATGTATAAAGCAAAAGGAAGACAAAGTTTTTACAACATTAAAAACAAAAGTTACGACACAATAGTAACACCAAAAAACGAAAAGGTAATGGTGTTGATAGATGAGGTAAGTCATCAAGATTTTATAGTTATTGATGAAAATGATTTAGTAGCATTACAAAGACAAGTATTTAATTTCAAAAAAGAAACAAACTTAATTAAATTTGTTTACACAGGATACAAGTGGAAAAATGGATCAATAATTCAAGAATATGATATGAATTTTGTTTACACCTCAGATATGTCAAAAAGTCCTTGTCGTTATTTTTATGATGAAAGTGAAAATGTAACTATTTTAGTTGAGTACATACCAGTAAACTAAAATTACTATAAAATAAAAAAGGAGGATCAAATCCTCCTTTTTTTGTTATTTAATTTTTTTATGCATTTACAGGTATAAATGTCTGTATTGCTTTTTTAACCGAATTAATTCCTGTTAAAATTTTTCCTGGTATTTGTGAAAAATCAGTTACTTCATTTGTTTTAGTATTTCTACTTTTTCTTCCATATAAAGCGTTACCTAATATTGTAAGTTTTGGGTTTCCACTAGTCTCAAGAGCCTTAGCAATCTCATATATTGGTGTATAATTAAAATCCGGACTAACAGGATATTTTAATTTTTTAGTTTGTACATCTAAAGTTTTTTGAGCTCTTCCCACTTGTTTATCACCTATAGGATTTGTTAATGTTACTGAGACGGCCTGAACAACTCCGTCTTTCATTTTTAAAACCCCAAAACGGAAAAGTAAACCAGAACCACCCATACCTAAATTTTTCATATCAATACCTATAGACGCATTGATTTGTTCTGTACCACCAGGTTGTTTTGTAATGTTAGGTTGATATGCAATAAGTCTTGCACTATTTGCCGGTAGCTTTGAATTTACATCATCAACTATACGTTGTAATGCAGATGCCCAATTATCGTCATATTGCTCATTTATTACTCTTCTTACAATTCTTGTAAGATCTGATTCTGTTAATCTAACTATTCTTTTCATTTTATTTATTTTATTTATTATGCCTTTGCTTTTACCATCGTATGTAATGATTTTATTACAGAATTAAAAGAATTAACAATTTCAGTAGGTATTGCAGAATAATCATAAACTATTTGTCCTTTATCGTTCTTTCCTTTTTGACCTTTTAAAACAGAACCAAGTAGTTGTACTGATTTATCAGGAGTCTTTTGTAATGCAGACCCAACCGTAAATAAAGTACCTGTTGTTATTTGACCACCTGGACCTACTTCTAATTTTTTTGTAGTGGGGTCAATTGTTTTCATTGATCCAAAAACAACAGATCCGTCGTTTATAGGGTTTCTAAAGGTAGGGTTAACAGATGTAACTACACCGTCTTTTTGTCTTAAAATACTAAACATCATTAATAAACCATCTGTTGAACTACCTAAACTTTTAAAATCCACAGTAACCCATGCGGTTCTTGAATTTGGTGAATTTGGGTGTGGATCCGGCCCAATTGCTTTTAATTTTGGACATCCTTTTGGTAATTTTGAGTTAACTGATGCAACCATACTCTGTATACCTGCAAACCAATTATCGTCATATTGCTCATTTATTACTCGTCTTACAATTCTTGTAAGATCTGATTCTGTTAATCTAACAATTCTTTTCATAATTTTATTTTATTTTTTTATTGCCTTTTCAAATAAATATATTCCTTTTAAAAAAAAGTTGTAAATCAAAAAAAAAAACCCATCCTTACGGACAGGTTTAAAAACTAAAATAAGAACACTTTTATTTTAAACTTCTAATTTTATCTCTTACTTTGATTGCATTTTCAAAATCTTGTTTTTTTACACATTCATCTAGTTCTTTATTAAGTTTTGTAAGTTCTTCTTTATTTTTTTTTAAATTTTTAATTTTGTCTCTTAACTCCACCGCTTCCTCAAAATTTTGTTCATCAACAGCAAAATCTAATTTTTGTTTCAGTAAAGATATCTCATCTTGTTTATTAAGACCGCCACGTTTATTTGTAATGTAAGTAAAAGAAATACTTCCATCTTCAGACTTATAGTTTTTTCTTTCCCAATTATCACCATTAAAGAATGGATCTGATGACCATAGTTCGTTAAATAATTTTTCAAAATTTCTACTAAACATAATTTTATTTTTTTATAAGTTTATTTGGTATGATTTTACACCAATTAAATGCCAAACATAAAAACATGACAAAATGTCATATTACTATTGTTAAATAATGACACAGTGTCAAATTAAACAAAAAATATTGATTATGAAAAAATGTTAGGTTACTATTAATAATAAAAATTAAAAAATAATATTATGATTGATTCATATGACGATACAGAAAAATCTAAAAATAAAGGTAGTGAGGGTAAAACTAAAACACCAGTTTTAGATAATTTTTCTAGAGACTTGATTAAACTAGCAGAAGAAGGAAAACTTGACCCAGTTGTTGGTAGAGAGGGGGAAATAAATAGAATTGCACAGATCCTATCAAGAAGAAAAAAGAACAACCCGATAATATTAGGTGAACCAGGATGTGGTAAAACCGCAATTGTTGAGGGACTAGCAAAAAAAATATTTGAAGGTGAGTGCCCTCAAAATTTAGCAAACAAAAGAATAGTTTCTTTGGATATGACTTCTATTGTTGCGGGAACAAAGTACAGGGGTCAGTTTGAAGAAAGAATGAAAGTTATTATTGAGGAATTGTACGCTAATCCTGATATTATTATTTTTATTGATGAAATACACACTATGATAGGCGCCGGAAACGCCTCGGGATCTATGGACGCATCCAATATATTTAAACCCGCACTTTCAAGAGGGGAATTACAGTGTATAGGTGCAACTACTTTAGAAGAATATAGAAAAAATATTGAAAAAGATGGTGCATTAGAAAGAAGATTCCAAAAAGTATTAGTAGATCCATCCACTAAAGAAGAAACATTACAGATTCTAAAAA
>Ga0315904_10001056_pt1 | contig 43645 bp, 49 predicted proteins | sample LakEriMetagenome_6_FD_203529 | JGI IMG/M metagenome (GOLD analysis project Ga0315904, IMG submission 203529) | Freshwater fungal communities from buoy surface, Lake Erie, Ohio, United States - Buoy 12 MA120 | ecosystem: Environmental > Aquatic > Freshwater > Lake | place: USA: Lake Erie, Ohio... | reverse complement strand
TATATTAAATATACTAAATTTTAATTTATTTAATAAACCTATTAAGTTTAGATCTATTAACAAAACCGCCATAAGTATATTCTCTTGTATTTAAAATTCTAATTGCTTCTTCTTCCGAAATAGGATTGCCTTCTAAATCATAATATACTTTAGGCTTAGCTCTTGAAGGTAATGGTTTACCTAGAATTCTTGCCATAATATCTTCTTGAGTAGTAAAGTTTGCTGGAATTTCAGTTGGATACTCTACAGGTTTAAGACCTGATTTAAAGTTATATCCAATCAATTCATCTTTACTCATGTAATCTGTTGGATATCTACGCATAAGTTCTTCTCTACCTAGTAGATAAGGTATTTGTTCTTCTGGAATACCTTCAGGATTCCTAACATTTTTTATACTGTATATATCACCTTTAAAAGTTCTATTAACAGAAACAGGTCCTGAATAAGTTGTTTGACCAAATTGTTTAAGACCTACAGAATTAGTAATTGGCTGAGGATAAATGGTTCTACTAGCTTTTCCTAATTCTAAACTACTATTAGGAGAACCAGGCAATTCTTTTGGAACTCCTTTAAATCCTTTTAATTCAGAAAGACCACCGTATAATTCTAATCCAGTCATGATAGATTCAGCAGTTGCCTCTTTCCAATCTTTTTTGCCAGCAGCAACATCTTGCCAATCTTGTATTCTTTGAGGTACTTGTGTAGCCCCATGAATACCTGCAGCCGTATTAGCTACAGTCCCAAGACTTACTCCAGTTCCTGGAATCTGTGTAGCAGCAACTGAACCTAATGCTTCTAATGCCATTGGTGCAACCATAGGAGCGGCAAATACCCAGTTAGCTGATTGAGCCGCTTGTGGTCTAAGAGTTCCATTTGGTAAATATAAATGTGGATTTCTTCTAGCCATTTCTCTTCTGGCCCATTCCATATTTCTTTCTTGTTGTTGTTCTGGTGTTAAAGGTCTTACAACAACATCAGGTTCTTCTTGAATATATTGTCCCCATTCATCTACTGGAAATTGCTTAGCTTCTTCTGTATCTTTTATGAATCTATATTTTTTACGTTTAGATTCTCCACCATCTTGATACTCTTCATCCTCTCTTTGGATATAAGCACTATTTCTAGTTTCAATTCCTGGTATAGGAATGTATCTTCTTTTACCAGGTTTAATTAAATCTCCACCATGCCCAGGTTGTCTAAATCTTGGAAGTCTATAAGGAATTCTATTTGCATCCCAATCAATATATCTTTTTGTTTGACCTATCCATTCTGCATCTGGATCAGGTGTTGCATACATAGGAACTTCATCAATATCATATATAGGCATTACATCTGTACCTGGTCCTGGAGGTGGTCCTGGTGGTTCAGGCTTTCTTTCTTCTACAAATTTTTGTAACTCTGGATTAACTATTATTGGTATAGATTGGGGTGTTGGTTCTATCACCTCTTGGTTAACTATGGAATCTTCTTCTTTCGGTTTAAAAATAACTTCTTGAGAAGGTTTTCTATAAACAGGACTACTTGCGTAACCATCAAAATATGTACCAACAGCTTTAATTTTATCACTAACAACATCCGGAGAAGAATGATACATGATGTCTTTATCAGTAAAACCTAATGATTTATAATATTTAATTAATTGCTGATCTGATTTTCTTGCCGTAAAATCATTATAACCTTTTTTAAATTGATGAGATTCACTTTGATAATCATCAGCTATTGGACCATATCTTTCTAATCCTTTAACTATTTTTTTTTGTCTTCCACTTTTTAAATCTTTAGTAGACCATGTTAGGTTTGATTTTTTTTCAATCTTACTTCCTGGCCCCATTAATTTATCTTGCATTTGATATGCTTTATAGTATCTTAGACTATCATCATAAGCGGCTTTTCTTTTGGCATATTCTGCTGGATCGGAAGTAACAAATGGTTGTACACTTTTAGATTTCTTACCTTTTTTACCTTTACCTGGATCACCACCTTTAGAATATTCTTCTTGTCTATAAGATGCATCAGGAGTTACTTGCTTATAATTTTCAGCAAAGTAATTTGCATCTTCAGGATTATCAAATCTTATAGCTTCTGCAGAGTCAGGACCATAATCTCCTAACATAAGTTGACCATTGATATCTTGTATCTGAGGTACGGCATAGTTATCCATAGATGCCATATAATGTGTACCTGTCATACCGTCACCAAAATCATAAGGTTGATCTGGAGCCACCACCATTCTTTGAGCTGCAGGGTTGCCATGCATATCTGCATAAGCTAACCTGGCTTTCATCATTGCTCTATTACCAGCATCTATTTCTTCTTGTGAAATTATACCACCATCTGGGTATTCTTCAACAATAAATCCTCCTTCTTTAAGTTTATTAAGGTCATCATCTGATAAATCCATCTCAACAAAATCAGCTTTAAGATCAGGATATTTATCTGGAGCAAATAATTCACCCGCATCTCCTAATGCTTTTATAACAGATTCTTTATTGTCAATATGCTTACTAATATTATTCTCTTTAACAATCTTTACTTTTGCTTCATCTGATCCTGCTGTAATAATATTTTCTTTTGGAATACCTGCAGCCTCAGCTCTTTCAATCATCTGAGGTGTTATCTTATCTCTTGCAGTAATTACATAAAGATTGTTTCCTTCCTCATTTAATTTTTTAGCTAACTTAAATCCTTCAGGAGTTGTTAAAGTATCATCATAATCAAATGAGATATAATTATCATTGCTTGTAAAAGATTCTGGTTGTTCTAAATCAGGGTTAGCTCTATAGTTGGCTGTTATTTCTCCACCAACTTCAATTTCTTTTAGAGCAACAAGATATCTATTATTACCGTCAATAACATTTAATGCATTAGCATCATCTGAATGATTATAATTTCTACCTAAAAGAGTTGGAGTAGTTTTAGTTACACCAGGTTTAATTTCTCTTATAGTATGTACTAGTTCAATTACGTCACCTCTTTTGATTGGTTCATCTGCAATTAAACCATTACCATGTATTTTAGATTTACCTACTTTAACCTTTTTCATTATCTAGGAGAATATTGATTCTTAGTATTAATGATTTTTAGAATCATATTTGTATTTCTTGAATCTTCTTTTGTTAAGTTTAAGAAATTAATATAGTGTCTAAACTTCTTTTGTTGTAGTTGTGGTTTAGAATAGTCTAATGAACTTTGATTTAAAGTTTTAATGTAACCATTAGATTGTGTCAACCAAATATTATTTTCAGGATAGTTACCTAATAATGTAGTAGTACCTGGTACCAATTGACCTGTTGGTGGATAACCTGATCCAAGTGGAAACTCACCTCTATTCTTTGTAATATCCCAGAACTGATTAAATCTATACTTATTTTCTTCTTTGCTAAAAAGAATATCAAATGACTGTAAGTTAGATTGATTTAATTTAGGATACTGTAAACTTAAACTAACATTGTTCTTAGGAAAAACATTTAAGTTAAGATATCCAGATACTTGTTCTGAGTTATATACAACAGCTTTATCAAAGTTATAGTCAAGCACATGAAAATGATCAACACAATAGTTTCTTTCTCTTCTGTAACATTCTAAGAAATACTCAACACTTTTTAGTGTAGTAACAGATTGTCCCGTAATAAATGGTAACTCAATCTCAAATGGATACTGAACTCCATAGAAGTTACAATAGTCATTGCATGCATAACCGTGTTTCCAGATTTCATTTTTAACAATAGTTAAGAAATTACCTTTACCTGGAATATACATATTTGGATGCCAGTCATGGAAACTAATCCAGTATTGCATTTTAGGATCATAACTTGTTGTCCAAGAAGCATCTTCAAAATATGTTTTAGCTAACTCACTATCTAATTTAAATGGTGTCTTAAATCCTAAGTCATCTGTATAAAAGAAAGTGTCTGTATTTTGATTATAGGTAACTGATTGAGAATACTCTAACTTTAATTTATAATCTTTTTTAGAGAAGTAAAGAATACTATCTTCATTATCATAACTTGCAGAACATCCAATACCTGCTACTGGATTATCTACATGTGGATAATTAGGGAAGTCTTCTAGAAGTTTATATGGTAAGAACTCATTAAACCACCATTTCATTCCAGATTGAGATATCTCTTCAAGTCCTTGTCTAAAAGCAAATATCTTTCCTTGGTTTTGTGAGATATAATACAATCCTGCTGGTGTAGAAATTACTCCAAATCTACTTTGAGAAGATCCATATTCATACTGTCTATCTGCAGCAGAAATGTTTTGAGGAGCTTGAGTAAATAAACCACCATCTCCAACAGTTACTTTAGTTCCACTATCTGCTAACTGTAAGGTATCTACTCCCTGATAGATTAATGGAGCATCATCTTGGAATGTTATAAACATACCAGTTTTAGCAAAGTTTTTTACATTAGTTACTTTACTTTTAAACTCAGCATAGTTTAGCGGTAAGAACATAAACCAGTTATCAGCATAACTTCTTTCTTTCTGATATAATGAATAGTATATTCTATTAGGATAGTATGTATAACAAAGTTGTGCTACTTGTGGGTCATAATTAGGATTTTGTAATACTCCTCCTTGAATATATTGATTAAAGAATTTATTAGCACTAAATGAATAGTCATAGTTATAAAAATTACCTGCAGTAATTATGTCTGGATTCATATCAAATAGAATCTCCAGATTAGTAAATAAATACTTGCTATAAAACTTTTGACTATCAAATACTCCTCTACTTCTAAAATCTACAAGTACATCAGACTCCACAAAGAAATCTCTAATACCATGAGCACCTGTATAGAAATATCCATTCTTTGGTGATACAAGATTTGTAAAGAACCCAAAGTTGTTATTATTAGGATTGTAATGTGTAGAATCTAAATCATAATAAGAAGATGGCACTAATCCTGTACCACTTAAGTTACCAGTAACCCAACTTAAAAAGTTAGTTACATTAAACTCACTAATATCCCATGGTTGACTATTTACCCAAAATCTTGGGGAAGGAATCATTTGATTTATATAGTAATTATACTCTGTTCCATTTGGAAGACCATACAACCAATCATAAAAGAATAACATTATATTCTTTTCTGTAAATCTATTTATATAAGTATCACCTCCAAATATTGTATTAGTGGTAGGAAGCTTATATAAATACTGAGATCCTGTTGGACAGGTTAATCCATAAGATGATGATTGAATAGTAGTAGGGTCAATTTTTTGTTCACATGGAGTAATAACTACTTGGTTAATATTTCTTAATTGACCATATTGATTTTCAATTCTAAACTTTAATCCTGCATAATGACTTGCTATAGGATTTCTAAAACCTACTATTTTTTCATCTGTTGAATAACCAAGTTCTGGATCATGTGTTTCAACAGCACCACTAAGTGTCATTAAAGAATCATCTAAATACTGACCAGCATTGTTTACAATATAATTAGGTCCTGTATTATTACCATTACTATCTGTAGTTCTTACAACAACAAGTTTTGGTCTTTTAGTATTATTAATTCTATATCTTACTGTATTACCACCACTCTGATATTCAGGTAAATCTTGTATAGAGTCATAAACATAAGTTCCAAACTCCATATTAAATCTTTGTGGAGCATTTGGATTTGGTCTTAACATCTCATTATATTCACCATGTCCAATTTGCTCTAATGCATATTGTCTATAACGTGCAACAGTGTATAGTATATCTACGGTAGCTTGTGCTCCTTCTAAAAAGAAAAATGCTAATTGATTTACTGAAGTTCCTATACCTAATGCTGAGGCAACAGCTCCAATAAATGTATCAGCTGTTCCTTGAATTTGACTATAACCATTAAGGGCTTCTTGTAAAGTTACTGGACTATATACACCTAAATTATTAAAAGTACTATTAGTAGTTTCCCAAATATCATCTAATGTCAAAGGTATTGGAACTCCTAAACCTTCTAATAATGTTTGCCCACCATTTAAATAAGCTTGATATTCTCCATAAAAATTTAACCATGTAGATTGAACAGCAGTATTAAGATTTAGATTATTTGGATATGCCCCTCCTGTAGCAGGATTAAGTATTGTATTACCGCCTCCAATTGCAGAATACATTGCATATGGTTCATTATATGATGTAGTATTAATAGAAATATTTCTATCTTTTAATGTATTTAATAATACATTAAGTACACCACCAATAACTGACCAGATTAATGCAGTATTTCCTAATAATTTAAACTCTGGATGAAGACTTGGCTCTATAAACTGTTGTTCTGCTGTACCATATAATTGCCCATATAGCTTTACTTCAGATGTTGTTAATGCTGGATTATTAAAACTAGTATCTGGTGAATGAAATGAAATAATATCTAAAGGTACTGACTGATCATATTTATTATTATCACTGTCATGTGTATAGATATAAGGATCATTAAAGTTATAATTATAATTATTAGGGTCGTTAGTATTTAACTTAGGTTTAATTGCATTAAAAGGATAGTTGGCATATAAGCCTGTAATTTTAGAGTTTTGCAAATCAGTAACTGAAGTACCCAGTATTTGGTAATCTCTAAAGTTATTGATCATTCCTTTTGCAAGAATACTCTTATTACCCCATCTTGATCCTCTTAATATTTCATAACCAACAATACCAGGTATCTCATTTCCATCATTATCTTTTGGAAGAATAATATTTTTAAATCTTACACCTAGATTTCTGATATAGTACTGATCATTCTTTTTTACAAAGTGATTTGTAATAGTATTAGCAGTTCCATTGTATAGTGTAATATTATCTGGAAACTTATGGTGTCTAATTGGTTTACCACATAAGTTATATCTTGGGTCAGACTGTCCATTTGGTAAAACAGATTGTGTCCAGCAATGCATGTTAGAATCCCAAATTTCAGCTTGATCATTTGGATATAATTCTGTAGACTGCCAATAACCCATTTTACCACTAGCAACTTCAACTCCACCATCTGGCAAAGTAATATTAGTTAAAGATGTTATAGAAGCTGTATTTATAGTTTGAAATAAATAATCATCACCCTGTAATGTATTAATATCACTATAATTATCAGTTTCATATAACCCTAGTGGTGGATAGATTTCTCTATATCTGCCTGGAATATGATATGATGCTGATTTATCTCCTGTATTATAGACCCATCTAATAAAGAATGAGTAAACTTCATCTCTAAGATAAGTAGTATTCTTACCACCCTTAATATAATAGTCTTCAGGATATTCCACTACCACCCATTCTGCTTCAATTTTATTTGCAAGCGGTTGGTAGTTAAAATCAAATCTTGTTGTTGGAGCTACTCTAAGTAAATAATTATTAACCTCTGCTATTTGTTCAGACTTTTCAATCTCAGGATTATTTAATAAAATAGCATCTAAACTTACAATAGGTAATGTAGCTTTTATTTGATCTAAAGTAATTTGAGTTATTTTAGTTGAATAGTTACCAACTTTAACCGCAGTAGTTGCATTATTAATGTTTGCTATTACAACTAATTCATACTCATCAAAATGTTCAGTATCTGCTTCAACAGTTATTTTAATTGATCCTTTATTTGGAACTTCAGTAAAAACTGCAAGCGGATAGTTAAATGAAAAATAGTTAGTTACTCTTTGTTGATCAATTGTATAAGCAATTGCTGCTGTATATGATCCTGATTCAAGTGTGCCAGATTGATCTCCAAGTTCTACATTTACACATGGAGTAGTCATTATTCTAGCTAATCTAGTTGCATCACAATTTAACTTATTTATTGGATAACAATAGCTACAAGATATTCCTGTTGGATCATTTGGATCTGGAGTTATTTGTGTACACTTTTCTTCCCATTGAACACCTGGCCAAAGAAAATCAATCTGTACACCATTACTATAGTAGTTATTTCCTATCCATGTATAGTCATCGGATGGCCATAGTTGTGGATCTCCAACATTAAGATATCTATCAAGATTTAAACCATCTGCCCAATATACTCCCCAAGAACAATCTTGTTTTCTTCTTGAAGCACCAGTAATTAAATTTAACTTACTAAAATTTAAACAAGGATCTTGTACAATGGGTCTATATTTACATTGATCTGATTCAAATAATCCAATCTCTGAATTAATAGAAGTTGTATTAGATGCATCATATATTGCAGTAAAGATTATCCATTTATCTGCAAATAAACTTATTGCACCTACTATATAAGTATGAGGGCTATTTAAAGATTGTCCTGTTACAGAACATAAGTAATTAGATTCTTCATTTGATAATGAACCTATGTCACCTTCTGCTGTATTGTTAGATGCATTGCGGGCATGCGTCCACATGCCTTCTTGCACAAACAATGGATCTGAATCTTTATTTAATCCTTTTACAAAAATTCTTGAAACTTGTGAGTTTGGATCTTGTCCACTTTGTTTTGCCATGATTAAACTACTCTAGGGTTTCCGTAACTTCTATAAGCTGCATTGTTCGGTGAATGTGACATAAACATATTGTAGAACTTGCCATACATAGCTCTACGGTTTGCTGACCAGATTTTTTCAAACTCTCTAAAGTTTGGAGTATTAACTACTGATAAAGCATTGTTTCTAGCAGTTCTAAGTCTTTGTTCTACCAGTTGCATTCTTTGTGCAACATCTTCACCATTCATATACAAGTTCTCAAGTATTCTTGATTTAAATGCATATTCATAGTATTCATTAATAAGGTCATGATCTGGAACAAGAAGATTACCGTCTTCATCTTCCATTTGTCCTTGATAGTTTAAATATACTTTTCCAGTTTGAAATGTAGTAAACAAGAATCCACCTTTAATCCATCCTTCATTTGGCGCATTCCAATATAAGTTTGGACATTCACAATCTATATTTTCACTTGCTCTCATTCTTAATGGAATAAGCTCAGTATATACTCTTGTTGTACCAGGATTACTGATAACTTGAATAAGTTCATACTTATCTCCTTTACAGTTCATAAACACTCTTGGTCTTGTACAAACATCTCCATAAGGAGCTAAAGGATTATATTCTGTAGGAATGGTGCTAGGAGTACATGTAGCAGGACATGTGTTATCTGGACATGCTGCAGTATGGTTACATGGATTTGCGTTGCATACAGAGCAGTTTATGGTAATAGGTGCACACACATCTACAGTAGCTGGTGTTTCAACATAAGGTACTTCTTGTATATTAGTACCACCTACCCATCCATCATATCCAACATGTTCTGTAAATTCTCCACAGATAAAAGCAAAGTTAAATGTATAGAAGTCATCTGGTAGTTTTACTTTACCATGGCATACATCTAGAATAACTTCTTTCTGTTGATTGATTCTTAGTCCTAAATCATAATTAAGTTTCTTAGCAAGTTTAATCAACTGCTGTGGCTCAATCATATTTTCAAGAGCAAATGAACTTAAGTCAACTGTTACATCTTCTAACAGTTGATCAAAAGTTCTGTAGCGTAGGGTATAATTGAAATCCATTATCTAAGAGTATTTTGACTATCATCTGGTCCATCACCTGGAACCTGCATTGATAAGGTTAATTCTTTTATTACAAATTGCTCTACTTCAGAAAATAAATATTCAGGAAGTGCAAAAGGTTGATCTTGTCTAATTAAACAATCATCACTGGTACATGTATCAACTTGACCTTCAAAGATAGCTTCCATTCTTATAGCATCCCAATCAACATTTGGACAATATATGTACCCATTTAGGTACCAAAAATATCTATTCTTATTATACTTAAATGTTGTTGTTTTAGTCATTGATGTCCATGTTCCAGGTTCTGTTCTAAACATTTCAATAGAACCATCAATTGAAGATACTGTACGTATAATAGGTCCAAACATTCCATCTAGAATACTTGGAATTTTATCTTTTGATCTTTTAAAGTAACACCCAGAGTATACACCTATGCATCCAGCTTCTACTTTATCTACATCAATTAGCTCAATATAGGGAAGCACTTGGAATATAGAACTTATTTTCATAAGTCTAAATTGATTATCTTCTCTTTTAGCTAAAGTTTTAGAGTACTTTAATAAGGAAGAGTAAATAGTTCTATCTGTAAGAAAGGCATCTTCCTTAACAGCTTTGAGTGTATTTCTTACTCTTGATATTACTTCACCAATTGTTGTCATAAGTCAAATTCATTATAACTTTCTAGTTTCTTTTTTTCATTTGCAATTGCTCTATCTTTCAAAAAGATTTTCTGCTGTGCAAGTTTTAATTTTCTATTTGGTTCAACCACTAAATACATTGTCCAGTTTTCTGGATAAACTTTAGCAACTGTTCTTTTAAATTTTCTACATGCCACAAAACTCCAAAATTCTCTATTCTTCATTTTATGTTTTGGTGCATAGTTTGTAAAAAATATTTTTGCTAGTTTGCCATCTGTTTCCCAATTCTTATTTGTTACTGTTACACCATATTTATTTGACTTAGCAAAATCAATATTTTTCTTTTTACTTGTTTGACAAGTTCCTATAAACAGCCATCCAATTGATTCTGGCAATTGCATACCGTCTCTAGTATCAACTACATTTTGAAAAAATGCTTCATTAAAAGATTTAATAATTCTTCTTAAGTCAACATTATCTAAATGTTTGTATTTAGGATATTTATTTTTAAAATCTTCAAAGAACTTCTTTGTTAATATGCTCTGAGCTTCTGGTCTATATCTTGGGCCCTTTACATTAGGTTTCTTAAATTCCTTCATACTATATAGATTAATATACTAAAAATTACGCACTTTAGCAAATATAACAATAAAACAAAACCCCCGCGAGTGCAGGGGCTTTGCCTTGTTGTCACAGAAACCAACAAACTGTAACTTCTTAGAATATTAAAACAGCTCTTAATTGAGTTGTTGTGCTTACCGGTCTAGTGATTGCAACTGTAATCAAACCTGTTGCATCATCTACAGATACGCCATAAAATGCAGTTGGAGATTCATATGGTTGAATAAGTTTCCAAACACCAGATGATAGATACCAAAGACTAATAACAAAGTCAGAATATTCTGATCCACTTAAACTACAATATGATGGAGTTATACCACAAGCTGCTAATTCTGCTTGAGTAATTGTAAGTGTAGCTGAATCAAAATTTGTGTTTATTTGTTTTACGTATCTTAATTTTTGTTGTGTTAATTCCTGACATACATATGCTACTGTACTATTTAATGCATCTGCAACATTAGAATTAGTAGCAACTACAGTATCATCACCACATCTAATATCATCACCAGTATATATAATACACTGAGCATCAAATACTTCAGAACATGGTTCTGGATCAGGACACCCTGCTGGAGTAGGGCATGGTGCAGGAGTAGTTAAAAAACTATCCTCACATCCACAATTTTTACATTTAGTTAGTGACATATCTTTTTAATATTATGGACAAACAGTTGAGAATGTAGTTTCAGTATTACATGGCTCTAAGTATCCAATAAGACCATCTAATTTAAATTGGAATCCTCCAACTTGATTTTCATTTCCTGCATCACAAGTAAATGGCCATGTAAGATTGAATGTATTAGATACTAATGGAAAATTAGCATTAGATGGAGCATTATGAATATCTGTTGCTGCAGCAATATAGTTTGGTAAATACTCCCCTAATCTTACATTACTAGTAATTAATCTCAAAGGAGAGTTACCTTGAACACCAGCACCTCTTGTTGTTGTAATTTCAATATCATGAACAAGTTGAACTGTTAAACCTTTTGTATTTGTAATTGATACATTCATTGCAGATGAAAGAGATGTGCCATATGTAGGATCTACATCAATACCTCTAGTTGCAACAATCCATCCTAATGAATATATACCATCAAGATTAGCTGATGCTACAGAGGCAGGAATAACTGAACCACCATTATTAAATTGAATTGCACCATTTGCATCAATTGAACATCCACCTACACCACTCCATGTTGTACATCCAGCAACCGAGTTATATGCAGAAGTTGACGTTAATGTAACAACTGCTCCTGGAACTGTTGGACTTTGTAAAGGAACATATACAGTTCCTCTAAAATGAATTTGATTACCAATTCTTCTACACTGTGGTTTAGCAACTCCTGAGTAGTATGCAAACCCTTCAAGATCTACCCAACCAGAATCTGTAATATTTGCTGTAATTACATTACTTGCATTAGTCAAATTTACAGTTGCTGTATCTGCTACTGAAATTGAATAAGAACTTGAATAGTTATAAACATCACATAATGCAATCCATAAATTATTAATTGCATCAGCAACCGTAGAATAACTTCCAGATTGAATCCATAATGGATTTGTAGAGAATGCTGTTCCAGTTGTTAATTGTAAATCAATATCAGAAATACAAATTTGATTTACTGCTGCAGAAAGATCATTTGATGTTCCAGTTACATTGTAATAGTAGTTACACCAAACATCATTAATAAAACTTTCAAGAACAACATTTATAAACTGAGTTGTACCAGAAGTTAAAGTATCAATTGAACAGTCTAATGTAAAAGATGGAACTGTAAAAGTTGGAGCAGGTGCTGCTTCAAGATTAGTAACTCTTAAATCTAAATTAGTAATACTTGCTTCAATTGTAGCAATTTGAGTAACTAATGAACATACCTTAGTTCCAATTGCTTGAGCATACTCTGAAACAGTCATAACAGTAGTAGTACCTACTACAAAACAAGGTGCTACAGTTACAAGAGTATCAGACTTTGTTGTATCTGTAGTTGTTGTTCCTGGAGTTTGATTTTGTAATGCACAAATCTGTTCAATTAAGAATTGAATAAGTGCTTGAAAATCATTAGGACCACATGCTGTTAAATTAAAACATGACAAATCATAGTTTGTCACATTTAAAATATCTAGAACTGTACATAATTCTGTAGCTAATTTAGCAACAACATCTGATACAGTATCTCCGCTACAAAGCTTAATACACGGAATATCTGGACCCTGCCAAATAACACAATTAGATGAAATTGGACTACAAGGTTTATTATCTAAGTTCAAAGGTTTCATATCTATAATATACTAATTATTAATGAGAATTACAAGTGTTTATTGTTGTATTACAACCACATCCACAAGTAGGTTGATTGCATCCACATGAAGTTACTGCACAATCATAATCAGGATCTCTAAGAGCAACTAAATCTATTAATTGTTTTTTTACTAACCATTTGTCATCTTCTTCAGGACAACAATTAGTAATACCATATCTTAAAGTCATAACTTGCTTGTACAAAATTTCTGCAGACTTACATGTTATCTTTTCATATTTTTCTGTACTACATACTGGTGTTGTATATCCAGGTTTTACATCTCTCTTAGGATAAATCTGTGGAGGACATTCACCATTAATACAATTACCAAAGTATTCTACATAATCTGTAGGATAAGATGATAACCAATGTGCCATACATATTCTTTCAGATCTTTCTCCAGAAAGTAATGTAATTGTTTGTACAGTTCCTTCACAATCTAAGTAATCATAGTTATGAGCTACTGTATCATGATTTTTAATTCTTGAACATACACAAGGAAAACTTGTAAGGCATGCTAAACAAGTATCAAATTCTTGTGCTATATCTCCAAGAACTCCTGCATTTAAACTTGTTTGTGATACTGCTACTGTCCAACATGTTGTAGGACACCATTCAAGAGTAATTGTTTGACCAATATAATCTGATAAATTTGTTGATGTAATTATATCAGCTTCAATTTCTGCACAATCTGAAAGTATGTAGTATGTAGTTTTACATGCTTGACAATCATCAAATGCTACTGAAACTGAAATTGGTACATCAGATGGAATTGGCCCATTGATTTCACTAACAATCCAACAACCTGGACAATCCGGATTTAATTCTACAACTTGATTAACATATGTGCTAAGATCAGATGATGTATAAATAATTGTAGTTGAATCATCACAGTTAGTGAGCAAATAATTAGGTGCAGGATTACATTCTTCACATGTGTCATATACTTGTGTAACCACTACATTAATAGCGCAACTACATGATTCTGCAGTAGTTACTCTCCAACAATTTGTATATCCTTCAATTTGTACTATTTGTCCAAGTGTTGCATATGGAGATAATGATTGTGCTGTAGAAAATATTGAATCTAATATTTCATCACAATCTCTAAGTTCATAACATTCTGGTGGACATTGACCATTTACACAATTACCATGACTTACAATTGTAAGATTAAATCCTGGACTGGGATTTGTAAATGGATATACTTGAGAACATCCTTTCCAATAACCATTTATAAATGTACTTATAGGATTACTATCACAATCTACATAATCTACTTGTGCAGTACCAATAATTTCATAGCATTCACAATTACATGAACACTCTTCACCAGCATCTACAACTACAGTAACTGCATTAAGACAATCAGAAGCAAGAGTTACAAAGAAACATGCATAACCAAAATCAGCATTTACTTGTATCCATGCATAAGTACCTACATATGCAGATAAATCTGTATTAGTTGTAACTGGAGGAATATCACCTGCACATGGGTAAAGAGAATAACATTGAGTTTCACACTCTGGACAAAATCCAGGAGTTTCATCCCCACAAGCAGTCTCATATGTTGTTGTACTATCCCAAGTATAATTAGAAGGAGTAAAACTTGGAACTTCATTTAGATTATAATAGTTTGTTCCATCAATTGGACTTGCCGGATCAGTTGCATCACCTCTATAAATTCTGTAACACTGATTTATTAAAGTTACATAACTATCAGTTTCAGGATCATAACCTTGTGTTGCTGGACCTGTATATACACTAATACCTTCATTAGGAGCATTAGTTGTTCCATCATGTCTAAAGTATATAATATTTCCTCCACAGCAAGGTTCAAAACCATACCATGATGCAGAAAATCCAGGAGTAGGTAGAGGTGGGTATGACATTATTTAGCTATTTTATATCTATCTTTTCCCCAAACTTGATTAGTTTGAGATACTGTTGCTATTGTTTGTCTTTGTTTTAAACTACTTTCATATGTTGTTAGACATTTAGAACATACTGATTTTCCATCTGATGCTGTTCTTCTTTGACATCCACAAGACATTGAAGCTTTACAATTTGAACAAGTTGCCATATTTTGTTGGTTTTAATTTTTTAGCAATTTACACAATCTAATTTATCAAGCATTTTTAGAGCAAAATTATAAAGACTCATTCCTTTCTGAGGCTCATGACAAAACTCTACTTTTGCTTTTGCAGCTTCTAGGTACATTTTAATAAGACCCAGTTGCTCAAGTTTTTGTTTTACTTTGAGAGGAGGCTCACATCCATTAGCATCCACATCACATAAAATATTATAGTATCTATTTAAAGCATAACTTATTCTCATATGATTATATTCTACATATACTTGATCATTAGGAGAAACACTATACTTTATGATATAAATACCATCTGGCAAGTTTGCATAACTAGTTCCACAATTTGTAGTTTGTAATTGAAGATCACATGCTGTTAATATAATATGTCCACTAGCTACAAACTCTGTCATCTGAGTACCCTCAAGTTGATTAGAGTAATTAAAACCAGGAACTGTTACATTTAATGTAGGGCATACTACTCCTGGCAACAAATCAGAATATACACTAGTATCCATAATCTTTAGGATACAGGTATTCATAACTGTTGGAACTTCTAAACTTAATACGTGATTTGCCATATTTATTTTAATAAAAAAGGGAAGAGGAGTCTAAGCTCTCTCTCCCCTTTCTAGTTTAATATTAGAAAATATTATCTGGTTGCACTAACTACTGGAGTACACAATGTAGGGCACTCAAATGTAGTAAGATCAGAGCAGTTATTACCACATGCATCCAACCAGTTATTTACAAAGTTTGCAAACAATTCACCGTTAGCACCATCATTAGGATTAACAGTTGATTGAACAACAACTTCAAGTAAGTATTGATCATTATCAAATGTACTAGATGGATTGTTGAAACGTGGAACATTATGTTGCAAATAGAATGCATTATAACGTGAAGGTGAAGCTGCTGTACCTCTGCTGAAGTTTGGAATACCAAATACATCAACTCCTTGAGTAATCTCACGGATACGGAGATCAGTTGCAAAGAAGTTTTGACGGTAGCTTTCTGAAAGAATTAAATCTCTCATATAAGTTTCACCATAACCATTTCCTTGACGACCTTGGCATTCTGTAACAATACAAACACCATCAAATAAACATGGCTCACCTGAAAGATCTACTTCAGATGCATAAATTCTAACTGGCTCTACTTCATAGAAATCAGAAACTTGGAATGTACAATCACCAAATTTAGTATCTACATAAGCACCATTAAGAATAAGACCTGCAGTATAACCAGCAACATACGCTACTGATGTAAATTGCTCAAGTGTACCACCAAGTGTCCAACCAGCTGGAGCAACTACAGTTGCACCTGCAGGGTACCATAATTGCTTAGTAGCACCACGTACTGTTGCAACAACAGGAAGTACAAATGGATTAATTAATGGAGAATCAACAATTTGTTTTGCCCATTCAATCATTACAATTCCTGGATCTACTGCAGTTGGAGCAATAGCACCATCAGGACAACAACCAGTATAAGCAGATACTGTTAAGTATGCATTGTGATCTAAGAATCTCATTGCAGGAGAACCTTTAATATCTAAACGAAGATTATAAGTTTCACCACACAAGAAAGTTTTAGCACAATCAGCTACTGGAAGAGTAGTATTAGTAAGAGTAAATGAAGGAGCTGTTAATACACCAGAACCATCATAACCAAGAACATATGCAGTACCTGCTACTGAAGCAGATGCAGTTGCATTTTGACTAATTCTATAAGTACCAAGACCAGTTGCTGGATCTGTTGCAATAATTTCTTCAATTACTGAACCATTTGGTACACCAGCCATACCATAAATAGTTTGACCTACTTGTGGAAGAAGTGAGTTAGCAGTGATTGCAGTTACATCAATTACATCATTTCCGTTAACTGTTGTTGCAGTAAATGAAGAATAACCAGCTACTACAGTTGTTGCACCAGTTGAGAAACCAGTACCACCATTTGTAATAACAATATTAGTTACTACACCACCTGCTACAGTAATTGTAGCTTCAGCACCGTAAGGAGCAGCTGCAAGCGGACTTACTAAAAGTGGAACATCTGTGTAAAGACCATCAAGAAGATTTGCTCCAGCAGCAGCAATAGCTACAGTAGTACCAGAAGCATCATCAGTATATGGTGTTACGCCAACGTGCACCACATTGTTTTGAGGAGCACATCCTGTTGAAAACCAGAATTTGCTTACATACTTAGGATTAATTTCTTTTGACTTGTTAGTCTCTTTGTAACCACCAGCAAAAGGACCAATTTTATCATTTTGATAAATTGAACCACCAGCAAGTACAAGTGGACAACATTTGTTAGGAGTTCCAGCAGTTGGCTGTACAATCCAAGATTTTGCATCAACAAAACAAACTTGACCAGATGCAGGAATGTTACCTGGTGTACCTAACTGGCCACCAGCTAATCCTGTAAATGGAGTACTGTTAGTTGCAATGAAAACCTTTTTAAAGGCATGATTAAAATAACTCATTGTTTCTAATTTTTAATTTATAAATATATACTATAATATAGTGAAAGTTTTTTAAACTTCCAAAATTATTTTAAGAAAAGCAATTTATACTTTGTAGAGTTAATTGCATCTTTAACTAAGTCTAGATTATTTACAATTTCAGAGTACGGCATCATACCCTGAAGTTTGTTTACACTATTATATAAATCTCTAAGATATCCTACGGCATCTGCTACGGTATCTAGAGTTCTAATTGGCATATCAGTATAACTTAAAAGTTTCTCTGCTACACCTTGGTAACCTTCTACTAAAGTATCTGCATGTCCATGTAGTCCTTCATAAAATTCTCCAAGAGCTTTATGTGCTGCAAATGAACCGTCACCAGTTACTTTTAAATGAAGTCTATGAAAACTTGTAGCAGCATTCATCATTTCTGTTGCACATGCTGCTGTCATAGTATCTAATGAACTGCCTCCAACTCCAGTACTTGGAGTAGGTTCTGGTTTAGCAGGTTCCATTTTAGGTTGAGTAACAACAGGCTGAGGTCTGCTTACTGTTTTTGCAGGCTCAGGATTTCTTTTTAATACTCTTGCTTTTGTTTCCATAATTAGTTGTTACGTTCTGCAGTTTCTGTACCTCTAGAGAATTGGTTTCCAGATTCCATATCTCCTCCAAGAATACTTACTGTTTCATCAATTATTAATTCTATAATGTCATCCTTAAATTCACATTCTACATTTTGTGTAGACTGTACACCTGTATAAGGATCCACACAATCTTGAATTTGAATTTTAATAGGTTGTCTATAATAAGTTAAACTAGCTGATTCAATCTCAAACTCATTGTTTGTAAAAATATGAACTTCACCGTTAATTAAAGTGGCAAATGTTTCTCCCCACTCAAAACTAGGTTGTTTTAATTTATCTCTTAAAAGTAAATTAAGATTACCTTCTTCTGCAAAATAAACTGTCATTCTTCTTTTATCACAACAATCTTTTTTTGCTTGAGCATCTACTCTTTTCCACTGAAGATAATTTTCAGGAAGATCACTTTTATAATAAATTTCTTTTGGAAAAACAGTTAAATCAATTTGCTTAAGAAGAATTTGTAAATCATCTTTTCTTCTAGTTGATTGTTCATCTCCTTCCTTAGATAAGTTAATTCCGTGCAATTGTCTTCTAGCCCACTCAACCTGTGCTTTATTAAATGCCTCAACTATTTGCCAACATTCAATGTTGTCATAGTCTTGGCTATCTAATTTATTTAGCCGTTGCTTGATCTTTATTTCAATTGTACTATTTAACATTTCTTATTATTTTTTACGCATTTTACCAAGAGTAATTGCAAGTCTTGCTCTTTGACCAAGCTTACCACCTTTCTTAGCAGCTGCCGCTAATTTAGCTTTAGGAATCTTTTCACCTTTCTTAACACCAAGTTGTTCTCTAAGAGCTCCTGGTTTTTTAATTGCACCTTGAATCCAACCACCTTTTTTTTGTTTAGGTAGTTCAGCTGCTTTTTTAACTTCTTTTTTAGCCGCTCTATTTTCTTTAATGTCTTTAGCAACTTTAGTCCCTAATGCGGCAAGACCTGCACCAATTAATCCAGCACCAATCTTTGCACTAGGATTACCTAATAATCCTGGAGACTTAGCCCATGGAACACATACACCATTTTTACATGCATGTTCTGGCGGACAATCTGAACCATAATTACAGTTCTGACTTTTTTTACTTACTGCCATAATTATTTCTTTTTTCTTTTATTCTTTAATGCTCCAGCAATAACATCTGCTCTAGTAATTTTATCTTTAGGAGCAGCTAATGCGGCAAGTTTTGCATTCTTCACCATACCACCTTTTTTCATTATACCATTCTTACTATCAGTTTGACCTGAGCCAGCAGCATAAGGAATACCAGCAGCAAATGGCTTAATAGCAGATCCACCCATTGCCATTTTTTTAACTTTTTTTACTTTGGTTGTTTTGGTTACACCGCCAGCGGCCATTTTACCACAACCGTATTTGCAAGTCTTCATAGTTTTCATGATATATAAATTTTAACAGTTCCACTTTCTCAAAGACTTATTGATCCTTGAGTTAGGATCATTAGCTGTCTTTGCACTTGTGTTTTTCTTCTTCATTCCGGACATTCTGCTACAAAATGATTTTCTCCTTTTAGCAGCTTTGCTATCAGGATCAAGTTTTGATGGTTTTGTAGTTACAGCCATTTTGAGTTTGCTTCCTGGGTTCTCTCTTCTATAAGAAGCAACTCCTTTTGCATTAAGACCTCCTGATGGATTCTTACCTTCTTTTCTTTGCCATGCTGGTGACTTTGCCATAATTATGCTTTTACACAGTTATTAACTACTTTACCATTTAATATCTTAGTGCCCTTCTTGATATAACCAGGCCAACAACTTTTAGTAGAACCGCCAAGTTGAGCTTTTGGAATAGACTTAGGTTTCTTACCGGCCTTCTTCATTGAGATAGCAATTGCTGCTTGTTGTGCTCTAGTCTTTGCCATTATCTAAATCTTGAAGCCTTCTTTGCAATATTCTTAGGCTGTTTAACAAATTGTTTTCCTTTACTATTACCTGCAGCTTTTGCTTTATTAGTAGCAGCTTTTTCTCCTGCAGATAATGATCCCCAAGCAGCTTCTGGCAAATACCTCTTTGAACCCTTAGATTTTACTTCCTTATTCTTACCTTTCTTTTTATTAGCATAGGTACCAGAAGTCATCCACTTTTGAGCAGACCAATCTCTAAGACTTTGTTGAGGATCTTTAGCCATTACTTCTTGGTTTTATAACCACCACCTTTAGACTTATATTCTTTAGCTAAAAGTTGTGCTTTTCTTGCAGACCATTCTCCAGGATCTCCACCTTTAGTACCAGCTTTAATTCTCTCAAAAAGAGACTTACGCATACCAGGCTTAGTGTAGACACCAGCCTGGTTTACTTTACTCTTAGTTGTTTTTTTAGTTGCCATTATTTTCTACGCATTGACATGCCATATTTAGCTTTAGGCATAGCAGCTTTAGGAGCTTTACTAATACCGCCAGTTTTACCTGTTGCTTTTTTAGCAGCAGATTTTGGTTCAGCAGATTTAGCAGGTCTACCTTTAGCTACTTTAGAAGCTTGTACTTTGGCATTTGGATTTACCATTCCGCCTGTTTTATATTTCTTTTTTGGGGCTGCATTAGGTTTTACAGGTAACATAAGTGGGTCATTATTAGGGTTAGATCTTGTATTTGCATCTTGTTGTGCTTGTTTCATACCAGTGTTTTTTGGACGACCATAGTATGTATTTTGTTGTTGCATGGAATCTTTAGCTCTTGCTGTGTTAATATCACTGACTTGCTGAGCAATACCTGGTCTTAAATAATCTACCTTACCATAACCAGACTTAGGATACTTATAGACATTTTCAGGGTCTTCATATCTTTTAGTCTTTGGATTAAAATTATAGTATTTATCTCCAGGAGACCTACCCCAGTTATCTTTTTTAGGTTTTACTGGATCATTTTTTTTAGTTGCCATTTTATTTTAAATTAAGAATTCCAATACTTTTCACAGGCTTTGTTAAGATCTGTTAGAACATCCTCATTAAGTGGGTTCTTCAAGTACTCAATTACATCAGACACGTTTCTTCCTAACATTGCATTAGTTTTAACATGATAAATGTAACCATCAGCCTTATTAATAATATACTTAAAAAATACGGAATCTCTAACAATTGATTTAATTTTTAGTGTTTCCATATCCATTCCTACAGCTTCAAGGAAAGATTTTGCTGCTCTTTCTTTGTTGCTTTCAACTCCTTCTCCATTAATATACAAGTCCATATTCTCATACATAACATCATTAGGTGTTGACTTTCTATACTGTGTACTATTACCATCTACTACTTTAGCTACGTAGAATAGTTTAGCACTGTTCTTGTCAAATAATTTCTGAAGTTCAGAAAGTGCTTTGTTACGCATTTTCTTGTATTCAGTTCTTGCAATAACTGTCTGTTCTTTTTTGTCTAAGTAAAACTTAGGTGGAACAGCTCTTGATCTTGCATCATCAAAACTTTTTGATACAATAGAAAATCCACCAGCTTCAATAGCATAAAGTTTAATTCTATCATATGGATCATTAGGATCTAAGAACAAAGGTTCATTACCGCATGCAATATGAATTCTATTCCAGAATTCTTTATTATCAGGCTTAAGTAATTTAACTTTATTCCAGAACTGTGGATCATCAATTTCTAAAACATTAGCAGCAAGTTCTCTTTCAAGTTCTGCTACAGCTGTTCTAATTTCTTTAATTCTTGCTTCTTTGTCTTCAGGATTTAAAAGTTTAATTTCTGGTGCAAATTCATTTAGACCAGTAAGATATCTAATAACTCCATTTTGCTCAAGACAAGCAAGTTGTTCAAAGTGCTTAACTCCATCATATAGAGATAAGCCATAATTTTCCAATCCCATATTTGAGACTGCATTGTCAAAGAACGGGCGTACAGCAATAGTACTTTGTTTTGCAGTACCACGTCCGGTTTCTACCATTGTGAAATTTTCCATGTTTTGTTGGTTTTATTATTTGTTGGTTAAATATAAAGAAAAAAAGGGAGGAGTTTCCCCCTCCCTTGTTTCTAGTTTTGATTAGAATGATCCACCAGTGATTGGGTTTCTCATAACAATTTTCAAGACTTTAGTAGGGTCTTTAACCCAGATAGCTGGCATTGTTTGGCTCATCATTACACGGTAACCATTGAACTGACCAGAAGACTGGAAGCCTTGGCTACGTCCCATGTAGTCCATAGTACCATTTTGATACCACCATTTCAATTGATTATCCCAAGACAATTTCAACAAGAAGATATTGTCATTAGTATTATCAGTGATATCAAAGATAATGAATGAGTAAGAAGATAATGGGAAACCATCAATGATTGGGTTCTCAATATCATTTGTATGAACGTTGTCAAATGCTGGGTTCAACACAAACTTAACGTTAGCCAAGAATGGGATAACATAAGAAGTGTAAGCAAAACCAAAGTTCAAGTCCATACCTTTACCAGTGATTGCACCGATATCAGCAGCCTGGATAAGAAGACCAGAAGAGATAGCCTCTTGCTTGATAGCCTCATTAACCATTCTCATACCACCCATACCAGTTTGTACAATCAAGCTACGTTTTGGATCTGGACCTTGGAACTCAACTTTACCATTGAAGAAGTTGTAGATCTCAGAACGGAACAAGTCAAGTGTAAAGTTATTTTTGTTGTATACTCTTTTGAATGAGTTATCCAACTGCTTCCAAAGACCCACAGACAATCTAACGTCATCTGGACCATCCTGACGTACTCTACCACCATGACCCCACATGAGGTATGTTTCAATGTCAGTTGCAATTTTGCTCAAGTGAGCAGCTTCCATGTTAGTCAAGAATGTACGTGACAAGTTACCATTGTCAAATGCTTTTTTAACAGCATCTTTACCCATTACTTTAACCATGTCTTCCAAAGAAGCAATTGATGGATCAATGTTTTTGTCAAATGTTCTCCAGATCTCAGTTACAGGAACTGTACCATCGGCATTCATACCACCTTTGATCATCAAGTCAGCACGGCTAGAGATAGAGTAGTGTACGTGAGCTTCTGCACCACCTACGTAGTTGTAGAATTCACGGAAACCAGCATTAGTAATGATGTCAGAGAATCTTTCACCATACTCACCTCTTGCAGAACCTTTACGGAATACTTTAGTACCATTAGCCAAATACTTGTTATCAAGATATTTGTAGTTGTCATTGTTTACCAACTGAACGGTATAGATAAAACCATCACCAATAGGAAGAATATCTTCTGCAGTAATGTACATCTCAACACCATTGTATTTGTCATAAGTGATAATATCACCATGTCCAAATTCTCTGCGGTTTAATTTAATACGGAAAGTAGTACCTTCAATACCTTTGAACTCATTGTCTGGTTCAATATCCTCAATAACATAAGGAAGGTCAATAGATACAGGAGTCTGCCATCTATATTCCCCACGTGCATTATCTACTTGGATAACATTTTTGCCACCAAATGAAGACATTTGATAAAGAGGCATTTCTACTTTTTGAGCCATAGCCCATAGATCCACTGGACCAAGATCCATTGGTTCAGCATCTTTCAGCATGTTCACCAAGTGGTAAGAATCCACATGGGAACTTGCGTTGTAAGCGGTATCCCTAAGGAATATACCATTGTTTAAAACTGGAGTTGCCATTTGTATATATTAATTTAAATTGTTACTAATTAAAATCTCTTAAACAAATTATTTGGTCTTGAGATTGTTCTTTGTTGTGGTTTAGAACTTGATCTTCTTGGTTCTTCATTTTCTGTATTTGAAGATCCAAGTTTTTTAGATTGTTCTGTTTTTAATTGTCTTACTGTTTTTTCTACAGCTGCTTTTGAACCTTGTTCTTTTATCTTTCCTTTGTAATCATCTGGATCAGCTAGTAACCAAAGTGCCTCTGCAATGAGATCATGTCTTGGTTCTACAAACTGATATTTCTCTAATAAGTGCCCTAATAAATTAGTAGGCTTACCAGAGATTGATGGATAACTTGGTTGTACTAATCCTGAGTATAACATACTTTGAACTTTTCTATCAAGTTTAACTCCACCAAGTTCACCAACTGAAAGAGTATTATACACATTATCTGTATATGCTCTTGCCTGTTCTTGTTGTTGTTCTTTTTTATATTCTTGTTCTGCTAATTGTCTTGCAACAATCTCATCTTGCATTTTATCTAACTTTGGTTTAAACTGTTGAGCTTTTTGCTCCAGTCTACCCATATCAGACCAATCATTAATTTCTGCTTCAATTTCTTCTGGTGTACCAAACTTTGTAGCATACAAGTATTGTCTTGCAATTTCAGCTTGATCATATTCATTTGTTGGATCTAACTGACGCATTTCTTCAACTTGAGCTAGTGTTCTAAACAAACCTTTAAGATCTGTTCCACCATCCGCTACATACTTAGCAGCATATTGAAGTTCTTCTGGAAGAGATTGAAAGAATTCTTTTGGAGTAGATTCTCTAATCTTATTCTCTCTTTCTTGGAAGTTAGCTTCAAATAACTCACGGAAATCTTTGGTAGTATATTCCTCTAATGGTTTATCATCATCAAAAGGAATAAGTGTACCTTCCTCAATCATTTTAAGTGCTAACTCAGTAAGACCAGACTTATCAACTTTTGGTCTTCCTTTGTTACCAGCATCTTCTTCTTGAGTAATTAAATTGTCTAGTTCTGCAAGTGCATCATTAACATCAGCTACTTCTTCTTCCTTATCTTTAATTTCAGGTTCTACAGTTTTTGCTGTAGGTTTTTCAGTCTTGTCAAGGAACGAAGTGTCTACTTCTTCTTTAGAAAAAACAGACTTAGGTTTTTCTTCTGTTGAACTATTGTCTTCTGGTAACATTACATTGTCTGCACCAGGCATTCCAAATAATTCATCAATGTTTACATCCACCTGAGCAACCGTTGTTGACTCATGTATTTCATTGTTGTTGGTTTCCATGTTGGTTTTGGTTTTTATTTATAATATAATATAGTTATTAAATTTTAAAAATTTAAAATCCAATATTTAATTTTGCGCACTATATGGCTAACACTATTTCTTTTTATTATTCTTATCTGACTTTGAACCTGCTCCGCCATCATATTTGTTTTTATTAATACGTGCAATTTCAAGTTGTTTATTTGCTATATCTTGTTGAGCCTGAATCTTTTGCTGTTCAATATCTAACTTTTGAGAATGTTTAACCATATCATCACTCTGTTTCTGTCTTTGAAGGTTAGATTGATCTCTATAGGCTTCTGTTTCTCTAATCTCTTTCATAGCATCTCTATAGTCAGACATTTGATTTTGATCAACATCTGCCATAGAACCATAACCAGCAGCTCTAATTTCTGCAACAAGAATATCTCTTTGTCTATCTTTTTCTTTCTCAGCCATTTGAGCATCAATCTTCATTTGCTCCATTTGTTGTTGCGCTTGAAGTTGTTGCTCTTGCATTTGCTGTGCTTGTTGCATTTCTTGTTGTTTCATCTGTTCTTGTTTTTGTTCAGATGCTTTCAATGCATTATTAAGTTCTGCAATTGAATCAGATTGAACAACTTTACCAAGATCATAAATAGAAGCACCGGTAGTATTATTCTGCATAGCCATTTGCTTTAATTGCTCAAGTATAGCTCTATTATTTGCAGTAGTAGTACAGAAAATATTAAGATCTCTCATTAATAAATCTGTACCATTAATTTCAAAGTTTACCTTTTCATCTGCAGCTGTAACATAAGTTAGTCTTGCGGATGGTTTAGTTGAATTATAATATTGTGCTAGATCAGTACGCATTTGATGTACTCTAGGCATAAGATAATCACAGTGTTGAATAAAGAATATTTCTGTTTGAGCATATGATGCTGAAGCAGCTTGTTCTACTCCTGTAGCAGTCATCTGAGATAATTGTTGTCCCATTCTTTGTGGGTTCACACCAATTACTTCATATGCTTGTTGTTTAAAGTGATTAGCAAGTTGTATTCTAGACATTAATCTTTCTGTTTGGGAAAGATCTAATTTTTGGAAATGCTGGAAATTTAATGCATTCTCAGTATTTGTAATAGATGTATCCAAAGGAAGCATCTGGAAATTCTTCATTGCAACATATGCTTTAGCAAGATTGTTCTTACCCCAATCTTCACCTAAGGAATGTCTAGGTAAAGTATTTTGGTCAAGCATAATAATTGTACCTAGTTCATCTACTAGAATATCTGCTATCTGATTATTTACAATGTTATATCCAATTTGGAATGGCTTCATTAAATCTAACAAAGCTGTTGACTTAGTATTTCTATCAGAGAAAACAGATCCTTCTACGGGAAGTTTACAACCATACAATGTGCTATCTCCTTTAAACTGAAATCTAAGTGGACCAATTTCATTTTTATCAATTCCAATATATATTGGACTAAATCCTCCAGGGTTATTCATACCCCAGAATGATGGTAAATTTGGACCAATTTTAATTCCACCCCATACTTCATTAATCCAAATCCAATCTATATGCTCACCATATACAAGATTTTCCTTTGATTTGTTTTTATAAAGTCTAGTATCATAAATTGGTTTAGAACTAATCTTATAGTCTTCTGTAACTATTTCATTTAGTACTTCACCAAGTTCAGTAATTTTAGTTAAGTGTCCTACTTTCTTTTGTGACTTCCAGTAGCACGTAGTTACTCTTAATAAGTATGCAGTACCTTGATCATAATAATCTTCTCCTTCAGAAAGAATTTGATTTATAATATCCCCTCCTCCATATATAGAGTTAGCTGCTGCAGTTGTAAATTGTCTATATGCTAGTGATGGCATATTAGTATTCCATTCATGTGATTTAGTTGCATCATAGAATGTACCATCATTTTGATACCCACCTACAATATATCCTGCAGATCTAATTGGATATACAGCTTCTAATGCAGCAAGTTGTTCTTCTGTCATTAGATAACCATACTTATCAATAACATCAGATGGAGTAAACATATCTGTTTTACCTACCCATTGTGCTTGAGAAATATATCTTGCATCCGGAGACTTATGATAAAATGTTACTACAGGATTCCAAAGTTCTACTTCATAATCATCTTCTCTCATTTGGAAGTGCCAGAATTCTCTATCTGTGATAAGCATATCACGGAAACCTCTTTCTTCTAACTCATCCATTTTAAATCTTTCTACATCAACCTTATGTTGGTGTGTTGCCCATTGCTCAATCATTGAACGGTAGTCTTTCTTAAAGAACTGTTCAATTTCAGGTAGGGTCTTAAGATTATCTGGATTTAATTGTTGTTGTGCTTCTTGTGAACTTGGATCTAATCCTTGCTCTAACAATGCAGCTGTAATTTTTACTTGAGCATCAGCAAGCAAAGTATCCTCTACCATTTGTCTTTTTTGCTCAAGCATTTCATTATATGAAAACTCATCAGAAGATCTATATGTAAGTTTAGTAGATCTCTTTGCAAATTCAGCTACAAGAACATTAATAACATTTGGAATAATTGGATAGAATTTAAGCTCAAGTGCAGATGCATCTTCTTTTGTAAGTAATTCTACAATATCTCTGTATTCATTATCTTCTTCAACAATATAATCTGATCTGTCAATAATACCTTTTGCAAGCTTATAGTTTTTCATAAGCCTACGTGCATTTCTACGGATTTGTTTTAATCCCTGCCATTCAATCCAGTCAAGATTCCATGCAGCCCATTCCTGAGTTTTTTCTTTTTTAGGAATAAACTGTAATGGTTGAGTAATGCTGCCTAATCTTTGTTGTTCAGCTTTAGCACCATTTTTTATTTGAAGAGCATTTAATACCTGCATATCTATTACTTAATATTTCTAAATGGAGATCTTTTCATAGACATTCCACTAAATGAACCATTACTCCCCATATGGCGGAACGGGCTCTTATTTAATTTAAACAAATTATTTGACTTTTGCAAGTTTTTAGAGGCATCATCCATAACAACTCTCTTAGAATAACCACGGTTTGCATGTTGAATTCTCATAAATGCAACAAGTGCTGCAAATGATACAAGTCTATCCACGTTGACTCCATCAGCATACTCTTGCATTTCTTTAAGTAACATAGGATCTGGAATGCGTTCTATACCATACTTAGTTCTTACAATAGTACCATCAGTTTTAGTTTCTACATCTAATTCTTCTTTACAATATTCAATAGCATAACTTAACAAGTGAGCTTTAAATAATGTACCGGTGTTTTTCCAACCATACTCCTGGAATACATTAGCATTTGCACCTAGATCTTTTAAGAATAAGATCTGACTCTTAGGTACTAGATACCTTTGTTTCTTTCTTGATATCATGTACTGAATAAATAATGAGATGTTATTTTCTATTACTGTCCAAGCATTATACCATTCTATAATTAACTCAAGTCTTTGGTGAGTTTTATTAATATCATCAAATCTACCACACCAAGCAGCTACTATCTTATCCTGTTCTATATATGTTTCTGTTTCTCCTGCCGTTACTTTAGTAACTTCTACTGGAGCTTTCATAATATAAATGGAACAGAGTGATTCTGATGTTGTAGTTTTACCTTCAGAAACGGGGTCAATAGATGCATAGTACTGACCAAAGGTAGGATCTTTAATTGGTCTTTCCCATACAACAAGTACACCAGTTTTATCTTCTGTTTTTTTACTTATCGGAAACTCTTTGATAGGTTGTTTATCTGTAGATCTTACAGCAACTTTTCCCATCTCATCAGTATAAATATCTAAGTGTTCATATCCATATTCCTTTTCTTCAATTCTTCTTGCTTGTGCTGCAACTAAGTGTGCTGGAAATACTGATACTGATCTGTGTGCAAAAGCTTCTTGAATATTTCTAGGATGCTGAGAAATACGCAACTGGTAATCTTCTGGAGAAAGTTCTTTTTTCCATTGCTCAAATTGAGCATCTAAAGCTATAAGAGCTTCTTCTACTTTTGAATTACCAAACTCATCTATGTATGGTGGCATTGACCATTGTTCAGGAATAAACAAACCTGACAAACCAACAGTTCCTTTGTTATCTATAAGATTAGTTTCTACAGCATAAATATCTTTAGAAAGTGGATTAAGGATCATATCTCTCAAAGGATTACACTGAGACAAGTCACCCACAGATCCTGCTGCAATAAACATACCCGTAGTTACCATACCTGAGCGCATAGCTGGGCGCATGTACTCATATGTTTGATCCATCTTAGGGGCAATACCTGCCTCTTCATGAAAGAAGTATTTTACCGGACCCCCTACACCATTTGTTGGATCTTTCTCAAATGACATACCCTGTATAGTTCCTTTGAGACCTACTTCTGTTTTTCTGTCTCCCTTTCTTACTTCAATCTTCTGCTGCCACATCATTACCTTGTCTGGAGACATAGGTCTATACCATGCGGTATGTTCATTTAAGAATGCTGCATATTCCTGTAAGAATTTCCAGGATCCTTTCTCATTGATATAATCTTTAAGACTTGCTCCCATCTTAAGTGTAACCCCAGCTTCAAACCATTGCTGATTTATAAACTTACCCATATGGTAGTAAGAAGATGCAATCTGACGTTTCTTTAGGATAGCTGCATGTTTATAGTTTAACTCAGCTAATAACTCATATAGAGCCATATGATACTGGGCATCCCTAATCTTAGCAAAGTCAAACTTCTGTTGTTCTTTATCAAAGATTGGTAAAAAGTTTAACCACATGTAATATTCTCTTGCAAGAAACCATGTGTTACTACCATCTTTTACAATTATCCCTTTCCTGCATTTTTGTTTTTGATCATCCCAATAGGCAATGAAGTCTTTTGATTTGAATGGGGCTGTGCAATATACTCCATTATCTCTAAATCTTCTTGACTCAGATATAAATACCTGATTAGTTGTATTGTTGAATCCGTAATTACCGGGTTCTTTGAAAACCCCAAATATGAAGTTGCTGAAGTCCTCTCTGGATTCAAAGTTTGTTGTTGTCCATGTTCCATTGTCATAGGTTGGTATGTCTTGATAAATCTCACTCATAATTAACTATCATAAGCAAGCCCCTGGCCTCCGCGTACTTTACTTGATTGTTCATCCTGAAGGTCTTTATATACTCCTTTAAATGATGCTCTAATCTGATCAAAGTTTTTAGCAGCGGCTACTAGTGAATTAATATTTCCATCTCTACCAGCAGTAATAGTGGTTGTCTCCATGTATCTAGCTAATCTATCTAACATAGATGCCATTCCTTTATATGCTCTAGATGTAGGAGTCTCATACATTCTTTGGCAGAATAATAAAGCAGTGTGTATATCATCATCTTCTGTTGAGAATTCTGCTTGTATTTCTTTTAGAATAATATGTTCTTTATCTATCTCTGGTGTATGAAAAAAAGGATTCATGTCCGGATTAGGACATGTCATATAGAACAAATACAGATAAATTTTAAGGTAATCATCTGGATAATTATCCATAATATCTTTAAGTGCCTTTAAGGTATAGCAGTGTTCTGTAGGAACTACCTTACCATTTTGAACATCAAATAGTCTTACAATCATATTACTTCTTTTTAATAATATAAGGATTCTCCTTAAGGTAATTAATAACTGAGATAACCTCATCATAAAGATAGGGTACCGGCATTGGTATTACTTCTAATACTTTTGGTTCTCCATTCTCATCTAATTTAGCAATAGGATATCCATATTGATCTTCACCTTCTGTTTCAAATGTAATGTGGTGAATAAATATTTTTCCCGGTTGAAGTTTAGGATTATGCTTTAAGATAATATACATATAGATACTTAACTGTAAAGCATAGTGATTAAAGTTGCAATCATCTAAATGTTCTACTGGTGGTAACATCTTTTCAGACATTCCTTCCCAATTCTTAAATGATTCTGTTTTAATCTCCTTATTAGTTTTGTAGTCAATAATATTTACTCTACCATTGACTACTTCAACTAAATCTGATTGGCCACATAAGCCTGCTGACTTAAGATAGACCATATGTTCTGGGTACACGCCTGGATCAAGCTTTTGTAAAGGAGCAATCTTTAAACCATTTGGTTGTTCATATGGTTTAAAAATAGGAACAGTTACACCTTCTCTTTCAATAGATGCAAGTGAGCATAAATCAGATTCTCTTTGGTTATGATAGAATGTACCTAGTGTTGTAGCTCTGTTAGCTTCATTATCCCAAATCTGAATAATTGTTTTAGGATCTACACCATACCACTTAGACTTCTTATTCTTACTTACTCTCTCTGCTACCTTCTTAGCATCAAAAGGTTTCTTAAGACTAGATAGTAAAGTAGTCACACTAACCCACTTGATTTCATCATTAGGGTCTACACTCTTGTAGCTGTGATCATCTGCATTAAATACTATGCTCATAGTTATGCATTTTCTATAATTGAATTAGCTAATGTTCTAGATGCTTCATCTTCAGATAAAAGCATTTGGCGGATATTATTAACTTCATCTTTATCAAACTTACCCTCAATAGCAAGTAGATTTAACTTCATTAATTTATTTTCCGTTCTAAGCATATTTATTTCATTACTTAGCGCATCAAGAGTATCCTTTAAACTAATACCTTTAGAAGTTATAGTATCCCAAACAGAATGAGAAGATAAAGTATCATTAGGATCACTAAAAATAATCTTTGATTCACCAACAATTATTTTAGAACTTGGATTAGTAACAATATTAAGATTATTGGAACTAGAAATACTACCTACGTTTAGTTTAAAAGACATAACATTAATCTTTAAGATTTTCTAATTTATCCTCTTCTTCTTCTGTAGCAATTGCTTGCCATTTACCAAGAGGGCATTCTGATGAAAGAGATCTTGTTTTAAATTGAAGGGAACATCCACATTCATTACAACAAGGACCAGTACCTTTTACCGCACACTTTCTACCTTTACTTGGACATTCATTACAAACATCATATCTCATTCTTGCTACATCTTCTACAAACTCATCTCTTACTACTGAGTTCTTAATGCCTTCAAGAATAGCATTTCTATTCTCCCATATTGCTTTCAGGGCTGCTTTCATCTGATTCTTTTTTATAATTATTTTTTACTTCTTCTTGCTCAACAATTTTCTTTTCCACTTTAACTAACAACTCTAACTTAGTTTCTATCATTTTTTTATGAAAGTAGGCATTATATGTTGAGGTATCATGATTATCTAGAAGTTTAGAAATTTTATCAATGTTGTTTCTTACTGTTTTAGGTTTAACTACAAAGTGTCCTAAACCTTCTACGTTTATTCTAGGTGAATCTAAACTGGTTAATTTTAATCTTAATTCTTTATAATAAAATTGGACTAAATCCTCAACTAAATCTTCATCAACATTTAATTCTTCAGAAATAGGTCTATATAATATATTTGACTTTTTAGGATTCACTTGCAAAAAATTTATAGTCTAGTAATATACTACCTTCTGTTTGTATCTTAAGATTATCACTTAATAATACTATTTTTTTATTTGATGAATCCTTAACAACTATATTCTGTTTTTCAAATTTATTTATACAGTTTCTTACAGTTTGTGAAGATTTAAAAATACTATACTCTTCAGAAGCATCATAACAAAAACTTGTTAGTTCAATAGGTCCCAAAGTAGCTAAAAGAGTTAAGCAGTCTAGATCAGAAGAACTTACTGTTACACGGTTAATATAACAGTAAGTCAATATCTGATACTTAATGATGTCATTTTTTGACATCCTAATTCTTTTCTGTACTTGGTTAACAAGTGCCATGATTATTCTTTTTTAAGTTTTCTTGCTTTTGGCTCTTCTTCTGTTTCTTCTTCTTCCTTAAACATATTTTCTTGCTGTGCCTGAGCCATCATTGCATATTGCATCTGAATGTTAGTTCTTTTAAATCTAGCTTCATCAATTGCAAGTAATGTTTGTTCATACTTTAGTTGTGCTTCTAAGTATGGTAAAGATTCAGTATAAAACTGAAGCATTTGTTCTTTTTGAGCAGCTAGTTCTTCAGCTGTCAATTCTCTTTCTTGTTGGTTTTCCATAATATTTAATTTATTGGTTTACAACAAATATACAAAATAAGTTTAAATGTATATTGTTTAAATAAAAAATCCAGGCACAGAAAGTACCTGGATTACAGTATCTTGTATAATACTATCTATTCTTAATAGTAAAGTTTAAGATAGTTAAAAGGTAAAAGTCTCTAGACACATCTATCTCAATAGATAAGATATCAATGAATGAGAACCTTACTTTAATAGCTAACTTATCCCATTGTTTAGAATAAGTATTCCAACCATTTCTGAACTTCATACGTACTTATTTATATGGAACATACGTAGTTTTTCCACCAGCTGCTCTTTTAGCTTTTAGGATTTGCTTACGTTGCTTACCAGATGAATCATAAGATACATGTACCCAATCAGGATTAGTATCTGTACCAAATTCCCAGATAAGTTGATCAAAGTTTAGATTGTCTTTAATATAGTTAAAGATTTCAGAATTAGTTACTGTTGTGCCATCCATGTCAATATCAATAGCTTCACCTTGACAATGCTGTGAAGATAATGAGCCACCAATAGCTGTATTTAACTCTTTGCTGCGGTATCCTGAACTAATACGGATAGGAACACCAAAATGGTCACGGATTGGTTGAAATACTTTCTCAGCCAATAATTTAAAGTTCTCAATGTGCTCAGGTGTAGGCATATTGGAGATACCTCTTCTTTTTGCAGTTTCACTTCTTGTTACTTCTGACAATGCTAGATTTTTACTTAGTTGCATTTTTATTTATTTTATATGGTTAATCTACTACTTCTTCTGAAGTCTCTTCTTCTTTTTTAACTTTTTCCTTAAGCTTAAGTATTCTTCCTGCAGTTGTAATACCAAATGCACCTAAGGTAAGTAACATGAATCCATCAAAGATAAATTCTTTAATGATAAGTTCATTACCAATGATACCGGTAATTACATCTACAAATAGAACAAATACCATTGCAAAGAATGATATAACTCCTACAAATGCTTGCTCATTGATTTGATTATCATCTGAGATTAATTCTCTAAAAAACTTTTTCATAATTTAAAAATATTTAGTTTAGGTCTTTTTGGTTTTACAATGTCAGTGTGCCAACCAAGGGGCGGTTCATTTTGTTTATTATCATCTGGACATTCTTCTGTTCTTTTATAGAATAAAAGATCTCCAGTATAATCATCTTTTCTTACAATATAGTCTGATAAGTCTACAGCTACTATTTCATCATTAAGGTATGAATAATACACCCAGGACCCTTCTTTTGCTCTTTCTAATAACCAACCCCGGATTGTATCTAACTTATCTTCTCTAATAATTTGAGTCTCTATAATTGTTTTGTATTCTGTATATCTAGAAGTATAGAAGATCAACATAGTATCTCTTAATGAGATAATAGAATCTTTTACTTTTGTTTCTTGCTTAAACTGTGCAATCTTAGCTCTCTGACTATCAAAGATTGCATTAATGGTATCTGCTTGAGCTTTTGTAAGGATAACTACAGAGTCTCCATCAATCACCGTCTGAAGTGGGTAGCGTGATTGGCTGAAACTCAAACTGCTTACCAGTAGACTGCTTGCGAACAATATCCTTTTCATTTGCTAATTCTTTTTTAATATCTTTTACAACAGATCTAGTACTATCTAGATCTCCTATAACTTCAGAAACCATTTCTTGCAGATTCTCTTTATCTTCTATTAATTCTTCTTTTTCAGCTTCTAGTTTATTTACACTATTTGTTAACCGCTTGTTTGCTGTAGTAAGTTTCTTATTCTCACCTGTTAGTTGTACATTGTCTTCTACAACTACCACATGTTCATGTCCACTTGAAAAGATTTGTATACAAACAAGAGCAACAAATCCAAGTCCAACTATAAGAAGTTTCTTTTTCATTTTTTACCAAATAGCATCAATACAGTTTCTTTTAGACTCTTTGAGCTTTCAGTGCTTTCTTCTAGTTTCTTTTCTAGTTCATCTCTATAATCACCTTCCAGCTCTTCTACTTTTGCTTTCAAGTCTTCTTCACTTTTAAGAAGTTTATTTAAAAACATCCAGCATAGATAGCCCAGTGCTAATACAGCAAAGCCTAATACTCCATACTGTGTTAATACTTCAAAGGGACCAAATGACATTATTTCTTAGTTTTTCTTTTTACTACTTTCTTTTCTGTAAGCTCTTCTTTCATCTTCTTGTTCTCATCAAGATATCTCTTGATAAATAACCAAGCAACATATCCAAGAGCAAGTACTGCTAGACCGAGCGGACCATAGTCTGCTAATTGTGCAAATACACCAAAGTCTGGTGCTATTGTTTCTACTGCTGTTGTATCCATTATCTTTGTAATATTAATTGTTTTACTGCATCTGATAGTTCACTTACACTTCTAGCCAAGTTCTTGATTTCAAGTTGTGTTTGTTCTTGGATTGCTTGGTATTTAAGTCTAGACTCTTGTTCTACTAACTCAATTTTTCCTTTTAATTTTCCTAGACTCTCAGTATTGTTTCTAACATCTGTATGAATCAGTCTTAGAAAGTAACCAATAACTCCTGTTACTGCAATCAATCCCCATTGTATAAGCTGTGTGATTTCCATTATTTGATAATTAATCCTGTAGTTAATATTCCATTTAGTAGTAAAGAGATATTTCTTTGTCTTTTTAGTTTTTTGATATCAAAAGCTTGTGATGTAATAATAGTATCCTGAGAGTTTATAATATATCTCTGTGCTACTATAATGGTATCTTGGGCAGATATAATTGCATCCTTCTCTTTGTCTCTACGGTAGAGTACATGGATCATAGTATCCTGGATCTGTGTAATTTTAAAAGTATCTCTGGAGTTTTTAACTTTCTCAAGTTCTGCTTGTAAATCATAAAGACCATGATTAAGTTCATCAATAATAACTTTGCTATTATCAATTACTTTACCTTGTTGTTTAATTACAGTCTCCTTACCTTGGATTCTAGTTTCAATAGTTTTTTGATTACTTACTGGGTATACCTGTTTAGGTTCTCTCATTATAAGAACTACACACATTACTCCTAGAGCAATCTGAAAAAGTAGAGATAAGTTTTGCTTGCTATACATATCTATAATATAGTGATTTTAAATAACTTTTACAAACCTAATTCAGGTGCAACTTCTTCTGTAATAGCATGTCCTGCAAATGCATGCTTAGGATTCTTAGGCTCTACTAGGTTAGTACCAAAGTCATATTCATTGTCTGACATTACATCGTAGTGGTAACCGTCAGCATAGATAGGTGGATCCGTATTTGGGTCAAGCATGATCAGGCCGATTTCTACAACCGCTGCCACACCTTCTCCGTATACCAAAAATGTTTCTTCTTGGAATGTGCTTTCAACTAAAATCCCTTTAGCCTTTAAGTCTGCTACTGCTGTAGCTTTGTCTGAATAAGATAATTTGTATATCATGGTGTTGTTAATGCGATGCACTCTGCATCAGTTAAAACTTCTGGATAAATAGCTAATGCTTTAATAAAGGAAGGAGATGCAAGTTGATATAAACCTATAAATGAGTCTATACTATTTATAGTTCCTGTTGCTCCCGTTGTAGTATTAAGTACACCATTTATAAAAAATTTAGTTTGGCTTCCATCTTGTACCACAGCAAATTTTCCATTAGAAACTCCTGTATCTATAAAGACACCATTTAGTTGAATGTTCCAATTTTGATTTCCAACAAATCTCCATACTGAAATATCAAATCCTGACGTAGCTGTAAATTTAAAGAAATGGTAATTAGATCCTGTTGCACCAATAGCATTAATGTCAAAGAAAAATGTATTTTTTGTAGCAGTTAATAAACCTGATGCTTGAAAATTAGTTCTTGTAAACGCATCTGCATTCCTTGTAACTGATGTACTTGTAGTTGGTATGTATGAGGTAGCGCATGGGCCAAGTTCATACTGTGATTTAAAAATTAAAAAACTTCCCGAACTTGGGGCAATGTTAACTCTAGCAGAAACAGTTGAAGTGACATCAGCTTTTATGTATACATAATACCATCCATTTGAATATGCTATATAATTAACGTCTCCTGTTTTAGATGGATTACCTGAAGCATCAAAAATAAAATTTCCATTATTAGCAAAATGTCCAGCTGATGCAGAAAAGTTTAAAGTTATTGCAGTTACAAATTTTATAAAATGACCACAAGAGTAAGTATTTCCTGAAGTAAATGATACATTTTCGTTTGCCCTAACCCCACCAGCTCCCAAACTTGTAACTTTAAAAACATCAGATGTATTACCAAAAGGGCTATTTGTTGTCTCTGAAGCAATTGTACACCCTCCAAAAACACTAAACCCTAAATTATTTGAACACAAATTTGTCCTCTGCGGTTCAAGCAACAAAGCAGATGATCCTGTTGAATAGTCAATACGAGGGATGTCTAAACGGTCTGTTGTGGGTAAGTATGTTAGTGGTTGAGTTCCTTCTACTAGTTGCGCTCCCCATGCATAAAATGAATCAGTCAAGGAAAGAGAAACATTTATAGAGTTCATAAGACTATTGGCAAAGTAAATACCAATTACTCTATTTGCACCTGTTGTTTCAGTTGCTGTTTGACTTACTCTATACCAGCCATTACCTACATCAGTAATACTTGAAGTTGTTCCCGAAGTTGTTGTACCTACTACACCTGTGTTTATATCAAAATAAGAAGTTTGTACAGAACCATTAATTGTGCTTACTAATGCTATATAGCCATAAGTATTCTTTTTTACATAAAAAGATTGAGTGTATTGGCCAACATTTATAAAAAAAGAATTTCTAATTAAATAATATTGAGAATTTGTTGTGCTTGGTATTGTTAATGTATCGGCAGTTAATGTACCATTTGGAGCAGTCGTTGTATTTACAGTAATTACATCAGTTGTGAGCCAAGCAGCGTTGGTAAAATCCTCAGAGTAACTAAATAAGTTATAAGGCACAATCTCTACAAGTCCTGCTGCATTCACGCGTGTACCTGTGGTAGCACGAGTAAATGTCATCTCTCTTGGGACATACTTACCCTGTGGTAAGGCATAGCCTAACAGACTGTCTGACTTAACGGCCCAATTACCATCTCCAATTATTAAACTTGCTTGTTCTATCATTGTAAAGTATAGTTATAATATGAAGCCATCTCGGCATATGTGTTGAATGAATCACCTGTCAATAGCTCCAATTGGTCATCCGTTAATGGTGTTGGGAATAGCGCCATTGAGTTTATGAATAAATTTCTACCACCAAAGGCATTTAGAAATTCCATTACTGTAAAATTAAAAGAAGTTGAATCCACTACCTTCACCCCATTAACAAAAATGTCCGCAGTTGTTCCGTTCCACTTGATGGATATTTTTGATGTATTGCTTGTTGTTTCAAAAAGAGATGTAGCCACTCCGCCTGTATACTTCCAAATATTAGTTCTTTGATTTCCACCACCTTGCCTAAGCATAAAAGTTCCATTAGAAAATGGCCCTCCTGAACTTGTTCCAAGCCAAATATTGCTTACAGAATTATCAGCAACAAGCTGCACATTGTTTCTTAACTCTACAAACCATGTACCACCACTTGCGGTAATCAAGTTATTTGTATAAACGTTGCTCAAAGACATAACATCACTATTCCTTGTAACAGTGGCTGAAGTTGTAGGTATGTACGATGTTGCGTAAGCGCCCGCTTCGAGTTGTGCGCCCCATAGGTCAACGCTTACTGAGTTTGCATTGGTTATAGCACCCCTATTGCCTACTTGAAAACTATTTGACCCCGAAGTAACTGTGGCAGTAGTTTCATATCTTACCCAATTTGCAGTCAATGTAACGGCTTGTAAAGCTGCCGCATTTCCGCATCTTATAAATACTTGTTTTCCTACATCACCACTTGCAGTTGCTTTAATCCAAACACTAAAATAATATGTTCCTGTTGTCGCTATTGTTATTTGTTGACTTATAACGGATTGGTCAGTTATTGTATTTCCAGCTCCTCTGTCAAAAACAATAGTGTCTGCATTTTGTATGCCGCTTGGTGACGTTACTGCATTTGCAGTTCTAATTGGATTTGCTCCTGTTCCACCTATTGTATTTGTCCAAATAGTCGCATTTTCAAACTCCTCACTTCTCAAAGCTAAGTTAGTCCTCTGCGGCTCTACTAATATACTTGGGCAGCTTCCTAATGAGTAGTCAAGGCGTGGGATGTTTAATCGTGTTTCAGTACGTTGGTAGTCAAGGGCAGAAGTGCCTTGGTTTAGTTGTGCGCCCCAAATAAATGCTCCCGAAGTTCCGTTGCCTAAATATGAAAATGTTCCATCAGCTGAACACAAACCAATTCTTAATGCACTTGCACTTGCAATTGATAAAGTTATAGTACATCTAAACCAATCATTGCCCACGCTTTCAATTGTAGCGTTTAAAGGTGCTGCTATAATATTGACACCTAAAGTTCCACTTGTTAAATTGAAACATTTTCCTTGACCAACTGAATCGGCATAAGCATAAACAAATGTGCGTTCTCCTTTTTTAGCATAAAAACTAAAAGTATTTACACCATTTGCAAGGGCGTTTTGGTAAATGTGGTGACCATCATTTGCGGTGTTTTCAACTAACTTACTTGCGGTATTTGTTCCGTTAGGCGCAGTAGCAATATTGGATGAAATTGTCGCTTGAATTTTTAGCCAAATTACATTGCTAAACGTCTGCGAGTATGTCAACAAATTATAAGGCACAAGCTCAACCAACCCTGCGCTATTCACACGGGTAGCAGTTGTTGCTCTAGCAACAGTAAAATCTCCAGCACCATTAGATGGCACAGTAGAATATAACTTACCTTCTTTATAACCATTAGGTAAGAGAATCAATGAAGCTTCCGTTAATAAACTTTTCATGGAAATGGTGGTGTTGGCATTGGTTTATATTCTACTAAATCTAGATCTTTCACCCACATAAACTCTTCATTTGTACAGTACATCATCTCTTGTGTTGATATAACCCATTCTAGGGTCTCCATCTGAATTGGGTTGAATAGACTGTCCTCTGAGTAAGGTTGACCCACAATTTCATCTTTCTGTTCAATTGTAAGTAAACCTACTAAGGTTGTAATATCTTCGGTTGTGATGTCTGCTAATTTCATACTTGTCTTGAAAGTGCGGTTTGGTATGCTTGTACTCGTGTGTATAGGTTTGCTGCTTCGGTGTCTGTAAGTCCGTCAGAATAATAATAATAAGAAATAAGGTGATTATCAAAATATGTTCCAGTTCCGTTGTTACTTGCTGCCCCTATATACATATTTACATTTGGCAAACTAGTCATAGTAACACTATCAGATGCACCTATTGAATTATTGCTATAAATTTTTGATGTTGTCCCTAATTGATTTGCTTGTACCATTCCAACAATACCACCACTAACGCTGATAGCACTTGCTGTTGTACGATAAAATTCAGCAAAATTAAAACTTTTAAAGGAGTGCATTAAAAAAGATGGTGGATATGCACCGTGATATCCTAATGCATTTAAAGTTGAACTTGTATAACCTCCAAAACTTAAAGAAGTAACTGATAAAGTGGTACTTGCATTCAACTTCGTATCAGCAAAACCATTAGTTCCATTAGGAGTAGCACCATTACTTGAATGCGTCCATCCTCCATTAAATACTAATCTGAAAGCAGCGTCTGAGTCAACAGGATTGACAAGGTTGTACTTGAATTGTGATGCAATTGCTGATTGAGCAGAACCAACATTATTTTGGTAAGATGTTGCAACTAATCCAATTTCAACTTGAAAAGCATATAGATATAAACTTCCCGATATTTTGTTAGAATCTCTTCCGCTTGTTCCCGATGAAGTTACGCTTAAAAATATATTATTTACAAAATATTGTGTGGGTTTTGTAACGGTTATTTTACACCAACCATTAGCCAATGGTGTAATTGTTCCCGTCATTGTATCTGAAAAAGTAATTGAATAATTTATAATATCAAAATTTACATATCCATTTGAGCTATCATAAATTTGAATAAATTGAGCGCCATTATTTTTTACATACCCACTAAACGTACCGCTTGAAGCACCTGTGTTTCCGCCACTATTATAAAATAGTCCGCTTACAAAATTTAATGTGGAGGCATTTAATGAACCATCAATTGGATTGGGAATTGAATTAGCTACAACAGTACTTGGAAATTTAACCCATGCTGCATTGGCAAAATCATTACTATATCCAAACATATTTTTAATGTCAGTAACAAACGGGTATATTGCTTTCATCTTAGACCATAAGCCATCTGCTTTGAGACCTACTACAAGATTATTAATAGCTGCTACTTCTGTTGCTCCTGTGATTCCTGTTGCTGCTAAATATGCTAGGGTAGCCGGATCTGCAGCAAAAGTAGGAACTATAATTTGTGATAGAGCATTCAATGCATTATATGCACATAACTCACCTTCTATCACAGCGCCATCTGCTACTGCTCTTCCTTCACTTTTGAGCAATATAGTTCTGGGTAAATTAAAGTCTATCCTTGTATCACTTTCTAAACCCTCAGAATTTACAAAGTTTATATTGGTAGACATAATTATACAACTGTAATGATTAAGAACTCTGCTCCTGTTGCATCATATGCTATTGCATCTAAGGTATTATTAATACCTCCGGCACTGAAGTTTACAGTTTCTCCCGGTTTTACTATAACACCCTTTACTGTACCATTAGTACTTCCTACATTAGCAATTGATACAGAAGCTCTACCTGCTGCAATAATACCGCTTGTTGTAGGTCTAAGGATAGCAGTTGTTTTTGCAGCACCAGCAGTTACACCAGTTAATGAGTTAATCATACTAGTGATACCCTGAAGCATTTTTAGTTGCCAAGGAAAGTTATTTCCTTTATTACCATAGTCTTTTAAATTTCCTATTGACATGATTAATATGTTTTGTTTAATATAAATATATCCGAATATATAGAGTTACCAGCATTAGCACTACCCCATTGTACAGTAACATCTAAGGTATTATTAATTGTGGTATTGAAGGTTGTACTATTTACTATATTAAATGCAAAACCTTGTACTGTAGCATTTGAAGTCTTTGTGTAATGAAATGAGCCTAGAGCTACTATAGATGCTACACCAGCAGTTCCAAGTTGTCTAATAGTAAAGTCTATGTTTAAACTAAACACATCATTTATAATATTAGTAATTGGTTGAGCACCACTATCTAGTAAAATAACACTTCCTGTTTTTACTCTAACTCTAATAGTTTGATTATTAGCAGCATTTAAAATTCCTCCAAAAATAGCTCTAAAACTATCTCCTATTTGAAAAGCATTAGCGGGAACGGATAATGTTCCTACCCCACCGTTTATTAAAGTACTTTCTACTATAGTATTAGTTATTGGAATACTATTACCAGTTTGAGCATATAGTCCAAAATTACCTGATGGTGGAATTAATGGCGCCACAGCATTAGCTACAGCACTTAAAGTAGCAATGGTAGGTTTATAACCACCATCATATCTACTATCTCTTGTACCAACTACAAATAAATCATCAGTTTCCAGGACAGTTTTCACCATCCTGGATTTGATAAGATTAAATAAGTTGGTAAGATTATTAAGCATTATGCTATAATAAGAAAATGTATTCTCATTGCTGCGTTAAGTGCAGTTGCTGCGGCAGCATTAGTAATAACTACTTTAAAAGAACCAGCTACAATATCTGCTACGGTAACAATTGGAAATCCAGCAGCAGCCTCATCATACTCAAGTGATACAATCACTTTAGATGTTGCAAGTACTTGAGGGTTATTAACAGTAAAAAATGTTTTAGTAGCTCCAGCAAGAGTTGATGATACTGTAGTAATGACACCATTCAATGCATTAACAGTAACAGGAGTAGTGATACTAGTTGCTTGACCAATATTGCCTGTATTGTATAATGACTGCAAAGGTGCTGCATTAATAGCAAGTGAAAGATAATCATCATCACGTGATACATCTCTTGCTGCTACAGCAATTAAGTTTTGAGTATCTGTTGGAAGGGTGGTTCTATAATTACCAGCCTTGATCCAAGAAATAAAATTTAAAATGTCCATGGTTATAAATATTAAATGTATACATATATAATATACAAAAAATATCTATAACGGCCAAACTATTTGTTATTCTTCTACAGTTGCGCCAGTAGCACCAGACTGTTCTTGAGCAACTTGAGATAAAAAATTTAACAATGGAACACCATACTTAGTTGGCATTTCACTGATAAATCCTTCCATTACACGTAAATGTTCTACACTTAATGTAATAGGTTGAGCTTGTTGGTTTTGTTCCATGACTTATATTTTTTTACAAATATATAATTAAATCAATACAACGCCAATAGCATTTGCTACATATTGATTAACTACATTATT
>Ga0315904_10001055_pt1 | contig 43668 bp, 90 predicted proteins | sample LakEriMetagenome_6_FD_203529 | JGI IMG/M metagenome (GOLD analysis project Ga0315904, IMG submission 203529) | Freshwater fungal communities from buoy surface, Lake Erie, Ohio, United States - Buoy 12 MA120 | ecosystem: Environmental > Aquatic > Freshwater > Lake | place: USA: Lake Erie, Ohio... | reverse complement strand
GTGTATGTTCCTTGCTCTACTTATGATGAAGTGCGCCGTATGTTTGGATGGGTATAAAACACACTAAATAAAATGGAATTAATAGCAATTCTTCTGTTAGTGTTTTTACTTTTAATATTCGCGCCAAAGAAAGAATAAATATAATACGGTTATAGTAGTATAACCCTCCGACTTGTACTAGTATAAGTTTAGAGTTACAGGGAGGGGGGAGGGCCTCCCCCCACTTTGTATCTCTATATCTGTACTAGTATAGCTATATTAGTATAACTGCGCCCTATTTACTGCTATTTCGGTAAACTTTGGCAAAATTTGCCGATGTATTTAGATGTTTTATTTTAAAATTTGAACAAAAAACCCCGCGCAAGGCGGGGTTCGTTATTTTATTATATCAGTTCGTGTATTAAATCAGTATCTACATTAAACGAATCTTCTATATATTCAGCATTTTCAGGTAATGGTAAATGCCGCGCTTTTTCTGTCGCTTCTTCTATATTAGAAGCTTCTATTTCGTATGTACCGTACATAGTCCAGGTACAAGGGATCTTATATGTATTCATATTAGATAGTAACTTCAGTTATTTCATCAACAAACGTAATACTGTCTTTTTCATCATTGAAATCTTCTGTATCAATAAAATGCTGAACTACATTATCAAGTTTAATAGGTTTATCGCTAACAATTTTATATAAAAACGGCGGACAATTACGAAACTCCACTAATACTAATTGATTATACGGTTTTTTCATATTACTTTTTAATTTGTTTTCTACTACCTGTGATTTCGTACTTACCCCAGTCAATCTTATTCACGCCAAACTCATAATCAGGAGGAACAATAAGATGATTCTTAAGTAAGTATTGTTTAATCTTTCTTTGAGCGTTGTTGCCGCTGGCGAACTGCATACCAACAATCTCGGGAGCAAACTTAGCATTGGCTCGCGGATCTTTCAAGCCTTTTTTTAGTGCTTTTTTCGCTGCCTTTTCTGCTTCCTTTGCAAGCATTTTCTTTTTATTCTCGAAAGCCAGCTTCAGCGCAAGCGGCCTACCCTTCAACACGCGAACGGGATCAGGCTTCTTGTCGTTCTTGTCAAGGGGATTTCCTATAAAATCAGTTTCGTTGGTAAAGCCTCGACGCTTCTCCCATGCTTTGAATTTTTCATTGAACTGGGTGAAAAGTCCGGGTGGCATATCGGCACCGCCGACATCCCACCAAGCAAAAGATTGTTTAATAGTTCCGCGATATTGGTCATTCATTTTTTTTTGGAGATATAATTAGAAGGATAAATACAACAAGGAGTATAACAAATAATATCATTCTGGCGGCAAAACTTGCTCAAACTCGACGCTGGACCCACTTAGGTCCCGAATCAGTTCGCGACTAACACTATCAAGAGTCTTGCGCCCAGTCAACTGAATAAATACACTCTCTTGTTTTTTATCTAGAAACTTTTCGCGGCGGACACCGTAGATGTTCTGAACATAATACTTAATAGTCATTTTCATTTTTTTTATTCTTTCTGTTGTAGAGTTTTTTGTTTTTGTGTTTAATAGTTGATGGTGGCAATAACTTGCGAATGGATTTGAATAGTTGGAGTGCTGATGGTAACTTTTTCATATAGTTTTTTCCATCGAATTTCGGTTTTACAGGTAGTACAATAATACCTGCCTTGACCTCTTAATATACGGTTGTGCTTGGTGGTAGAAACGTAAATAGTTTTATCACATTTACAAATATACTCATTCTTTGTTTTAACTTCATAAGTATGACAACGAGTAGGAGATTGACCACAAACAGTTATCATTACTTTCTTCCACTCTTTACCATGAGGCTCAATGTTATATCCATAAACACTATAAGCAATAAGATGAGCAGCTTCGTGACCCACAGTGTCATTGATAAAAGCATTACCGTTCTGATGTAGCATATCATTGTTAAAAGCAATTTTGTTATGTACGGGAACGGCGTAACCTGCGCGACGGCCTTTCAGCCTAAAGCTGATGATCGGAAAGGTGAGAGGAACGCCGTAAATCTCCTCGGCCTTGGCGTAAACTTCTCTGACTCGCTTCAGTGCTTTGCTTTGCATTTCAGTCATGGGTATACAGTAGCATCTTGCAGTGTAAGGGCAAGGGGAAAATACAAAAAAGTGCGTCAAGCGAAATTTTTTAATTCACGCGCCGACCTGGACTTGGCACGGCGTTTGCTTAAGCAGATATCATGCCAACAGAGTTACAAACAGGGGGGAACCCCCTCCCCCCAAGGTGAAACTCTAATTATAACACAAACCCCAGGTGCGCGTCAAGCTTTTAAAAATATTTATTTTCATGTATTTCGGGAGCTTGGCACGATTCTTGTCGCGCAGCCCAGGTCGTCGTCGAAAAAAAAGTGAAAAAAAGTGAAAAAGTTGTGGACGATTTCTTCCTGATCGTCTACTGTATCCCTGTCGGTAGAAACAACAACAACACATTGCAGAAAGAAAAAAATATGGCTCATCAAATTGAAGTTCGCGACATTCAGGCTGGCATCGAACAGGCTTGGCACGGTCTCACCAAGGTTGTCCCCATCGTCACTTTTGACGATGCGTTCCCTTTCGAGATCGAACGTCTTCCCCTGTTGGTTGCCAACGACACTCCGCTGGAAGGCTGGTCGTTCTTCCGTTGCTCCGATGACGGCAAGGCTGCTGGTGTTCCCGTGTTTGAGTCCTACGTCGCTCTTACCAACGCTCGCTTCTGGGAGATCGTGCAAAATTCAGTGGGCGGAACGGGTGCGATCATCGAATCCGCTGGCACCATCTATGACCGTTGCCGCCGCTTCGTTACTGTCAAACTTGGCACTGATGTTGATGATTTCGTTGTCGGAGATCGTCAGTTCAAGAACCGCTTCAGCATCCTCGACAGCATCGACGGTTCGACCAATTTCTACGGAGTCAACTCCTCGACTTGTGTCGTTTGCGCGAACACTTTCGCAGTCGTCATGGGCGACACTTCAGGCGAATTTCGCTTCAAGATCCGCCACTCCAAGAACCTCCTTCCCAAGATCGAGAACATGGAAAAGGCGATTGACCAGTTTATCGGCGTGACCGCTCAATTCAAGAAGGCTCTGGAGATCGCCAACGAAATCCCCGTCACTCCTGCTGACGCTCGCTCGCTTTTCGCTGGTTGGGTAGCTACTGACGTAAGCGGAATGTCCGCCCGATCATTCAACAACGTCACTCGACTCTCTGAGTTGTTTCAACGTGGTGCTGGTAACAACGGCGAGACTCTCCTCGACGCTTTCTCTGCCGTCACCGATTTTTACTCGCATGAGTCGAGCGGTGGTGCTGACCAACCGGGATTCCGCATGAAGCAGACCATTTCCAGCGAGTTCGGATCTGGATCGCGCAAGAAGCAAGACTTCTTTTCCAATCTCTTCATCGCGAAGGGTAAGGAAGATCCGATCTTCAGCCGGGACGCTTTCAACTCCCTCGTCAGCAAGGGACGCACGGTCATCAAGACGATGGAGGAAATCGAAGTCGCCGCGAACTGATCCTGCGAAGTCAAGTGCGAAACCCACCGAAAGGTGGGTTTTTTTATGTCTATCCCCTTGGGAGGCGGAAAGTAGAAGTGTGCCAACCTGGACGTAAATAAGCAAATAAAAATGTTTTTCTGTCTTGACAACGACCAAGGGGATATGGTATAATGTAGAGTTTCAAGTTGGGGGGAACCCCACCCCCCCGTTTGTAACTCTAATACAATAAGACAAAAAAAATAGCTATACAGCTTTTACACTATATAACTATATCCCTTATTTAGTCCTTATTTCTTAAAATTCGAACAAAATTTGGCAAAGAATATCAGCAGATGGCCCAAGCTTTTATATTGTTACTGGGCTGGCGTTTATGATGACAAGGTAAAATACCTAACCCGCAATAATACCTTTACATCTGCTAATAAAATGAGAAAAATAGTAGAAGGCTCCGTTAGTATGTGATCTCGGCGCAGGATAGTTTAATGAGAACACCTTATGTCATAAACACAAATACCCTTCACATATTTATATATACGCAGACAATCGTATATATCTACCCCTTATTTTACTTCTACTATTTAAAAAATTAATTAATGGCGGCGATCTGCTTTAGCTTATGCAGAGAAATAGTAATATTCCAATAATGAACAGTCTTAATTGGAATCACAATGTTTCCATCAATAATCTTAGCGTTATTTAGATTATCGTTTGTAATGGAAGGCACACCAACATCACTGTTTTCATCAGTGTTCATAGTCATACCTTCGTCGCTCATGTCAATATCGCCAGCATAAACGAGGAGACCCACAACTGGACCGTATGACACTGTAACTGCATCAGATGAAATAATCTGATTAACAATATTTTCTGCTGTTTCTGTCAACCGTGTTTTATTCATATATTTTATTTAATTATTACCCAAGAATTGTGCAACATCTTCTGCGCTCAAATTGTATTTGATGCACTGCTCGACATCATGGTCCACATACTTTACATAGGACAGGATATACATGTCAAGCCCAACTTGATGTACAACGATCATATTATGCGGCGGCAGTTTCTGTTTCATTTTGCGGCAGTTCTTCTAGTTTCTTTATTTCAGAAAGTAGAGTATACAATTTATCACTTACTTCCCACAAATTACGGGTTGCGTTTTTACGAATGAACTCGTTGATGAGGAATGCTTGATCTTTATTAAGCATATATATACTATGTTATTTATTCTTTGACTGGGATAAAACCGGGATGAGAATACTTGAACATCTCATAATATGGATTACAAATAGTAATAATATCTCCAATTTTCATAGTGAGGAAGTTGTTGCGCGGACTGGGCGGCTGCACTACATATACCTTGACCGTCTGGGGATATGGCATTTCTTTCATATAGATTTCAGTTAGTTCGTCAGCTTCGACGATATACTGTTCTTTTTTTGTTGCATCTCCAGCGCGGTTACCGATGTATTTCCACTTCATTTTTTCAGCAAGTTAGAGGTTGATCTCTTTGACGCGACCATCTTAGCACTTTTTCGGTGGTTGTCAAGGGGTCTTTCAAAAAAAACTTCTTGGAGCCTTAAAAAAGTGTAAAAGTCTATATGATTTATTCTTCTTTCAATACAGGTACAAGTCTTCCTAAAGTAACTGGTAAAAATATAGTAGTTACTGCGGCGATCAGCGGATTTACAGCAAATGGAATTAATATTCCTACATCTATTACAAATCCATTATATCTAGATAATTCTCCATTGTTAATTACTGGAGCAATTACAAATATATCTCCTGGTACTATATTCTATTATTACGATAGAAGCAATAACAACGACGATTACAACTGATTATTTGGACAATTTATTTTAAACTTGGCCCCAAACTTTGGGGCTTTTTTTATTTATTTAATAATGCACAACCTTTGGCCGTAATAATTCTTTGAATATCTATTTCCATATATCCTCTGGACAATAAATAATTCTCATGATCTTTCTGGATTGAACTTCTACTAAGACCAGTACGCGCAGACAATCCTTGCAATGATTGCCGCCCTTCTTTTCTAAGTATATTTAATATTCTCCATTCAATTTGTGTACATCCTTCAGGTAAGATACCCAACGTGTCGCACAAATCTTTTATTTCATTTATGGAGAAGTTATTTACATTCCTAGAGACACTATAAAACTGTACATCTTTTACTCGTTGCACACAATTTCGCGCATTACCTCTAAAAGTAGATGAAATATAATCTAGCGCGTCAGCTTCGAACGTTATATTTTGCAGATTATTTAAGAAAATCTGGCTCAAATCTGCTTGACTATAGTTGTCAAAGTCTACTGTAATAAGGCGATCTTTGAACGGCGCGAAGATCTTGTCACTTTCCGTAGTAGCAAAAAGAAAAGAATGCTTTTTAAAATCAAAAGTATATGCAGTTTCTTTATGGATAATAGTCTTCTCATGTCCAGATTCTGTATTAAATATAGACAGAAAAACCATTATTACTTCTTTAGGAAGTGCATGAGCTTCATCGAAAAAGATAGTTACTTCTTTATCTAGTATAAAAGGTAGATATATTTGCTCGAAAAATTGGCTCACACCTTTAACTGTAGAACTGTTTATTTCTACAAAGGTGCGTTTATTTCCTTCTGCATTTAAAATATTGCGGCCAAATTCACGGGCAAATTCAGTCTTGCCCAATCCTTTTGCACCTACAAAATTTAAAAATGGAACAATAGAAGTGCTGTTATATGCCTCTAGGTAAAATCCTAGTTTCTTTTTAACTGAAATCTGCCCAACAAGTTTATCAAAAGCCATATATTTTAAGATACTTTGTATTCGATTTTTTGTTCTACCTCTGCCTCAAGGACAGTTTCGTCTATAGTAGTCATCTTGTCAAGGTCCAATAACCAAGTTCTTGAAACTTTGACTTCAGTGGATTTAATTTTATCTAGTTTTTCCAGCAACGTATCAATATTTACAGATACAATATTCGGGCTGGATGCTCCTTTGGGGCGACCACGACCACGCTTCAATACTTCATTCATGACCGCCAGATTAACACCGGAAAGTGCGGTTGTCAAGGGGCAAAACATCAAAGCCGCCGCGAATATTTTTATTCACCAAGATTTTGTATCTGCTTTAATTCGTAGACCAACCTTATTTTTAGATTATTTAATTCTTTTATAATCTGTATTCTTTCCTTCTCAGTTTCGCAGCAAATTAATCTATTTAACTTTTGATCGACCATCTTCATAAAAAATTCAGATGTTTCTTTATTTAGGGGCTTTATTTCCATTTATGTTATTATTCTCTATATATAGGGAAAACAATAAAATAACTATCGCGCCGCCTTATTTAGTCTTATTTCGACAAACTTGGCTAATCTTTGAGTTATTCTTTATTCTGTATATAGGGAAAATAACAAATTAACTCTTATTTAAGGATTATACGGCAAACTTGGATACATTATTCTTTCTTCTATATAGGGAAAAGTACATTATTTATCCTTATTTCGGCAAAATATGGCAAACTTGGCCGCGCTGCCGCCTTATTTAATCTGTTTTATACAATCTTTGAGTTAATTATTCTTTTATTCTATATAGGGAAAAAGACAATTAATGTACTTTTATTCTTTTCTCTATAGGGAAAATAACAATTTATTCATTTCTGTATAGGGGAAAAGACTATATTTAACAAAATACAGTTAAACTTTGGGGGTAATTATTGTTTTATTTAGTTCGATAAGGGGTAAAAAGGGAATATAAGTGTTAAAAAGTGTATAAAAATAGCCAAAAAGGCGAATAAAATAAATAAATGTCGCGCAGTACCCATTCTCCTCTATCTTAACATATACTATTCTCTACTATTCTATAATTCTCTATATTAATATTACTATATTCTCTTATCTATTGTACATATTATGTATATTTATGTGTGTATATTTGGGTATAAAAACAGTAGAAAACCCCACAAAAGTGGGGTTTTTTGTATTGTTTTAGTCTTTTTGCTTACCGTCTCCTACTATCACATAATATATAAAAACTGCTATCAATATTGCCACTTCAATCATCTTAAAATTCTACAATCTACATCAAATTCTCTATTTACTTTACTATACTACTTACTAATATCTATCTACATGTATATATGTATTTCTTTATACATCTACTTTTAATTTACTCTTCTTCTTCTATATCTTTGCTTTGTTTTTCATCTAAATCCATCATAGCTTCATCAGATTCTATGTTTTCTATACAATCTGACAACGCCATAATTGCACAATCTATATTCTCTTTAAACTCTTCTTCTAATTCAGGTTCAATAAAGCCGCCGATATCTTCTATATTTTTTTTAACATCTCTTATAGAATTAATTAATGCGGCGACTCTGGCTTTAAAATATTCGTACTCTTTGGTATTCATATATTTTGTATATCTTCTTTATCTAAAGATATACACAATGAATACACATTTTCATACTTACGAAATGAAGTTTTTGCGCGAATAAAATTAATTACTTTTACTCTATACTCTTCATCTTCTATATACTTATCTTGGAACTCTTTATTTAATAAAACTATACAAATTTCGCCGCAAAGTAATCCTAATATTTTGCCCCAATCAAATGACGACTCTTCTAGTTCGTCTGACTTTATTCTATATTCAAAAATATGTACGTTCTCTTTATCCATCTATTCTAATAATTTCTTTGCCATGTCTTTCGACTATATGCCATTTCACGTTATCAGGTATCTCTTTGACAACGATATCAGAATGCTTGTAAGAAGCATCGCCGCCAAGTTCTTCAATAACCTTGATAAGGTTAATGTCGTCTCGACTGATATCTGAATCAACGTATAAATTGTCTGGATCTACATATTCTGTATAAAATTCGCCATCTTTATATACAAGATTGATGTTAGCTAGTTCAGCATATCGCTTCATAGCTTTATCGGATAGCACAAAGCCGCCGTAGCTTTTATTGATCGCAATCTTCATTTATACTCTTTCTAAATATATAATACCCAATCGCGTTAATAGCCAATCCAATAAATAATGGCGGGAAATTTATTTTGAATAGCTCGTACAAAAGGATTGAAGTTATCAAACCTAAAGCCGCAGAAATAAAAATAAGACTAAAAAGCTTCATTTCAGTTCAACGATCTTAGCAGGAAAATCCTTGCTGACAAGTCTTAAAACCGTTTCTGCGAGGTCTTTGCTTTTCAAACGGGCATACTCTTCCCATTTACCGCCGTCCTTGATCATTACCATGTATTTTTGCATATTATTTGTTTCTTTCATAGTCTATATTATAAGTAAGAAATTGAACCAACGCTCGCAAACCCCATGATTCAAAAATAGATATTTTTTTAGCAGATAACAGATCTGTCATCAACCAATTCCATAAATAATAAATACATATAATAATTATGGCATTAATTAATATCTCCAAAAATAGCTTCTTCAGAAACTCTTTCATATAATTTTAATCTGTCTGTAACCTGCCTGTCACTCCCAATGGTTAAAATAAGGTAGCATGACCTGCCAACACTGTCAAGCACCTTTCGCGGTAAAAGCAAGATTCCTCGCCAAAACTTGCGGTTGTGACGAGGAACAAAGATTCGTATCTTTTGATGATTGGTATACTGAAACTTTTAAACTAGAACTACACTATCTGTATTCTTTGTTTTTATTGCCCCAATAATCGTGCTTTCATAACAATGTGTGTTTAGCTTATCTACACAATCATCAGCATCATCTTTACTTACAATAAAAGTCATTCCAATACCCATATTAAATACTTTGTACATCTCTTCATCTGAAATATTACCTGCTTCTTGTATTTGCTTAAATATATTTGGCTTTTTCCAAGAAGACTTATTAATTACCGCTCGGTATTGAGGCGGCAATGTGCGAGGAATATTGTCAATCAGTCCGCCACCTGTAATATGAGCGGCGGCTTTGATATAATTTCTACAAAGATTAAAAGGTTTATAATAACTAATATGAATCTCGGTCAACTCATTAATATATCTATCAATTAATTGTGAACTCAAAGCTTTTTGAGCCAATGTATATCCATTTGTATGTAGTCCAGAACTATAAAGACCAATAATAACATCATCTTCAACAACAGTGCTGCCATCAAGTATCTTGTCTTGTTCTACTACTCCTACGATTGTACCGCTAAGATCATACTCATTCTCTTTATATAAATCTGGCAGTTGAGCAGTTTCGCCACCAATTAAAGCACAATTATTAGCCGCACAAGCATCTGAAAATCCCTCAATCAATTGATTAAATATATTTTCATCCAATTTATTCATTCCAATATAATCTAGGAAGAATAATGGCTCCGCACCTGTTACAATGATATCATTAACACAATGATTAACTAAATCTTGCGCGACAGAGTTATGACCATCATATTCAAATGCCAATTTTAACTTGCTTCCAACACCATCTGTGCTAGAAACAAGAACTGGATTCTTATATTTACTAGTATCTAGTTTAAAAAGACCGCCGAAACCACCAATTTTACCCAGAACTTCTGGGCGAATTGATCGTTTGGCGATATTTTGTATATTAGATTTGACTTTGTTGCCGTGTTCGATGTCTACTCCAGCAGATTTGTAATCCATATTTTACCAATGATGTATAATGTTGGCTATAATAAAAGCGCAGGTTATAAAATTAACAAGAACGATGATAAAACGCAAGAAAAAACTTGCGAGAGCATAGTTTATCGGCAATACAGGCACATCAGGCTTGCAATCGTCTGTATAACCAACTCTATGATCAATAGTCCTAGCTAAAGTTAAGAAAAATTTATTTGTGATCACAAACTATTATATAAATCTTGTATTCACTTTTAATTTATCAGCATGATAAGACTTTTCTGTGTGGGCATAATTAAAAATCTATTTTTTTACGATTTTTACTATCATTCCAGCCTTCAAGGGCAAAATAAACTGCTGCTCCATATTTCAAATTATGGAAGCATACATATTCCATTTTTCTTTTAGATTTATAAGAAAGTTTAACATTAATTGTTGGAGAAAAACTGCAATTACTATCTTCCATTTCGTAGGGATAATCTTCAAAACGCAATTCGACTCCGACAATTTTATCGCTAGAACTTATTGTGCAACCCTGTTTAGCGTATTTAATTTTATGAGAATCTATTGCGCTATTCCAATCAATAAGGACTACTACGAAATTACTTGGAAGTTCATAAGCATTTACAATTTTTGCTCCAAAATAAATTTTATTTAAGTGATCTATTTCTTTTTTTATCGGACTAAATTCAAGATATGCTCTCATATATTAATATTATTCACTAATATCTTTAACTACCACATTACAATTCAAGAAATCTTTCTTATTTAAGATACATACCTGTTCTTTAATATAAATGTATTCGCTGCTCTTATCGTTTAATTGTTTGTAAATATCATCTACTATCAATCGCAAATCTTCTCTGATCTTTTTTGAATTTTTATCCATCTCTTCGGCATTATTAGTCGCAACTTCGTAATGATAATCACTAGTATAGACTTTACCATCTTGAAGATATGTAATGTATAAACTAATTTTATTCTTTTTTGTAAGTGCGTAAACTGGAGCAGCCATAGCTGCGATTTTTGGGCTTTTTTTATTGAAGAACATATTAAAAATAATGAAGGTAATACTCTTTTAGCTTACTCATGAATCCTTCAAGCTCTTCTTGATTCATGGATACACGAACTTGTTTCTGTTCGTCAATATCAGAAAGCTGAATAATAATCTTGGGATCTGATTTATGATTATCATTTATTCCTATGCCGTAGGTAAATTTACTGTCGAGACTTTTTATTGGATAGTTTATCATATTTTTTCTTTGCGACTTCGGACAGAGGAAGTACCTTTTTCAACTGTTCTAGGGCAGTATGATCGTCTTTGAGCGCATTGTCAAGGCGATCTTTAAGGGTTGCTAGTTTTGGTTTTTTCATTTACTGCATTAACCTTGGATGTGTCGTATGCCATCTTTGAAATTTTGATCTAGTTTTTCTTTTGGAGTATTTATCTTACTATAATCTAACGGATCGGGCCAAGGAATGTCTTTTTCATCATCCACAATTGTCATATCAAATTCATTGATACCGCATAATTCACCATCTATTCTTTCTTCGCCCATTTTATATCCAGATCCAATGAGTAATTCAGTAGAAAATTGACAAATACGAGTACCTCTTACTAGGATAGTTCTTGATTCAAGCCATTCATTATATGACTCAAGCGTAATTCTTTTACCAAACTCATCATAATCAAATACTTCTGTTCCTGCTTTAAACCAAGTATCAGGCTTGGCAATCAATTTTACATATTTCATATCACTTCTTTTTATAAATTAATTCTTTATACTGATCGTAATTAGCAGAGTCTTCAAATACTGATAGTTTGTCTTGTAGATCTTTGATTAGTTCTTTATAAGAATTAATTCGTTCTTGTCTGATTACGTCAAATACTCTAGTTTTAGTAATTTGCTCGTATTTAGTTTCAGAATCACAATCAATATAAGAATTATAAGAATAAGTAAAAGTTACACTATCTTCAGTGTGGCTGATATATTTTTTCTCACTTGTATCAATATAAGTTTGATAAATAATTCCACTTGGACATAATTCAAAATAATCAATTCTTAGATCCTTCTTTGTCATGCGTTCTACTTCTGTATCACTAAAGAAACAACCAACACCTTTATCATCTATAAAAAATTCAAACTCACAACCTTTGACTTCGCGGCGAGGTCCAGTATACGTTAGTTCCCACTTTTTGCCAAGGATGTCAGTATGGATGTATTTATGACCTTCTATTAGTTTCATTTCTTTTTAATTATTACTCTTGGAATACCAAGAAACTCTCTCGCTTCGTTGCGAACTTCTTCAGTCACTGACCAACCAAGATCACTAGGATTAAGAAGCCTATCAAAAAACAAAAGGTGTTTTTCAATGATTTTCTTTTGATCTAATACTTGTATTATTTTTAATTGCAATAGATCTTCTTCTTCATTATTAGGAAAAAAAGAATCATGTAATTCTTGAAGCGTTCTTCGATTTGCTCTTGCAGATAGACCGTCATAGTCATTATCATGGTGATTTTCAATGGCTGCACCAATATAGGTAACTAATTTATTGAATTGATCTTTTGTCATATTATTTTTTAGTTACATATTCAATGATATAAACTCGGGGTGCGAGTTTGATTTTGGCAATAGTTTGTATATCGTTTTTAATATTACGCAATAAGAAAATTAAAGCTATTACTGTAAAAACAGTGCCAAAAAATATAGGAACTATTGCATCATTTTCAATATTCTTTTTAGCTTTCTTTAGCAAGAAAACAAGACAGAATAACAAGATAACAGTTCCAATACCAAAGAAAATTAAATTAATAATCGCCTCGCTCATCTTCCAAGATAGAAACTCTTGGACAACAAGCGGGGCTTGCTGCAAAGCAAAATCAACTGCTTGCGCTACGCCAGCTTTACCAGCAGCATACAACTCTGAACCAGTCTCTTTGACTCCTTTGAGAACGTCAATGAGAATGGTATTTATTGTTTCTTGATTGTTAGTCATGATTAATTAGCGGCTGAAACATTATTTGATGCGGCGTTATTAGATGAATACCACATTGGCGCAGGATTATATGGCGTATGCCAAGGATTATATGGTACTGTAGTTGGCACGTTTATCGGTACATTAACTGGCACAGTACATTCGTTCAACTGATTCTTTAATGCATTAAATAATGTATATGCATCTTCGCGGCTCAGTTTAAATACTGTTTCTTCGATTTTTATTTCTATTGATGATGATACTTGTATATTCATTTTAGATATTAAATTCTTGGACATCTTCTTCAATAAATTGAAGAATACCTAATTTTTCAAGGTCATCTCTAATTTCATCGCATTTATAATAAGCCAAATTATTGTTGTAAACTAAAGAATTAAGATTACTTATTACATCGCGGCTTGATTGGAGGTGGCATCTAAAAGCAGCTTTGGCGAAAGCTTTGTTTCTCCAGACTGTTTTTCTGCTATTTGTAGTAATATATTCACCCATGAATTTGATACGACATGGACGAGTTTTTACTCTTTTAGGAAGTTTATTTAAATCAAAAGAATTTTTGATTGTATCTAAAACTTGTTTAGGTATATTCATAATACTTTTTGTAATTTATAATCTGGAATCTCACCGGCAAACCAAAAGAAATCTTCTTCAAAAGAATAATAAAAAGTCTGTTCAGTGACAGGATTGTATGCCTCAATTACAATTCTATCGTTAATTTCGCGACGTTTGCCGCGAAACTCATATTGAGGATATTTCTTTTTTAATTCTTCAGGAGCGTGAATGTTCATTTGTCTTTTTATAATTATATACTATTCTGGCGTTTACAAAATCGCTTTTCTTTAATAGCATTGATTCGCCGACACAAATATACTCACTAGATTTGTCATCTAGTTTTTGATGAATGTCTTTTATAATCTCATTAAATACCTTAGCTTGCTTTTCTTTGCTTTCATTGAAAAGCTGTTCGTTTTCTGCGTTTATTGTATAATTAGTGGTGTAAATATAAAGTTGTTTACCTAATAGATATTCTACTTCTAATGATATTTTTACATAATACGGCTCAGGAAGCAGCGTTTCAATCTTTGATGCTTCAGGTTCCGAGGGTTTTTTCTTGAATAGATTTAGTATTTTCATATTAATAGACATAATCTGTGTGATTGCACTTATTACAATTCACACTTCGTTTAGGAGGATATGTCGCCAACATAGCATTAGGATTAGAATAAAACATTTCTTCTCCACACTTTGGGCAAGCAAAGCCAGAGTTGAGGTTATTGACTGCGGCAAAATTAATATATGCTTGTTTATTATGTTCCTCCAAAGATTTTAAACTCTTTTTTGGAACTTCTGTTTGCTTTTTAACATATTCTTCAACTTTACGCAGTCTAATATTTAAGGTTGCGATTCTGTTATGAGCGCACTGTAATGTTTCGTGAAATCTATAACCTTCTCGCTTCTCTGTAATCGTAGGTGTTCCGCTTCGCGTATCAGAGTAGTAAGAACCGCATCCAAAAAGAGAATGATAATCTCCTTTTACTTCATGTGCGCCGCAATTTGGGCAGGTTTTAATATTGTTGCTCATATTATTTTTACTTTACCACACACTTTATAACAAGTCAAGCATCAGATTTACTAAACTTTTCTTTATAATACGCTTCATATTTATTTTCAGGCAATGCCTCCATAATCTCGCTCCATCCATTATTCTCCTTCATATACTTAACAATAGGAGCCTGTGGCTTCTGATTACGCTTTATACATACCCATTGCGTAGGTCCGCAATCACGATTAGCTTCATACATCTTAAATAGTTCTGGTAATTCATTATAAGAAACATCCTCGCCATCAGCGTATGCCCACGCAAATACATCATTACAATTTAAATGTAGGATCAATGTTTCATTCTTACTAATTGTATCTTCAATAACATATTTGCGGCTACTAACAAATAAAATATTCTCTTCTAACAAGTGCGCGGCCATTGCTTCATGGTCAGGCTCTTTTTTGCCATTAATGTCAAACCAATATTTAGATTCATTCATAATTATATTTACTATCTTTATTTATAGTGGCACTTGAACAATAATTAATTTCGCCGCACAATTTGCATATATTTATAGTACCTGTATGTACACAAGTAGATCTCCACTCAGAAGATTCGATGCCAGTCTTTCTAATTCTTACTTGCACGCGGATTTTATGTTTACAACTATTTTTCACTTAAATATTAACCTTGAATATGCCTGATACCATCTTCAAACTTTTTTTGTCTTGCTTCTGCTTCAGCAGTAGTAGCTGGAGGATCTAATGGCTTAGGCCAAGGAATATCTTTGTAATTGTATTTAAAATCAAACCGCAAAGTAAAAAATATCAATCCTAACTGTAAAGTAATTGCTTTATAAGTGTCATCAATTCCTGAAGCATCATTGCGCCAAATATTTCGGGGAAACATTATCCTTAGTCCTAAATATAATCCTCCTCCGTTTCTTTTACAATGCCATTCAGGATATATACTTAAATATTTTGTATTCATAATTTTAATCCTCTATAATATTTTCTAGGATGAAATCTATTGGTTTCTTTCCAATCCAAAAAACAGCGTTATAACAACCGTTATAAAATCCTAATTCTTGATATTTGATTTTTCTATTAATGCCAATTTTATTCAATAGGTATTCAATATTTTTGAATTCATGATAATCATCTGCAACTTCAACCCAATATTCAGGAATCTTAACATTGATTAACTTAGCTTTGTTTTTCATAATTTTAATATTGAGCAGTGTCACTTACTTTTTTAATAAGCCTCATTCTTAGACATTTTGGCAAAATCAAATGTTTAAGTAACCACGCATAAAATCTATGTTTTTTTGTTTGTTGAATCATGCTATTCTTTCCATTTATCAATAGTTCTTACAAAAGCTTCTGCTCGTTGTGATGCGGTTGCGGTAAGAATATGCTGTTGATAACAAATTTGAGTAAGCGTATTAACATAAAACCCAAAACCATATAATTGATGATAATTTTGGCCTCGACTTAGTGTCTTTTCTGCGTCATGCATTGCATTCAAATCATTACAATAATCTGGTAAAATACTCTTAGAACTATCTGGTTCAATTGCCCAATGATATGTAATTGCCTTATGGACTTCTGGCTCAAGAATTTGCCATCCACGATATTCAGCAATAGCGATATTAATTTCTTCTTCACTCATATCTTTTTTCTTTGCGAGGCTTGTGAATACGCATGGTCACGCCATTGAATCCTGAGATCAACTCTACACCTTCTCCCTTGGGCAAATCAAGCTTTAAATTGTCAATATAATCCCAAGCTTCTTTATATTTCTTTTTATTATGTAATTGATTTATTTTTTTACTTTGTTCAGGAGTAAAAACGTGATCAATATACTTGACAAAATTAACTATCTCTGGCAATGGTTCATCACTTGCCTTTAATGGATCTCGAAAATCTACAGTGGAATAATCAAAAAACCCATCATTTCTTTTCACTGCTAAATACTGCCGAAATACGCCTTGAATTTCATAAGCAATACGAGCATCGCCAATTTCATCACTATTGAATCCATAACTAGCACTTGGACTAGATAGCTTTTCATCTTCAATAACTAATTTGCGAACCATTTTTTCAATGAGATCGCGGCTATCATAATCAATACATTTATCATACGCTCTATCAAGAGCAATACCAATTTGCCCACTACGCATACGATAATAAACCTCAAGTGCGCGATTAATGACGCAAAGATGGGTATCTGAAAGTTTTACGTCGTTCATTTGTTGTTCTTGTATTTGAGAATCAGTATTCATTTTTATTCTTCAACAGATAAAAAGGCAAAAATAAATATCATAAATCCAACACTTCCAATTACATAAGATGTAACATGAAGCTTTGTAAGATCCCATAAAAGCGCGGCTGCTAATAAAAATAATATACCAATAATTGTTCTTATTGATTTCATTTTTTAACTCCTTTTGCTCTGTACCATTGATTTGCAAGCAACCGTTGATTACTTAAAGAAACTCCATCTATAGTAAGCCATTCTAATAATTCATCGCCAGCTTTTTCTAGCTGGTTGATTTTTTGAAGTCGCGTTTCAGCAATATTTCTCCAATAACAGACATCGCATAGTTCTTCTCCAGAACCATCGCGCCCATGATTATGATGATTAATTGCATAAGAATAACAGCGTTTACATTTCATAGCTTTTCCTCCTTGGCTTTGTACCATCTATTGCTGGAGTAATAATCTGTGCAGTATTTTTCCATCTCATCCCCCGCCTCTATCAGCCGCTTGATGCGTTGTTGAGCGGCGGCGAGTTCGCATTCTAGTTGTTCAGAAAACTCGGCATCAACAGCAGTATCCAAACCATGAAAACCGCGCATCGAATCTGTCCTAGGTGTATTGCTCACGGCTTGATCTCCTTAGCCTTGTGCCAGCGGTAGATGTTCGCCATATCGTCGTTGTCGTAAAGGAGTTCTTGCCCAGCCTCCTCCAGCCGCTTGATGCGTTTCTGAGCGAAATTGAGTTCGCGCTTCAACAATCCTAAGACATTTGAATCAAGCAATTCTGGACGCTCACCAATTTCACCTTCGTACAATTCCTCTAACTGTTTGATTCGCTCCTCAAGCATCAGATTTTTTTTATCTAATAATTGCTGTTGACGAATTATTTTGTTAGATTCGTTTAGTTCGCATTCAAGTTGTTGAGAAAGCTCAACCATGAACTTTGCAAGCTCTACAACGTCATAAGCTTTTTTCCAAGCTGCGTATGTTCTTGGAGCTTTTATTGGGTCAATATCCATCTTGGTTCACTAATCTGAATCCAAAGCCAAAAAAAGTCAAGGCAAAATGCCAAAAACCTTCTCTGTCATTTAAATAATAAATTTCTGTTGGGAAACTTATTTTAAATCCAAAAAAGTATTGATCAGTCCATTCGTTGAATCTCTTTACCTTGCTTATACTTGGAAAATACAATTCAATATATAAAAATCTAAAATTCTTTTCGTCGTTTATGATGTTTATTTTCATTTTAATATTTTTCTACGTTATTTTATTCTCAGTCGCAATATTTAAGTGTAATTTTATTCAAATACATATTATAATTATGATAGATCAAAATCAAATTTTATGGGACGAAAGAAACTTAACAGAACTCCAGAGCAGTTGCAAGAACAAAAACGAGCAAGAGACAAGCGATATTACGAAAGACATAAAGACAAACTCAACGCCAAACGATTGGAGAAATATTACAGATCCAAAGTTGAGAAGAAGAATGAGGCAGAAGATTTACAGAGAGACTAATAAAGAAAAGATAAGAGAAAGACAAAAAATTGCTTATAAAAAACATTACGAAGCTAATAAAGAAAAAATACAAGCTGCTCATAGAGTTTACAATGAATTAAATAAAGATAAAATAAAAAAACAAAGACAGGAGTATTACGAAAGAAATAAAAGAAAAATATTGGATTACAATCAGTCTTATCATGAAAATAAATTGAAATCTAATACTCAGTATAGATTGGCTTATATTTTAAGATGTAGATTAAGAACAGCTTTAAATAAAAGATATAAAGCTGGTCATGCTGTTAAAGATCTTGGTTGTTCAATTGAAGAGCTAAAAGCGCATTTAGAATCTAAATTTCAAGAAGGTATGACTTGGGAAAATCATACCCAAACAGGGTGGCATATTGATCATATTAAACCATTATCTTCATTTGATTTAAGCGACAGAAAACAATTCTTGGAAGCTTGTCATTATTCCAATTTGCAACCTTTATGGGCAGGAGACAATTTATCTAAAAGTGATAATTTTCCATAAAATTTAAGAAATGGGCAATCTGTGGCCCATGCGTCACAAGTCAAGCATTCTGAATTGTGGTCAAAAGCATTAGGCTTGTGACAAGGCCACTCATGCTCGTTTCCAAGAACTTCAATAGTTATCAATCTCCAATAATCCCATTGATAGCCTCTTTCATTATTCCAATGTACAGGCAATATTTCTTCTTTGAAACCTGCGGGACCAAAATCAAATATTCCTCTAATGACATCTCCTTCGTAAATTAACTTACCATTAACGTCTTTCATTCCAGTATATTGTTGGACTGGATGATCGTGCTGGCATAATAGATTGTCGGCGACAGTAATATTATGAAGATCGAAATATATTAGCTTTTTTTGACTTGGATCGTAGACTCTAAATTTAAATTCTCTCATACTTCTTTATGTTCGAATACATTACTGACAACTTTCATAATATTATAATCAGCCGCTGGGCCTTCAAAGGTTGGTACAAAGAACCAATTGGGTTTTATAGTTTTTAATTTATAGCAACGGTCCCAATATATTTCATACAATCCACAATGATTACCTTTGACATCTTTGGCTTTATCATTTGCTGCTGTATGTAGTTCAACTATGTCGCCGCAATAAATTTCTTTGCCATCTTTGTCTTTCAGTCCTGTATATTCTTGCGGCTCACTTACGCCGCCAGCGATACCTTGAGGCACTCCTTCGTACACATCAAAGTAAATAAAATACTTAGAAACAAAAGAATAGATTCTGAATTTAAATTCGCGGCTCATTTTCTTTTTCTTGTTTATCCTTTGCGGTATCAACCATTTCACACTTAATAACATAAGTGCTATAAAACTTTTCAACATGAGCAACCGCCTCTGTCATGTTCGGCGCAATAGTTTCAACGGTTAAACCACTTAAGAGTGTAGATTTATATTTGATCATGATAATTTTTTAATATGTTTAGGATGAACTATTTGCCATTTATCAAAAAATTTAGCATTGTATTCTTCGATGGTAATATCTAATACATTGCCCCAATGTTGTTCTTTGTCGGCCCAAATTACTCTGGCATTTTCAGAGCCTTGATATAATTTACCATCTGAATATTTAAATCCACTAAATCTAAATCCATAATGATCAAATACCATATAACCTTTTTTATGTAGGCGATTGGCTTTTGCCGCTTTTCGCAAAATGTTGCGCCAGCGAGATTTTTGCAATTTGTTCATAACTCAATCAATATATATCAAAACTTAGCAGAAGTCAACAGCTTTTTTCAGAAAAATTGAGCGTATTCTGGGAATCCTGTTTTCACTACTTCAATTTGTTCCTTTAGATCATCGTCAGACATAGTAGTATCAGACAACATTCCAATCAACCAGTATTCATCCCCATCAGTAAAATAATGAGCATTTTGAGCGATTTTACTGATAAGTTTTAGTCTTTGTTCGGCGTTCATATCAAATATACTTATAAAACTCTTCTGGCAAGATTATATTATTATAAGCTCCTGTTTTTACTGTTGCGAACATTGGCGCGATATCTTTTATAGATAAATTTGCCAAGCCGCAGCCAATTTTTGTAACTAGAAATTCGTATTCTGGATGAGTGAATGAGAACGCTAGGAAAGAATGCACATGGTGTTGGATTTTGTCAAGAGGCAAAGTATAAATTTGACGATCCTTAGTTGGAATGCCATACGTTTGACCTACGAGACCAGAGGCTCCATACTTCGCACCCCACTTCATTGCCAGTTTAGCAGCACCAGCACCGTGAATGTATGCCTCGTTCGCGCCGTAAACAAAGATTTGATTTGGTTCTAAATGAGTAATGTTTTCTGGGGTGAATTTCATATTTAAAAACTCTTTGTATAATCAATACCATCAACTTCATTTGAGAATTGTTTTTTACTATTTTCTAATCCGCAAATGATAGTTTCTATGTCGCTACACTCTTCGACGAGACTGATTGCAGTGTCTAGCCCTTGGTTGTAGGCTCCATTAAAACTCTGACGCGAAGATACGTCATACAAGGCCCAGTTGTCAATACCTTGTTTTTTGAAATAATTTCCAAGAAACAGGGCTGCATCCTTGACTTCTTGAGGGATTTCATGGATTAAATTTATGTCGAGGGTCATGTTATTTTTATTCGTCTTTGTTCATTTCTTTCAATTCCTTAGCCAATTCAAACAAAGAATCAATCTCAAAAAAATTATCATTAGCGACACAATGTTCACTGAATGTTCTTTTATCAAGTATATAGCACAAGGCTTTAATGTTGTGGCTTAAGGTTACGATTTTTAATTTATTATCGTTAGTCATTTTCATATTAATCTTTCTTCTCCATCTTCTTCACCTCAGAGTCATTAAAGAAACAACATCTGCCTTTATCATCTGTAAAAAATTCAAACTCGCAACCTTTGACTTCGCGGCGAGGTCCAGTGTATGTTACTTGGTGTTTTTTGCCAAGGATATCAGTGTGAATGAATTTATCGCCTTCTTTCATATATCTTTTATATTACCGGAGAAATAATCAACATTACTAATAATTCTGTCGCAAACCTTGCATTCCATCGTCGCGATAGTTCTGCGACTCCACTGACAAGAATGCTTTTCGCCTTTGATGTAGAGAGTATGATCGTTGCCGCAATTTTGGCAAGGAATTTCTTCACTATCTTTGCAGCAAAAAACGCATCTGTATTTCATATATCTAATTTACTTGGCTTGAATGTTCCGTCGTTGTCAATGATATTTTGCATTATCATTTCTAGGCGTTCATCGTCATTGTAAGATTCAAGAAAGACCAATGTTTTTTCATTGTCGCCTTTAAAATATCCTTGGCTACCTTCAAAGTAGCTTTCGATAAGTATTAATTGTTTTTGCGTGAATATCCTATTTAGTCCATTTGAGATTTTACTATCATCATACACAAAATCTCCTATGTAAAACTCCTTTTTTAAATCTTCAATTGTAGTATTATTATTTAAATTTATGCAACTCATAAAGAGTCCGCCGAGAGCGCACACATTGCAAGATTTGATTTTCTTTTTTGCGAATAATTCTTGAACAGAATCTTCGTCTTTTAGATTTTTCTCACAAGCAGCTTTTATATTTGGCTGTACCCAACATCCAGATTCAGCAACATATCTCTTCGTCTTGATCTGGGCAAGAACATCTTGAGCAATCATTACCCGTTTTTGGGCTTTGGTTGCTTTTTTGAATTTTTCGTTTAGTTTATAAGTTTTCATAATTATGACCACTTTCTATGCTCTTCATAAACTTCTTCTAAGCCATCATAATCGCTAATGTACCATTTAATATCATCAGGTATCTCAACAATTTTTAATTTAGAATAATGTCCATTCGCTAAATCGCCAAGCTGTTCGACAACTTCTACAAGGACTGGATCGTTTCTTTCAATCTCCCACTCACCAAATCCATTTTCTTCTTTTACTTCGTTTAAATAATAATGAGTAATGGTTTTAATTTTTTCATCTTGTTTAGCTATGATGTTAAGACCCTTTTTGTCGCCAAACAATAGAACAGCTTCTTCACTAAGGCTAAAGCCGCCGTGTTTTCTATTAATTACTATTTTCATTCAGTGCGAACATGATGGCAGAAAAAATTAACCTTGTCAAGCGGAGTTTTTCGGTGTAAGCAAATATGTATGACAACCTTAGAGCAACTAGTCGCAGATCACACAATTTTAATCCAAAAAATAATCGCAGAAGCTAAGAATGAAGCGTTAACTGATGCGGCCAAACCGAAAATTACAATCACAAATTCTAGCGTTACTCCCGTTCAAACAAAATTAGATCTATTTTCTCACATATCTAATAATTTTGATAATTTAATACAAGATAAAAAAGAAAAAAATATATTAACTCCTTATGCTAATCCTTATAATTGGCCCCGAAATAATAATTGCTGGGCAAAAAGTCTTGATCTAAGTGGTTATTGCGCTTGTATCGTTCCTCTTGGAGGAGTTGGCGGCGGAACTCTTATAACTAAGAAACATGTATTACTCGCCAATCATGTGCCTTATTCGCAGTCGCCATTCATGATTTTCTTTATAAACAATAATAATGTTTCACTTGTTTATAACGTCATGAAAACTAAACGTGTCGCCAACACTGATATATTAATTGGTGAATTAGATAAAGAAGTTGATTCTTCGCTAAAAGTATATAATGTATTACCTGCTAATTATCTTAAATATTTTGATAAGCAAATTAACTTTCCTTTATTGTATTCAGATCAAGAAAGAAAAGCTTTGATTGGCGAAAATGGTATGATTAATACTACTTATGGATCTACAAATACATTAATAAATATATCTAAAGATACTAATAGATCTCAATATTTTGAAGCTTTGATCGGCGGCGACAGTGGCAATATTGTTTCTACTATTATTAATAATGAGATAGTAGTAATCGGCGCATGGTATATGACTCTTGGAACTATGGCTGGTTTAGCAACAAATATACCTAGTTATATAAATGAAGTAAATAATACAATATCTTCATTAAGTAGTGGATATAAAGTTAATGAAGTTGATTTGAGTGGATTTAAAATGTATTAAGATAAAAAAATAAAGGTAAGGCTAGAAATACTAGTCTTACCTTATTTAAAATTGGCTCCACTGGCTGGCCCCGCCCCAGCAACATCGAAATTAACAGTTTCGCACTCTACTAATTGAGTTACAGTGGAACTAAAAAAATGGCGACCTCGGAGAGGATCGAACTCTCATTATCCAATTATGCACATATCGCTTAGAAGGCGCTGCCATTACGAGGTCACTAAAATCTACAACTATCTTATACTCTTATATAGTATTGTCAATAGTTTTTTGAAAATTAAATCTCACTAGAAGTAAGTCTTTTTACAGAACGGGGCATGAAGCCCCTTGTCCTTCTAGTGAGATAATCTACAAGCTTCCATGTCGCTTATTCACTATAATGTTATTGAGGCGATTGGTATTTGCCATTTTGGTCCACCCTCAACAGGGGATGCTTGTAAAAATTAAATGACCACGACTTGCGAATATACGAGGATTTCACCTATGTTCCATATCATGGAATAATTAATATATTTACTTTCGAACGTACATATATCTTTTATTACAAATGTCTATCTCGCCAACTTCAGTCTTCTCCACCTCATGTGGTGTTTTATTATTCTATATCACTAATGGTCAAAATTATTAAAAGAACAAAAATGGAGTATGAGCATTTCTACATTTTCAGCGGCATCTTTCTGTTTATGCGAAACAGCGATTGCGTCAAGGAATCGACTCGCATATCTATCCTATCTAACGCTAGATAAGTATCTCATTATAGCATCTTAGTTACTTGCGTAACACTCCAAAATTAATACCCATTTTTTTCACAGTGTAAAGCGACTAGAAACATTATCGCTTGGGCGCACTGTATGTTTTTGCAGATCAGGTCGATCAGTTACTTGATGTGTTCCCAATTAGAACAGTTTCAATCAATCCAAATAGTTCGAAAAGCACTATTTTTTAAGTTGATATATACCCCAATTTATACCAGATCCTTTCCGAGAGGCTTTTCACTGGCTACCTCAAGCTACGTCTTAGGTGGACGCACTGCCCTCATTGCTGCAAAATTGTATTGCGGCTTAGGTAATTACTCCCAAACCGCAATATTTCCTCGTATGCCGTCCATAACAGATTACCAAGTCTGTTATCATGGGTTCGCTCTTGGAAGCTGGGTGCATAGTGTTGGAAAATTTATAAAAGAACGAAAGTGGTCCCGCTGGCGAGTTCGACCTCGCAATCCAAAAGGCGAGGGTTTTTAAGACCCTTGTGTATACATTCCACCACAGCGGGATTAAAAGAACACTCACAATCTACCAGAGATTATGCCCCAGTCAAGGGGAAAGATTTAGAATTTCACATTTCGAGTTTTATCATGTATACTATATTATATGCTTTTAATTTCAACTGAACAAATTTTATCTCTTAAAGCTACTCAGATGATACCTCTTAAATGCGACTATTGTCAACAAAATTTTGAAAGAATGCAAAAGTATATAAAATCAGATTTAAAATTGCGCTCGTATAAAGGTCATTTTTGTTCCAATGCTTGTAGTATTAAAGCGAGAGACGTAAGAAAAGAAGTGATATGTAAACAATGTAATAAAATATTTTTAAAAAAGAGATGTCAATTAGTTAAAAGCCCTGTATCTTTTTGCTCATCTTCTTGCGCTGCGACTTATAATAATACCCATAAAACTCATGGATGCAGAAGATCTAAATTAGAGATATACTTTGAACAAGTGCTGCCAACCAAATACCTAGATTTAGAATTTCATTTTAATCGTAAAGACGCAATCAATTCTGAGCTAGATATTTATATTCCTAAATTAAAACTTGCTTTTGAACTTAATGGTATTTTTCATTACGAACCGATCTATGGAGCAGATAAATTAAATCAAACTCAGAATAATGATCGCCGCAAATTTCAAGCTTGTTTAGAGCGAGGTATTGAATTATGCATAATTGATACATCTAGTCTTAATTATTTTAAACCAGATAAGGCTCAAAAATACTTAGATATTATAGTAAATATAATAAATTCGAAATTGTAAAAGAACAAAAATTGGCAGTCCATAGGAGAATCGAACTCCTATTAACAGGTTGAAAACCTGCTGTCCTGACCATTAGACGAATGGACCGTATCATAGTCCAAGCGAGATTCGAACTCGCAACTTCACCCTTATAAAGAGTTTACTCTACCGTTGAGTTATTGGACTATAATAAATATGCAATAGTCTCTGTGGGCCGTGTCGAGATCGAATCGACAATCAACGCTTTATGAGAACGCTGCTTTAAGTCCAGTTTAAGCTAACGGCCCATAGAAACTACTACATATTAAATTAAATAAGCAGCGGGAAACGTATTTCCAATCTTATATAATCAACACACATTGACATATAAGTGACTTCACTGCTTAAAATTATAAAAGAACAAAAGTAATGAGTAAAGTATAATTCCAATTATATTTCAGAATATATTTACCGGACAAGAAACATATTCTTACTCTTTACTCAAAATTAATTGAGCGGGAAGGAATAATTCCTCAAATATATCTAACACACATTAGATATAAATCATCAACCGCTCAAAGCTTATAAAGAACTAAAAAAAGTGGTGCATCCGGTGGAATTCGAATCCACAACCAACAGATTAACTTACCACTTCAGCTTTCGCTGACCGTTTCCGTTGTGGTCTGGACTTTATCATCATCATTACAGATGTCAAGCGTAAAGTCTCTGAGGATTCTATCTAGGTCTAAAAATTCATTTATATAATGAACTTTTGACTTTTGAAGATTCTTGCTTTCTTTATACCTGATAATAAAAGAACTTTTATTTTCGCAAGCTAATTTAGCTGGAATAAAAAGCACCTTGTCTTGATCAGGAAGATACACGCTAAAAATATCAATGTCACTAACTTTATAAAGATATCTATATCCATTAGGTCCAGATTTCCTTAAAGGAAGCGTAGCAATTCCATTTTTTTCTTTAGCGTATTTAACTTGAATTTTTATTAACTTACTATTGTATTCGACTATCATATCTATTTTAGAGTAGTCACCAATTTCAGAAAAAACATTATATCCAAGTTTATGTAACTCTTTTAAAGTAGCAGAGAATCCAAGATTGCCTTTCTGTTTGCTATGTGTTATCATATACTATATTATACACATAAACCATCAGATTGCTAATCTTTTAGTTTCCTGCGGATTGCCCAATCTTAAACATTTTTACTTTTTCAAGTAGTTTAAGCTCTAAGGGGTTTCCCGCATACGGCTCGATTCATTTTATACATTTCTGTATAAACGCTCTTATTACCTAAGTCTGCTGCTCTACCGTTGAGCTACGGATGCATTAAATTTTAAAGAACATTGACAATCTATCACACTTTCTTCGATTGTCAAGGGGAAACTTAGCGGGTATCGGATTCGAACCGATGATCTTCACGTTATGAGCGTGACGAGATGACCTCTTCTCCAACCCGCAAAAATTTAAAGAACGACATCAACTTACTACAATCTGTTGAATTGTCAAGGGGTTTTCAGCTTTTTCTGCGCTTTTACCATCTGCTGAAATCACCACCTCTAGCGAACGTGTACATCCTACAACACTTTCTTCGTTTGTCAAGTGGTTCTTCACGTTTTCAGGAATTTCCGTCATTCCCGCATGAATTTCATTGTGACAATTTGCACAAATTAAAATACATTTTTTTAATTCTTTTTCGAGAAGTTCATCAGGAATATTTTTTCTACAAGTTGCATCTGAAACATCAAAACATTTTGTGCTTGGATCTATATGATGAAAATTTAAAGAATTTTGACATTTATTATAAAAGCAAATTTGACATTTCGCGCCAAATCTGTCTATTATTTTTTTCTTTTTAGCGGCTCTAATTCTTTTTTTATAACTTCTTTTTTCCTCTAAGCATTTTTCTTTATAAACTGGATCTGTATGATAACGAACCGTTGATCTATTGCATTTTAAATTTTTTGCAATTTCAGTTATGCTTTTTCCTTGAGAAAATAAATCGTTAATTTGCGCCGATAAATCAGAATATTCCATTGAATATCATAAAAGATATTCGGAATATTTAAAATAAAAAAGTGAGCCTCCAGTCAGATTTGAACTGACAAAGGATAATTAATCCATACTTGTTTACAAAACAAGGCCGATAGCCATTTCCGGTCATGGAGGCTTTAAATTTTTATTTACCAACTAACTTTTGAATTGCTCAAAGAGATATCTTCATCTTCTTCTACACTAAAATCCAATTCAAGGCAAATATTTTTAATTTCCTCACAAGTAATATGAATACCCTTCAAATGAGATTGAATTTCTTTAATACTAGGCTGCGACCCTGCTTCATTACGAATTTCAACATAATTCTTAATAGCGAAGTAAGTAGAATCGCTATATTCATAACCTTCGTTGATATTGCAGCCGCAATCATCGTCGCAATCGTTTTCATCATCAACATCGATTTCTTCATCGGTATTGTAATATGGCTCATTGAGCGGAGCTTCTTCCTTAATGCGCTCAAAAGGAACTTCACCAATGACCTTGTATTTAGAAACACGAAGCTTCTGAAAATTGCAATCAGTAGGTACACTAACTGCATTTGAAGGATCGAACTCAACCATCATAAGATGACCGTTATTGCCAGCCCAATCCTTTGCATAATCGTAACTACCAACGTGCAAACCGTTAGAACAATGATTGTCCTTATTATCATCAACACAATTGCGAGCGACTTCGATAATCTCACCAATCTTGTTCAAGATGCAGCCGTTTTCATTCACAGTGCCAGTAATAACAATCGTATTCTTATTACCATGCTTTGAATAATAATTAGTATCAACACCCTTGTACCCAATAACATTGCCGGTTTCAGTCAATGGCAAAGTCTTGTAAGAAAGAAAAGTGTACAACTGATCGACACTGTTCTTGCTAGGATTGAACATAAGCTTCTCAATAAAATTGAGAATAGGTTGAGCATCCTTGGCTCCTGAGCGCAAAAACTCAAGCAGCTTATCAATTACAAAACCCTTCAGTTCGTAACTACCGTAATAAACCTTTTCGGCAAGAACCTTGATACTGCCGTGAGAAAAGTCTTCGATCTGCTTCTTAATATCAAGAAAGCGACCAATGTTTTCGTATTCTGCATTTAGCAGAGCATTCTTCAATCCAGTATAATTGGGATTGTCGGTATTAACCGTATAAGGCTGACCTTCCCAAATGACCGTGATTGCGTTGCTAGTGACAATATATGCTGGCTTGTTCATAATATTTTTTACACCTTTATTCTTCGACTATGCTAACTCAAATTTTCGAAAAGTCAACAGAATTCTGCTGATTGATGAAGGAAATGTACTCTTTAAATTTTACTTCATTTTTGTCGCGATCAGAATGCCAAAGATCGCGGTGAACTTCAAGCATGGGATAATTTTTATAAATTTCTTCAGTGGCTTGATTTAGATATTTTCCGCAGATAGAAACTGGAGTTTCATTGTCGTGGGACATATTAATTTTAAGACTCTCCAATACATGCCGCCATTTTTTAATAAAATTAGCGAATTCAAGCATATTTGCTTTTTTAAGAAGTTCTGAACAAAAATTCAGTTTGTAATCATATTTCTGACAAGTAATAATATCTGCGACCATGACAGTAAAAGTCATAATATTATATGCATCATCAGTCTTGCAAGAAATATATTCAAGAATCAACGACTTAACTTCATCAGTGCAACTGTTCCATTTATCTTGGATATACTTAATAACATCAACGAAGTCGGCGCGATTTTTAAATTTAGTAGTCATAGCTACATTATTTGACACTGCATAAACAGGAGTATTAAATAATAGGACTACTTCACTAAAAAAGCGGCTATTGAGTTTATTCTTTTCGTAATAAAATTGTGAATACTGATTAATAGGCTTTCCATCAGAGATGGGAAAATAAAGCTTAGTAATGGAAGTATCGTTGATTTCTTGAGTAAAAGAAGTTGAAGAGCGAAAAGCGGAACCTTCAACCTTGTAAAAATAACTAGGCGTGTACGAACTGGTAGAAGCTTTCTTGTTAGAAGGAAGCTTTACTGGAGCCAATTCACTAAGATTGCAATAACCAGACTTAATAAGATTAAATCCATTAACTTCTTTGAACTTGTCAACTCCATTAACAATAGTAGAGCTAATGATTGATTGATCGTGAGCAACAACGACTACAGTCGAGTATTTCTTGAGTAAATTAAATACGCGAGGAGCGATCTTTGTATTGTCAGGCATATCATTAAATACAATATAATTATTTTTATCATTAGTAATTGTATAACACTTGCTGACGCTTACGCGATCATTATTAACTAAGCTGTAAGTTTTAGCATAAACAGGAATTCGATGAGCTTTATTATCTACTTCATAAGCAGCGCGATTGAAAGTAAAAGAGGTAACCTTATACCCCTTGAATACAAAAACATCTTGCGATTCAAGCTTATCAAAGGCGTTTCGAGGAAATGTATTCTTAATTTCCTTGTAATAATCCATAGCATCGCGCAAACAATCAAATTGCGCGATCTTATTCTTGATTGAATTAGTAAATTCTTCGCAAAAAGATTTATAACAAGACTTTAGATAAGACTTTGTAGTCTTATTGTACTCAAGTGTTTCGCGTGAGTGATGCAATGAAACAGAACCAATATCAGCAATAAAAACTAGTTTATTGAGATGTTTAGTCCAAGCAAAATAAGCGTCTGAATCATTGAAATCAATGAGTTCAGGATTAATGGGATAATAAATACCTCCCATAATAATACCTTGTTCGCCAACTGACCACGAATTGTAACTATTAAGAGACTTGCGAATCTGCCAACCATTACCAATACTAAGAATTTCAGGCTTAACAATATTAGTTTGGATATTTAGAAACTTTGGTAGAATTTCAAAATTACTAAAGAAATTAGAGATTTCTTCATTGAATTTAGTTAGATCATTCTTCGCAACTCCAACAGAAATACAAATACCATTAGCTTCAGAAGTAGGCTCTGAGAATACTTCATCAATCTTAGTATCATTTTCTTCAGAAATATAAAGACTATAGATAGATTTAGTACCGTTATGATAAGAAGTAACAGTAAAACTGTCCTTATAAGATAGAGGCGCGAAGCGGCCTATTCCAAACCCGCCCACCATCTGATCAGAACCACGCTTGGTAGACTTACCAAATTTACTATATAGATTAAAAATCTGATCTCGGCTCAAACCAGAACCGAAATCACGAACAGAAAAAGTCTGATCCAAACCAGTCGGGCATTTGATTTCAATTGACTCTGGAGACAATCCAGATTCTTTATTGGCATCTACAGCATTAGCATAAGTTTCACGAATCGTAGCAAGAATCGTGTTCGAATAATTGTTTCGCAGAAGCGAGGAAATATACCTCATATCTTCTGGATCAATCGTGCAGTTTACAGTGGGAAAATCGTGCGAAGTGGCAACGACTCTATCGGCAATAAGAATTTTCATCGTGGGAACAGTCTAAACGACAGCAATCGAAACGTCAACAACTAAAAAAAATAAAAAAGTGCGCCAAAGTCGAAACTTTGGCACACTCGTTGCTATGTACTATACCTTACTTCTTCTTACCGCCCTTTGGGGCAGGAGCAGGAGTTGGGGTGGATGCTGGAGTCTTTGAGCCAGCCTTTGGAGTATTCTTTGCCATAAATTTTTAAGCGTTAGCGAAACGAGTCTTGCCTGACTTCATGGCTACAATGTTGCTAGTTGCAACGCGACGATTCTTATCTGCATTTACGTCCCAGAACGAAACGTACTTCTCAGTAGCAGAAGTGATCTTCGCGCAAAAAGCATTGCGCTTACCATTGACTGTTGCGACCAAGGTAGAGAACCTACCTCCCGTAGAATTTAGCTTAGTTACCTTATTCATATTACATAATATTCTACCGGAGATAACCGGAAAATCAAAGGATTTTTTCAAATATTTTGCACCGGCAATAAATGTAGAAAACCTTTATCCTTGTTCTTCACTTCACACTCATAAATACAATCAAGGCCAAAATCTTCTGGCGCGACAGTAATGTCATCAGCGTGTTTATTTGAAGTTCCGATTCCTTCGCTCCAATGAAACACCGGAACAGTTCCCCAAGTAGGATAAAACTTAACGAACCAATCTTTGCAAGAAATTACATTTCCATCTTGATCTTTGGAAGGATTGCATTTGTCATGCAGATTATCTAAAGTTAACGGGAAATTAAAGTTATATGTATGTCGCATGTAAGTATAAAAGTATCTATACAAATTTTGACAATTCCAGAAGCCCTTATCCTCATTTTCAAGCACTAAGCGATTACGAACTCCAACATCACAAGCAAAAAAGTTACGCACAAATTTATCTACAAACTTCTCAGGAGTTTCAAACTTAGAAAGACTTGCATGAATATTAATGGGAGCAGAATAATCTTGCGGCAATCCCATTTTATCCATTACCCATGCATGGAAATTTAATTCATCAATAGACTTTTTACAAACATCATCTGAGTTAGATCCAAGAACAACAAATTGATCAGGATGACAACTCATAGAGATGCCAAGAGACTTCGCTATTTGACCAACTTCAGCTAGTTTTTGAGTGATTCTGTCGATGTTAGGAAACTCTTCAAAAAAGATATTTAAAGTAGGATCAGTAACAAGAGGAAAAAGATTGCAAGAAATTCGGTAATGTTTAATTCCAATCTTGGCGCACTGCTTTAACGTCTCGGCAGTTACGTTGATGTTATGGAAAATTCTATCTGAAAGAAGAAGAATTCCTTTTTCGCGCTCCATTTTTAAAAATTGAGTGCGAGTCATGACCTTGAAAGCCATGTCTGGATCAGCTTCGCGCAAGGTGTTTGAGATGCAAACCAGCCCATATTTGATCATGGGCGTGACCTTAGCAAAGAAATTTTAGCCTGTCAAGCGACAGTTTCTCTGAAATCAACTTCTTCTTCCTTCGTCAACGGAGGGCAATTCTGGCAAACTCCAAGAATATCTTGAGTTTTATTTTTTGTTTCTTTTAAAAACTCCCAACCTTGCATCCAAGCGACCTTGAAAGAATCGTATGTTTGGACTTCGTTGCACTTAATACATTTACAGGTTATTGTTTTCAAAGCAGTATTCTTTTTTCGTGTTTAACTATTACTTTTGGATTGACCCAAATACTAAATCCTTTTTTAACTATAAAATGACAAAATGATACATCCTCAGTACAAATTTCTATATTTGCATGAAGTTCAGCCATCATTGGCCTAAACCAAGGATAAGGAAGATTCTCTAATACTCCAGCTTTCATCAACATGAATCCCATGCCGATGTGATCTACCTTAAATAGCTCTTTAGAAGATGATATGTCTTCATTAGATAGCCATTGAAAAGTACCATTTTTAAGATAATAATCTTCGTCCCAATGCTTAATCGCGGCAAAATATCTGCGCCTTTCATCATGTAAATAATAAAGACCAGAAGTTATTTGCTTATTTGAGTTTAATAGCTCTTCGAACTGTTCAAAATTAAAAATAATATCGCTGTCTACCCAAAGAATATAATCGTAGCTGACTTTTCCTTGCCAAGGCTTTTGATTGTTTCCTGCGGTTCCAGATCCTCCAAGAACCATATTTCTTACAATATATAAATTGGGAGAATATCCTGTAGAAAATACAACATTAATACCTTTAGAAAAGCATATACGTTGAAAATTTAAAATACTTCCTAGAAATATTTCGGAAAAGTTATTCCCCGGTATACAAACAACTAAATTCATTTTTTAGCTAATTCAAGAATTTCATCTAAAGACTCCATTACTCTAATACCTCTTGGATTGTGATCAGTATAAATAATAGAATGAACATAGCTTTTTTCAATACTAATTACATTATCTAAATTAAATAATATAGTATCGTAAGCTTTACCGTTATCGTGTTTTACGTCTAAAGCTCTTAATGGAACTAAATGGGCCATTTAATCTCTTTCTTCTTGGTAATCGTTATAACTATCGTTATTTTCTTCTTCAAAGCAATCTCTACAAACTAACGTAGAGTCTTCTGTTTCGAAGAAATCTTTTGTCATCAAGCCGCAATATGGGCAAGCTTGTTCTTTTTTATATCTGTGTAGCATTTTATGAAAGAATTAATTCTTTTAACATTTTTAAATTATGCGTTACGATGCTATCTCCGCCTTCATCAAATTCGCCTTTTCTAGCTTTTTCGACTCTATTGCGAAGATCTAACTTTATAGATTCCTCTATAGTTTGATTCAACAAAACTAAGATTGTCTTTTCTTTGTCTATCATCGCTTCGTTCTATATTACAGAACAGATAGCGAAATTTCAAAATATTTATCGCGGCAGAACCTTTAGCTGAGATTTTAGACTTCTTTAGAGTTATCATTTTTTATTAAAGTAGTTTATTTGCTCGTTTATGTTTCCCGAATAACCTTTCCATCCATAATGAATTAATTCCGCAGACTTTTCAACAAAAATTTCTCCTCCAGTTTCGCGCCAAAGTCTTGAAAATCCGTAGTCTTCGCTTTCATACTTCTTTGTTTCTGGATTAATTTCGCATGGAAATAGATTATAAAAGTTATCTCCGTATTGGTGATAAGCGTCAATATCGTTCTTATACTTTATATTTGGGAACTTTTCGATAATCTTTAGAATAGCTTCTTTTTTAATCAACATAAATCCCGTCGCGGCATATTTCGCTTTTTCGGCATTGTTTAATAATTCAGATGAAAAGTCAGTACATAGAGATTCGTAGTTATTTGGCAATTCTTTATTCATCTTTGCAACATAATTAAGTTTAGTTTTTGAAATATATTTTTTAGGATATAGTCCGCAAACTACTTCTTTGTCTCTTTCAAGCATTTTAAAAACATCTTCACTTTTAAAATTTATATCTGTATCTACAAATAAAAGATGCGTCGAATCTTTTTGATTTAAAAATCCTGCTATCGCTGCATTTCTAGCTCTAGCTATTAAGCTGTCAAAATAAATACAATCAAATCCAATAGATATATCTTTAACCATGCAATCATTGCATAGTCTCATAACGCTGAACATATAATGCACCAAAACATTATGATTATAACATATAACTGGGAAGTAAATCTTTGGCTTCATTCGTTTTTATTGTATGATAATAAAGTGAAAACTGCAATTTGTTTAAGCGGAGAATTAAGAAGTATAGATAAATGTATTGACGGATGGAAAGAAAAGATATTGCCTAAATTAGGAGAATATGACGCATTTTATTTCGCTTGGGATGACGATCCAGATAAGTCTAAATTAAAATATTTAAATCAATTAAATTTGAAGGACATAGTTATTGAACCAAGAAAAACTTTTGCTGAAAAGATGTATTCTTTAAGAAAGCGTCCTGAAGTAAATGTTCAAGGATTATTGCGCCAAACTTATTGTCTTAATAGATGTAATGATATTAAAAATAAGCATGAAAAAGAAAATGACTTTATTTATGATTGTGTAATTCGTCTTCGACCTGATATTTTAGTTGAACCTGATGCGATATTTCCAGAAGTCGCTGCATTAGATTTAAATAAACTTCATGTATTCAAGCATGACGCTTGGTTTGGTTATAATGATAGAGTTTATTTCTCTAACAGTAAAAATATGAATATTGTTGATAATAGATTCTCTTTTGTTGATGAGCATTTTTATAACAACGGCATATTTCATTATGAAATATTATTCAAAGCTATTGCTGATAAGAATAAAATAAATCCCCAGAAGCATGATTTTAGATTCAAGCTACTGAGGACTAATGGATCAGTAAGTTATTGTTGGGAAAACGATCCTTATTGGTCTAACATGTGGAATTATCCACAGTTAACTTAGTTCTTTTTTAGAAACTGCGCGTAAATTAACTTACCTAAATTAGCCGCGAACTTTCTAGCTTTTCTTTCTGGTAAATCAAAAAGATGAGCGTGAAAGACTTCTTCTATTAATACGTTAAGCTTGCGGCGAGTCAGCAATCTTGGATCAACATGAATTTGAGGGTATTCTGTATCAGGTGAATCACATAAACCAGAAGCGTTTTGCCGCCCTAATGGTTTATTATAATTAACTGTATATTCAACACCCTCAAAATTCTTAAACTTCATAATTTAATTTTAATTTCTATTCTATTCAAGATATAGGATAGGTTATAAAAAGCCTTGCTAGATTTACGAAATATATAACTAATACTTCTATTGTATGGCTTTACAAAATACTTATACTTCCAAGTATTTATAAACTCATGATGTCGCTTTAGCTTTTCATCAAACTCAATGTCCCTTTTTTTTCTTTCGGCATTGTCTTTAGCTTCAAAGTTAATTAATTTTGCTGAAGTCATTTTGCCATCAATAAATACTGTTTCGTATTCTATAAAATAATCATAATCAGTATTTTGTGAATGCTGATAATCATAAAATACAATAGTAGTAGTGATATTTAATTCTTCAAGCCATCTCTTAGTAGTTTTAAAATGACCCATTCTTCCGAATAAACTTTCGGAATTTTTATTTCCTTCAATCCATTCACCTTCATATCGATGAATAAATAATTGACCATTTTCATCAATATCGTATGATGAAAGAGCTAGATCAAGATCTTTAGTCTGAAAATCATGTGAGCCAGTATAACCTTTTGGTTCGTCTGGCATTGGTAGCCAACACTTACAAATAATAGTATCGTACATTCCCATAATTATTTATTGTTTTTATAATCAAGAATCGCTTCAAAAAAACTAGAGAACGCCATAAAGTCATGCTTATCTGCGTCATTCATGGCTTGCGTGTCTACGTTTGCTAAATAATCAGAAATGACACCTGCATAATAACTTGGAATAATAATATTCTTTCCGTCGTACTTAAGATCGTCGCTTTGGACAACTATCTTCTCATTAGGATTCTTCATGTATAAATCTTTTTGCATTTTATTCTCCTTTTTTAAATGTTTCCATTAAATCTTGCGTATGCTTTAACATCTTGTCAAGCGTAGCAATTCTATTAGAATATAGATTTTCTGTCTTTATTTGTTCTTCTTTGATTAATTTTTCAAGCTGCGCGATCTTTTTATAAGTTTCGGTGGGCTTTGTTCTCTCAAATTCTGATATAGAAGTGTTAGTCATATTTTACTATATTACCTTCGGAATTAGAATAAAAAATATTTTTTACGTTAAATTGATTTAACACGCTGCGGCAACCTGAACACGGCTTGCTGTTATTCAATTTACCATTTCTGTCTATTCTTAACACGATCATAGAATGATCTTCAAGATCGTCAAGCCCAGACTTTAAAATAACATCAAGTTCAGCATGAGTGCCGACATATCCATCATGATATGGATGTTTGACAATTTCAGGATGAGTTCTTTTTCTGTTCCAGCCAATTTTTATAATCTTATTCTTTCTAACAAGAAAAGCTATATGAGAATTATTTACATTCTTCCAATTAGTAGGACAAAGAGCGCGAGCAGTTTCAACTGCCCGTTTCAATATTCGCGGCTTCATTCATCGCCAAGTTCTATGTTTTTCTCCAATCCACTCGCTACCAGAACAACCGAAAATAGACCATTCGATATCATCTGGAATCTCTACGATTTTTAAATCTGCATCAATTCCATTCGCTTTCTTTTTTAGTTTTTTTACTGCTTCAATTAAAAGATAATTAGTTCGATCATTATCGAATGAATAAGGGCCAATTGTTTTTTTGGCGTTCTTGTCTTTTATTTTCTTTTTTATAAATTCTACAGCTTCGGAGCTAATAGAAAAAGTTCCTGAAAGGTTAATTACTACTTGCATACATTTTAATTAGTTTTTCTAGTTCATTGCAGATATTTTCAATATCTTCGGTAACTTGGCGCGGCTTAATACCCGCTTCATCCATTGTGCGATTATCTTTTCCAGTGCGCCATTCGTTGTATGCGCGAAGACGTTCGATAGATTTTTCAATCATGATTTGTAGATACGCTGATGACTTTAACGGTTATTCCATTTTTGCCATCGTATTTCGCACCATAATGACGCTTGCCTTCAAGGAAGTCAAGCACATCTTTACGAATCTTTTCAGCGTCTTCTCTAGTAAAATTCTTAGGAAGATCTAAACTTAAATAAAAACTTGGTTCATGCATAACTTATACACTATCCATATTGTAAAAATATGCCAGACATTATCAACGACAATTAATGACCACGGAGCAAGAGGCGGCTTTGTAAAATTGTTTTGTCCAATAGTTTTCATATACCAAGGTATCAATTGCCAGCGATCTTGTATGTAATGTGTTATAAATAAAACATTGAAAACGGTAACGTTCCATATATCACCCAATAAACAAACACAACTCGCCCAAATTAAACAATGAAGAACGCAAATAAGACTACTCTTTTTCTTATTCTCAGCAATAAAATCGAATTGCAGAAGATAATCTGCTACAAGATGGCCTATTATTGCTGAAGTTAAGTCCATTACATCCTCGCTTCTATATCGTCGATTGAGCCGCTTTCATTATAAATATAATCAAACATCCAATCTTCGGCATAAATACTTATATTTAATTCTTTTAATAGATTATTGTATAAAGTATGCTGCCTATTGTTCAAAGCTCTTATTTCATCGCGAGTTTGACAGATAAGATTATATTGTTCAGTTGTAAACTTCATAACCAGAGAATATCTATGTGATCTACAAATAATTGCAGACCTTGTTTTTTGCGAGTATCATGTTGTTCGCACTTCTTTATATAATCGTCCCAAGCAACCTTTTCTTCAATAGTTTTTTCTCTATTAAAGTAATTTTTATCTTTAAGATCCCATTTCATTGACTCTTCAGGAAATGGAACGTATTTATCAGGGTTAATTGTATAATCAAAAGCAAAAATCATTTCATCTAAAATCCGATTCATTTCTTGTTCGCCAATTTTTTCTGCTTTTTCACGATCTTCTTCGTTAAGATATGAATAATTACTAGGCAAAAATTTCATAGGAATTCCATACTTGCCTTTCTTTTTAAAATATTGCAAACGCGGCGCAATATATTTAGCGATATTAGTTTCTAAAGAAAAAACATCATCATCAGAAACTCCATACCGCAACTTCTGATACTTGCATTTTATCCACCAACGCAAATCGCTCCAGTTATGCTTAAATCCCCATCCAAGTCTATAAGGAAGAAAATCGATAAGATTATCTATATATTTATTATATGTATAATAATCGCCATCCGCTCCAAACAGTTTATCAAATTCTAAATCTTGTTTTTGCAATGCTTTAAAACGTTTTTCTTTTTGTTCTGGCGTTTCGAAATCAAATTCCATTTGATAACTCATAGCGTTTTATTATAAGAGTTAATATATGATTCAATGTTTTGTTTACCAATAGGATTTAAACTATGCACAACATAAGGTGGATGTTTAATATTTTTTTCAATACAATAAGATACTAACCATTTGGCGCAATCATAACCAGTTTTCTCTTTATAATTATCGTAGTTCATTGATACCTTGCCAACATCATGATAATGTTCCGTCGAAAGATCGTGATCGTAACAAACAAATTTAGGCAAACCTCTAAGACTAATGAGATCCACAAATTCATTAAAGTTGCGAACTACAGAATAATGCTGATCTTTAGGAATTTCCGCCCAATAAACTTGAGTAGGAATTCTTACATCATCTAAGAATATATTATATTTAGATATCATAATTGATTTTAAATCCAGCTTAAAGCTTCGCTAATGACAGGAAACTCATTAATGAATATATTCTTAATACCTACTGCAATTTCTCTATGCTCCTTTTGCGTATCTTCCTTCGCTCTCAATTCAATATAATGAATCCAACTGCGAAGTGTGCCAGTCATGTACATAGTGGTCTGCGTAGTTAATGGCAATACCATTCTAGCGCATTCTTTAGCAACGCCAGCTTCAATTAATGAATCATACGCTTTGAGACTGCTGTTAAGTGCATTATTGACTAATTCAATTTTTTCTGGCGACAAATCTACTTCAGCATCACCAACTTGCCTATTAGTTTTACCTTGCATTCGCCATTGAATATCTTCTAGCTTTGTAGCTACGCTATATCTTTGACTGAATTCTTGGAAAGCAAAAGATCTGTGCCTTAGAATTTGCGCGGCAATAGCTCTGCTCGTAACAATTTCGACTGTTACACTTGCCATTTCAAATGGACTCCAATGTTGATGCTTAATTAGATATTTAAGAAGTCTTGGCGCGGTTTCAGTATTCATCTGATTAGATGGATTACTTACTCTCGCGCAATACGATACAATATCTTCGGCATTATTTAATCCTTCAATTTTTGGTGAAGTTACGGCTACTAGTTTAACATTCATATATCTAAAAATTTCTTTATTTCCAACTTACCGTTGCTGACTACAATATACTCATTTAATCCGTTGTCAATACAAAGATTGTCGCAATCTGCGGGATTAACGCTGCCGTCTAAATGGTGAGGATTAACTTTACCATTTTTATGATAAGTGTGACCAACAATTTGTTTTAATCCTTCAACAGGCTGAAACTCTTGTTTAAAATCTAGCCACACAATTCCTCCAGCTTTTTTAGGGCCACCTCGACTTCGGCCAGCATAATAAAACCAATGATTTTGATCTGTTCGCACGGCAATATTTGCACGTTCTACTTCTTTCACAAGAAAAAGACTTAAATCATCATTATTTTTAATAGATGGATCTATGTAATCAGAAAATAGTCCAGCATGAGTACAAAGAATACCATCAACCCAAACGCGCCATTTAAATTTATTAGTAATATTTTGACGTTCAGATCCTAGAATTTCATCGATAGCAAAATACTTCCTGTCCTCATATCCACTGCAAATAGTATAATGATTATTGAATAAATAATGCAAATCATGATTGCCAAAAAGAGTGTAATTATTTGGCGCAGATAGATATCGCATCAAATAATCAGCAGTCTTTTTATAATCATCAGAATCATCCAAATAAAAACTATCAAACCAATCTCCAAGACAAATATTTATGTCCGCCGATTCGTGTTGAATAATCTTATTGAACTTCTCAATGTTATTGTGAAGATCAGAAAGCAATACTATTTTTTTCTTATGACTGTCGAATGTCATTTTTCTTTCGTAAGGTGTTGTGAGTTCTTTTATCTATCTTGCATTTACAGTTATCCATTTTAGGATCGCCGGGACCAATTAGCAACCCTTTCCAAGTATAACAATAATGCCAGCCCTGACTTATCTCGTCAAGAGTTAGCTGATCCGCTTCAAATTCATCTTCCACGGATCATCCTTTGGTTTATGGATTACGATAGTGTTAGCGGTTTCGTTTTCTTTCGGATTTAACCATTTTATTTTAAAATTACCATTCTCATCTCCTGCCATTTCTAACATTCGATCATTAATATGAAAAATAATACCTTCAACATGGAGTTTAGTTGTAGGCATATTAGTTCCTAATCCAACGTTGCCATGTTCGTCAATTCTTAAAGCTTCTCTACCGAGTGCTAAATCTTTTGGCGGTTGAGGAGTCTCTGCTGCTTTAACTAGAGATGGCGCGGCAGAGGCAGCAACAAAGCCTCCGAATAGAGTCTTAAAAAAACCTTTGCGATTCATGCTCATATTATATCAGTTTTCTTCCTCTTCAGCAAATTTTTGATCTGGATGATAGATAAAATCTGGGCCATCATATCCATATCCTGTATCGCCATGATCATGATAATCATCAGGGCATTCGCCATCATACATTATATCTTCAAGATATTTTTTACCACGTTGATCGACTCCATATTGAATGCTTAGTTTCTTAGGATCAAATTCTGTAATCTCACTCCAATAATAAATATAATTAAATTTCATATCATGAGACCACCAAATATTTACTTCGCCTACATTGTCGGGTTCTTGCGGTACATAATTACAACCACCACCTTCTTCAAATTTAAATTGATTCCAATCTGATGTTTCAAAGAAAGGTTCTTCGTGATTTTGAATGTATTCGTCACCGCCTAGATATACTTTTATATCATCTCTACCATCCTCAAAATCAAAATAAGGACAAGTCTCATAAACGTCTCCCCCAGAATAACATTCATCGCTTTCAATGAACATTTCCTCAAACATTTCTTTAGTTTGATCAGGCATAGGGCCAGCGATAGTGTCGCGACTGTATTCCATAGTACCGCGCATCCAGATTTTTATCTTTAACATAAATTATTTATCGTAGTCTATTTTTCCAATGACGTTTATACGAAAAGTATTAGTTACTTTTCCATCATTAGAACTGGTGATAATATAGCTTTCTTCAATTGTGCCGTCAAGAAAAAAAACGATTTTTGTCGCGGAAGTTTCTATTATTTTTAAATCGTTAGTTATCGCCGCAAGCTCGTCAGGATTTTCAATTGAATTAATCGTATAATCTTCAGAGAAAGATAGCTCAAGCTCTTTTTGATGATATGCGGCTTGATGACGTTTATTTATTAGAAATGTTTTGAGATTCTCTTTCGCTTCTTTGTATTGATCTCCTCTTAAAGAATCAAAGTTAATAACAAGCGCGGCGATCAATGATAATAATATCACTGTCGCCAACACTATTTCTATTAAAGTAAACCCTTTAGATTTACCAGACATTAGAATTTGGTAGTTTTTCTAATTCTTTTTCTCTTTCAATAGCTCGTTTAATAATAGTTCGCAATTCCATTAGTGCCGTATCATAAGAGTCACAGGCAATTTCTATGTCATCAGTAATATAGCCATGATGCAACACTCGAAACTCAGGTTGCTCGCCATAAGACCAGCGCGTTTCTATGTACCAATGGCAATCTTTATCTTTATGATGATTGCTACTAATAAGTTCGTACCACTGTTCAGAGAGTTTAACTATTTCTTTTTGTATATCAGCAGTCATGTATATTTATGCGTCGAAGGTTAATTTCTTCATGCAAAAGAGCGCGAATAGATTCAAGAGCTTCATTTGCAGATTTAAATTCGTGGCCGTATTTTATATAGCTTCGTAGTCTATCTTCAAAATGACCAATAGCAGCGACCATATCAGCAGCCTGATTAGCCATTTCGAACTGTCTCTGATCTTCAGGTAAATTGAATTCTAAGATTGCTTTCATATTTTAAAAGTTGTTCACCAATGTATTTAGTATAAGCTGGAGGAATAGCTTCGGTTAGCTCCCAACCGCGACCTGCCCAAGGCATATCCATAACCTTACGCCAAACATCGATTGATCCTTTACGGCGGCTTTTTCCAGTCACACTCATATCGCGATAATCTATTCCATTATCTTCGGCATATTTTTTAGAATATCCACGTTTAGTTATACTTTTTAACTCTGCAACAGGAAAATTACATTCAAAATATCGCGTTCTTTCAATTGGCATATTAAACATATAACCAGTTAATTTAAACGGTTCTATAAGATATTCTTTTGCTCCAGCTACATTCTCAATAATATAATATTTACCAGTGTTAATTAATGCGGTGCGAACTGGCTCAATTAATTTAGGAGTATCTTTGCCTTGGGAATAATGAACATAAATTGAATCTGGCTTTGTCGCGCTGCTATACCCCTGACAAGGAGGTGAAGCGTGAATAACGTCAAAAGAATTGAGAAATTCTTTGTCTTTCAAGATTTCTAAAACATCTCCTTTAATAAATTTAAAAGGATAACTGGGCTGATCTTTAATATCAACTCCAGTTACCTCAAATCCAGCTTGGCTATAGCCCATGCTTGCTCCGCCAGCGCAACAAAATAAATCAAGTAATTTCATAAGTCTTGAAATGAACTTACGGCATAAAAGGCGAAGAATCAAGAAAATTCTTCAAGAAAGAGTAAATTTCTCACTTGCACCTCTTAAACCCAAGGAGAAGCGCAGCTTCAGGACAAAGAGTCTTGTACCAATCGTGTTTTTCGCAGATATAACCTCTGCCGCCAGTTACTTCGCAAGTTTCAGTTGAGAGCTTGCTGTACTTATCAATTATCTGACTAGTCTTTTCGCTGCCGCCAGAAGCATAAAATCGAAGTCCTGCAAATTTTTCTTTAACTTGGGCGGCGACCACTTGTTCGCAGCCTGAGTTGTCTATTTCTTGCTGAAGCTCTTTGCACAGATTAAAAATAATATCTGCCCAGCCATCGTCGC